>Ga0102815_10002156_pt1 | contig 12087 bp, 9 predicted proteins | sample ColrivemetaGS759_FD_79113 | JGI IMG/M metagenome (GOLD analysis project Ga0102815, IMG submission 79113) | Estuarine microbial communities from the Columbia River estuary - Ebb tide ETM metaG S.759 | ecosystem: Environmental > Aquatic > Marine > Intertidal zone > Estuary | place: USA: Columbia...
ATGCGGGGTGCCGATGTGTTTCTCGGCCTGTCGGCTGGAAACCTGGTGAAGGCGGAGATGGTCGATTCGATGAGCGAACGGCCCATTGTTTTTGCTCTCGCCAACCCGACACCTGAAATTGACCCTGCCGAGGCGAAACGCGTGCGCCCCGATGTAGTCATGGCGACCGGACGCACCGATTACCCCAACCAGGTGAACAATGTGCTGTGCTTTCCCTTCCTGTTCCGTGGTGCGCTCGATGCCGGCGCCACCGAGATCAACGAGGCAATGAAAGTGGCCTGTGTCGATGCGATCTCCAGGCTGGCGCGCGCCGGAACCAGCGATGTGGTCGCCAGTGCCTATCACGGTGAGTCATTAACTTTCGGTCCGGAATACCTGATCCCGAAACCTTTCGACCAGCGGCTGATTCTGGAAATCGCACCCGCGGTGGCGCAGGCGGCGATGGATTCGGGCGTAGCGGAACGTCCGATCGCGGACATGAAAGCCTATCGGCAGAAACTGAGCGCCTTCGTGTTCCGCTCAGGATTATTCATGAAGCCGGTGTTCGACCTGGCGCGCGCCACCAAACACCGAGTGGTGTTTGCGGAAGGTGAGAGCCCCAAAGTGTTGCAGGCCATCGACAGCGTCGTGCAGGAACAGCTGTGCGCGCCGATCGCCATCGGTCGCGAAGACGTCATTCGCGCCAATATCAAGGAATACGGACTGACCATCGAACCCGGACGTGATTTCGACATCATGGAGTACAGTGACAACGAGGACTGGATACAGAATTTTTACCAGTGTACCGAACGGCGCGGCAAGAGCCTGTCCGAAGCGCGCGAAATACTGCGTCACAGTAAAACCTCGCAGGCGGCAATGATGGTCAAGATGGGTCAGGCCGACACCATGATCTGCGGTACGATCGGTCGTTTTCATCGTCATCTCGGCCGTATTCTGAGTGTCGCTCAGCAGGATGACGGCCTCAATGAAGTGTCTGCACTGACCATTATCATTACCGGGAAATACACCCTGTTTATCGCCGATACCCATGTCACCACTAATCCGAGCGCCGAAGCCATCGCCGAAATGACGATCCTCGCCGCTACCGAAGTCAGCCGTTTCGGTCTGAAACCAAGGGCTGCCCTGCTGTCACATTCCAGCTTCGGCAGCCGCGACTCGGAGTCATCGCTGAAAATGCGCAAGGCTTTGGCGCTGATTCGTGACTCGCATCCCGAACTGATGGTCGAAGGTGAAATGCAGGCCAACCTGGCCCTGTCGCCGGAGGCCATGGCTGAACAGTTCCCCAACTCCAATCTGGCCGGGGTCGCCAACCTGCTGGTGATGCCCAATCTCGACGCGGCACACATCGCGATGAACCTGATCAAGTCGGGAGCCGACGGCATTCCGATCGGTCCGATTTTACTGGGCTGTGATATTTCAGCGCATATTGTGACGCCCGGAACCACGGTTCGCGGTCTGGTCAACATGACGGCCATCGCGGCCGCGCGCAGTGCGACGGAGTCTAAGTAGCCAATGCATCTGGTCATAATACTGCTCGCCGCACTGTCGTTTTTCATTTATCTGACCATCGGGGTTCGTAATGATCCAGAACGGCGCAAGCTACTGGTGCTGTATGTGGTTATTGATCTATGGTTGAGCGCGGTGTTTCTTTACCTGCTGATCAGCGCGCTACTGCATTAGTCATTGCATCGGCCGTAACGGCATCGGCGCAGCGGACCCGATTATCGCGGTCTCAACGTCAGATAGTCGTTCTTGAATTTCCTCATGTCGGCTGAACGATAGTCGGCGCCCCTTATACGGAATTAAACTTAACTTATAGATTTTAAATATATAAGCTTCTGAGTTGCCGTGGCAACCGTACTTACTATTCGGGGAAATTTTATGAGTCATACGCAATACGCAGCGGCGCGTCAGCGTCTACAACGCAGCGAACTGGCAGTGCCGGGTTCCAATCCAGCGATGTTCGAAAAAGCAGCCAACAGTAACGCAGATTACGTCTTTCTTGATCTTGAAGATGCCGTATCGCCGGGCGACAAGCTGCAGGCACGCAAGAACGTCATCGAGGCGCTTAACGATATCGATTGGCGCGGGCAGGGCAAGACGATCTCGTTGCGCATTAACAGCCTCGATACTCATTACATGTATCGCGATGTCGTCGATGTTGTTGAACAGGCCGGTGATCAGCTCGATACCATTCTCATTCCCAAAGTCGGCGTTGCAGCAGATGTGTATATGGTAGATGCGATGCTGACGCAGATCGAAACCGCAAAAGGTTTCACCAATCGCATCGGCATCGAGGCATTGATTGAAATCACCCTGGGCATGGCCAACGTCGACGCGATTGCAACCTCGAGCCCGCGCATGGAAGCGATGCATTTTGGCGTTGCCGATTATGCCGCCAGCTGTCGCGCGCGCACCACCAATATCGGTGGGCTGAATCCGGATTATCCAGGCGACCAATGGCACCACGGCCTGTCGCGCATGCTGGTCGCCTGTCGGGCTTATGGCCTGCGCGCGATCGATGGTCCCTTCGGCGACTTCAACGATCCGGATGGCTATCTTGATGCCGCACGACGGGGTGCGGCGATGGGTTATGAAGGCAAATGGGCTATACACCCATCGCAGATCGATCTGGCCAACGACGAGTTTTCTCCCCCTGCCTCTGAGGTCGAGCGTGCGCACCGCATACTGGCGGCACTTGCAGAGGCAGCAGCCGAGGGTAGAGGGGCCGCCCAGCTTGACGGGCGCATGATTGATGCGGCTTCGGCGCGCATGGCGGAGAACATCGTCAATACCGACGCGGCTATCCAGGCCAAACAATAACGTAATCGAGCGGCAGGAGGAGAACGATGGATATTCATGAATACCAGGCGAAGGCGTTGCTGGCCGGCTTCGGCATGCCGATAGCGAAGGGCGGGATCGCTTATAGTCCCGAACAGGCGGCTTATCGCGCCAAAGAGCTGGGTGGTGAGAAATGGGTAGTAAAAGCCCAGATCCATTCCGGTGCGCGCGGTAAAGCCGGTGGCATCAGGGTGTGCACCACCGAAGACGAAGTGATGGAAGCGGCAAATGCGCTGCTGGGTCGTCGCCTCGTGACTAACCAGACTGGCCCGCAAGGCAAGCTTATCGGTCGTTTATACATCGAGGAAGCCACTGATATTGCGCGTGAAATATATCTGGCCTTTGTGCTGGATCGTTCAGCTGAGCGTATCGTCTGCGTCGCCTCCTCATCCGGTGGCATGGATATCGAAGAAATAGTCGAAACCGATCCGGATGCCATCGTGCGTGTGCCCATCGAACCTGCGGTCGGTATGCAGGATTTCCAGGCGCGCGAAATTGCCTTTGGGCTTGATATCGCGCCAACGCAGCTGGCCGAGACCGTGAAAGCACTGAAAGCCTGCTATCGTGCGTTTCGCGATCTCGATGCCACCATGGTTGAAGTCAATCCGTTGGTGGTGACCGGCGACGGTCGCATAGTCGCGCTCGATGCCAAGATGGGTTTCGACGATAACGCGCTGTTCCGTCGCCCGCAGATTTCAGAGTTGCGCGACAAATCGCAGGAAGATTCACGCGAAATGCAGGCGGCCGATCGCGGGCTCAGCTACGTCGGGCTCGACGGCAATATCGGTTGCATTATTAACGGAGCGGGTCTTGCCATGGCGACTATGGACATGATCAAACATGTCGGTGGTGAACCGGCCAATTTCCTCGATATCGGTGGCGGCGCGTCACCCGAGCGAGTAGCAAAGGCCTTTAACCTGGTGCTGTCGGACGACGGTGTGGACGCCATTCTGGTCAATATTTTTGCGGGGATCAATCGCTGTGACTGGGTGGCTGAAGGCGTTATCCAGGCAATGCAAAAGCTCGATGTGCCCGTTCCCGTGGTGGTGCGGCTGTCGGGTACCAACGTCGAAGCCGGGCGCAAGATACTGGCAGATAGCGATGTCGACCTGATCACGGCCGACACGCTTGCCGAGGCCGCCGAGAAAGCGGTCGCTGCAGCGAAGTTCCATCAAACTGTTAGAGTTGAAAGCTGAGGAGAGGCCGCGATGAGTATTTTTCTAGACGAGAACACCCCGGTCATTGTGCAGGGTTACACCGGACGCATCGGTAGCTTTCATGCACAGGAAATGATCGATTACGGTACCAATCTGGTCGGTGGCGTTACCCCGGGCAAAGGCGGCACGCGCCACCTGGAGCGCCCGGTGTTCAACACGGTGAAGGATGCCGTGCGCGAAACGGGAGCAGAAGCGAGCGCGGTATTTGTGCCACCTCCATTTGCGGCAGACGCCATCATGGAAGCGGCCGATGCCGGCATACGTTTCTGCGTTTGCGTCACCGATGGTATCCCCGCGCAGGATATGATGCGGGTTAAACGCTACATGCGGCGCTATAAGCGCGAAGAACGTATGACCCTGACCGGCCCTAACTGCGCCGGCACCATCAGTCCCGGCAAGGCGATGATGGGCATCATGCCGGGGCATATTTATCAACAGGGCAATGTCGGCGTTATTGGACGTTCCGGCACGCTGGGGTACGAGGCGGCCTCGCAGATGAAGGCCATGGGAATCGGTATCTCAACGAGCGTGGGTATCGGCGGCGACCCGATCAATGGCAGCGCATTTCGAGACCACCTGGAACGGTTCGAGCAGGATCCTGACACCAGGCTGGTCGTTATGATCGGCGAAATAGGGGGGCCGCAGGAAGCAGAGGCTGCAGCTTACGCGCGCGATCACATGAGCAAGCCGGTGCTGGCCTATATAGCCGGTCTAACCGCGCCGCGCGGACGCACCATGGGGCATGCGGGTGCCATTGTCACCAGTGTCGGTGAGTCTGCCGCGGAGAAGGTAGAAATACTGCGCGCTGCCGGCGTCGGTATTATCCTGCGGCCTTCAGAATTCGGAAATGCGGTAGCTGAAGCACTGGAAAAGATGTAATTAAGTCGGGCATGCTTGCGCGCTATTGGCCCCTGGTGCTGCCATCTGTCTGGTTTACACCTGCGTATCGGTGCTCGCGGGCCGGGTCCAGCGAGCCAGTGCGGACTCGAATTCGGCACGGCTAATTTCGCTGGCGCCGAGTGAGTGCAGATGGTTGGTGGCTAGTTGGCAATCGATCATTTCATACCGGCCACAATCAGCAAGGTAGCTGATACAGAGTTTGGAAGCGTTAGCGACCGCGCTGTACATCGACTCGCCGAAAAATACTCTGCCGAGAGCGATTCCATAGAGGCCGCCTACCAGTTCCTCGCCCTGGCGACACTCGATCGAATGGGCGTACCCTGCCTCATGCAATGCGATGTAGGCATCGATCATCTGACGATTGATCCAGGTGCCTTGCTGGCCCGGTCGATTGCCGGCACAGGCTTCGATCACGGCGCTAAAGTCTTCATCTACCGTCATTCGATAGCGTCCCTGGCGAGCCAGCTTGTGCAGGCTCCTGCTCAAATGAAAGTTTTGCGGATACAGCACCGTGCGCGGCGCCGGGGACCACCACAGGATGGGCTCACCCTCGTTGAACCACGGGAAAATTCCGTGGCGATAAGCGAGCAACAACCAGTCTGTGCTTAAACTGCCGCCGGCCGCGAGCAACCCGGCCGGTTCCTCCAGCGCGGTCGAGGTCTGGGGAAAATGCGGAGCCGACGTGGGTTCAAGCCATGGAATCATTTATAAAACAACAGTTTATATTAATTATTTAATGTGAATATTCATTGGTTCGTCGACTTGAACGGTGAGTGATCGAGTAAATCTTCACGGTAGCTATCGACGTAGCGTCGTTCCTGATCGAGAAACTGCTCGATAGCTTCGCGAAACTGCGGGTGAGCGATCCAGTGAGCAGACCAGGTCCTGGTCGGCAGGAAACCGCGTGACAACTTGTGCTCGCCCTGCGCGCCGGGATCGAAACAGGCCAGCTGCTCATCGATGCAGTAGTCGATTCCCTGGTAGTAGCAGCACTCGAAATGCAGGTGACGGAAGTATTGATCACAACCCCACACGCGGCCATAGAGATGGGTATCACTGCGAAAGAACAATGAGGCGGCGACGATATGGTCCTGGCTGCGCGCGGTGGCGACCAACACCTTATCGGGCAGGTGTTCACCGAGGTGAGCGAAGAAGCCCGGTGTCAGGGTTGCGGTACCGTGTTTGCGTTGATAGATGCCGGCGTATAAATCGTGTATGCGTTGCCATTCTCCGGCATCAAAACTACCGCCGGATTGCATACTGATGTCGAGACCTTCAGCCGCCACTGCGCGGCGCTCGCGCTTGATATTCTTGCGTTTGCGCGAACTCAGGCGGGAAAGAAAGTCGTCAAAATCCTGATAATGGTCGTTGTTCCAGTGAAACTGAACGTCGTTACGCTTCAGCAATTCCTGGTCGGAAAGCCCGTCGAGTATCGGTTTTTCGGCAAACAGGATGTGCCAGGAACTCATTTTCTGCTCTTCACAGAAACCCTTGATGACCCTGCACATGAGTTCACGCAACTGTTGTTGTTCGCTCTCCTGATTGACCCGGGTTCGATCAATGAGAAAACGATCCCCGGTGGCGGGAGTGTAGGGTATGGCGGTGACCAACTTGGGATAATAGTCCAGGCCGCTGCGCTGATAGGCGTTAACCCAGGCGTGATCAAATACCAACTCACCGTAGGAATTGGTTTTGATGTAGCAGGGTGTGGCTGCGATCAACCGCTGCTCGTGATGCACCAGAAAGTAGACCGGATGCCAGCCGAAGGGCTCGAGACAGTCATGTAATTCGAGACCGTAAAGAAAGGCGTGGCGCGTAAAGGGGTAGCTGGTGTCGCCAAGCAGGTCCCAGTCGGCAGCCGGGACTTCGCTCAGACTGTGAGTGACACTGACGCGCAACTCGTCATTATTCAACTTCCCTGGCATCCAGATATTTCTCGGCATCAAGCGCCGCCATGCAGCCGCTTCCGGCCGAAGTGACGGCCTGACGGTAAACGTGGTCCATGACATCGCCACAGGCGAACACGCCGTCGATGCTGGTCGCGGTGGCATTACCCGCGGCACCGCCGTGCACGTGGATATAGCCGTTATTCATCTCCAGCTGGTCGGCAAAGATGTCGGTGTTGGGTTTGTGCCCGATGGCGATAAAGATACCGGTCAGGTCGAGTTCGCGCGTGGTATCGTCGTTGACGTTGCGAATCCGCAAACCGGTAACGCCGGACTCATCGCCGAGCGCTTCATCGAAAGTATTGAACCATTCGATTTTCACATTGCCATTTTTGGCCTTTTCAAACAGCTGGTCCTGCAGGATTTTTTCCGAGCGCAAGCTGTCACGCCGATGCACCAGGGTTACTTCAGCAGCAATATTGGACAGATACAGGGCTTCTTCGACCGCCGTGTTGCCACCGCCGATGACCGCTACCTTCTGGCCGCGGAAAAAGAAGCCGTCGCAGGTTGCACAGGCCGAGATACCCTTGCCGTGAAACTTCTCCTCTGAGGGTTCACCGAGGTACATCGCGCTGGCGCCGGTGGCGATGATCAGCGCGTCACAGGTGTACTCGCCGCTATCACCAACGAGACGTTTGGGACTTTCGTTGAGAAAAACGGTATGGACGTGGTCGAAAACGATGTCGGTATCGAAACGTTCCGCGTGCTGCTGCATGCGTTGCATCAACACGGGACCCGTCAGGCCTTCGACGTCACCGGGCCAGTTATCGACGTCCGTGGTGGTCATCAACTGACCGCCAGCTTCCACACCGGTGATGACCATGGGTTTCAGGTTGGCGCGGGCGGCATACACTGCGGCGGTATAACCGGCGGGGCCGGAGCCGAGAATAATCACACGGCTGTGCTTGTTAGTGGACATTTAAATTCTCTCTGGACGAACGAAATCGTGTTAGCGGGCTATTAAAAAGGTGCCAATAGTAATGCGAATACGCGCAAATGACTATATGGCGTTGCTGTAGATTATTTCAACAGTATTAATTCTGGTTCACTGACGAGCGGATCATGTAAAATACCGCGTTTTATTCAGGGCAAGTAGATCATTGGCGCAAGCAAAACCTAAACCCCGGGGCAGTTCCGACGTAAACAGGCTGATGGTTGCCGCACAGATCAATCAGCGTTTGCGCGAGGCCGGCATGCTGCTGTCATTTGCGCTGGCGGGTTATTTCCTGGTCGCGATGGCCAGTTATGATGTGCTCGATCCGTCGTGGTCGCACAGCGGCAGTAACGTTGAAATCAGCAACTTCGGTGGCACTGCGGGTGCCTGGGTCGCCGATCTCAGCTTTTACCTGTTCGGTTTTCTCGCCTTTTTGATTCCGGCCATGCTGGTCTATAACGGCATCATCCTGGTCAAAACGCGTGATTTGAGCGCCGAGGTACGCTACCAGATGCTACTGATTCGCTGGAGTGGTTTTGTGCTTACCCTGATTTCGGGTTGTGCGCTGGCGAGCCTGCATTTCTCGGTTGCGCCCGATGCGATGCCGCTCGATGCCGGCGGCATACTTGGCCAGGTCTCCGGGAATTATTTTTCCCACGGGTTGGGATTTGTTGGCGCCACGGTGTTGCACCTGGCCCTGTTCCTGTCGGGGCTGACACTGTTTACCGGTATATCCTGGTTGGCCGTGGTCGATAACCTGGGTAAGTACACCTTGCTTGCGATCGATCTGCTGATCGACCGTTACTATGTGTTGCGGGACCGGATCGAAGGTAAACGCAATCGCAGCGAACGTCAGCAGGTATTCGAAGTTCAGCAGCAAAAGCAGGAAAAGCGCAAACCAGTCAAAATCGAACCGGTGGTGGAGAAGATCCAAACCAGCCCGCGGGTCGAAAAGGAAAAACAGATTCCCCTGTTCAAATCGAGCAGCAAAGGTGGCAGTACCATTCCGCCATTGGCTTTGCTTGATCAGCCGGGTCCCAAGGTAGCGGGTTATAGCAAGGCAGCACTGGAGGCGATGTCGCAGCAGCTGGAATTGAAACTGCGCGATTTCGGCATCGAAGTGCAGGTCGAATCGGTGCACCCCGGTCCGGTCATCACGCGTTTCGAGATCCTGCCGGCACCGGGCGTCAAAGTCAGTCAAATTTCGAATCTGTCTAAAGACCTGGCACGATCGCTATCGGTCATCGGTGTGCGCGTGGTGGAAATCATCCCGGGCAAGTCAGTCATGGGGCTCGAGATTCCCAATGAACACCGCGAAGTCGTGGCGCTTTCCGAAATCGTGCAGTCCAGGGCCTTTGATGAGGCGTCATCTCCTCTCACGCTGGCGCTCGGCAAAGACATCAGTGGCGAGGCCATGGTGGCTGACCTGGCCAAGATGCCGCACCTGCTGGTAGCCGGTACCACCGGTTCGGGTAAATCAGTGGCACTGAACGTGATGTTGCTCAGTATTTTGTTCAAGGCAACGCCGAGCGATGTGCGCATGATCCTGATCGACCCGAAGATGCTGGAACTCAATGTTTACGAGGATATTCCGCATCTGATCGCACCGGTAGTGACCGATATGAAGGAAGCTGCCAATGCGCTGCGCTGGTGCGTGGCGGAAATGGAACGGCGATACCGTTTGATGGCGTCCCTCGGGGTGCGCAACATATCCGGATACAACCGCAAGGTGCGCGATGCGATCGCAGCCGGCGAGCCCATCGCGGATCCGCTGTTCGATAAAAAGCGTCTGCTGCTTGAGCCCGAAGCGACCCCGGATGATCTCGAGCCCTTGCCCTATATTGTCGTCGTGGTCGATGAATTTGCCGACATGATCATGGTGGTCGGTAAGAAGGTTGAAGAATTGATTGCACGGCTGGCGCAGAAAGCGCGCGCCTCGGGAATTCACCTGTTGCTCGCGACGCAGCGGCCCTCGGTGGACGTGATTACCGGGTTGATCAAGTCTAATATTCCGACCCGCATCGCTTTTCAGGTTTCGTCCAAGATCGATTCGCGGACTATTCTCGACCAGATGGGCGCGGAAACCCTGCTGGGCAATGGTGACATGCTGTATCTGCCACCGGGCACCAGCGTTCCCGAGCGAGTTCACGGCGCCTTCGTGGATGATCATGAAGTCCATGCGGTGGTCAATGAAATCAAGAAGCTGGGGGCACCAAACTACATTGCCGATGTCTTAGAAGAGTCAACTGCGGCGGTATTGCCGGGCGAGGCTCCACGCGATGCCAACGGCGATGAGGTCGAGCCGCTGTACGATGAAGCCGTTTCCGTCGTCACCGAAACGCGCAAGGCTTCTATCTCTTACGTGCAGCGACGCCTCAAGATCGGCTATAACCGCGCCGCGCGCATGATTGAGGAAATGGAAGCCTCGGGAGTGGTTTCCCAGGTGCAATCAAACGGCAGTCGCGAAGTACTGGCGCCGCCACCGCCAAAGGATTAATGATGAAATATGTATTGAAACTATTGTTGTTGCCAGGGATTCTGTTGCTGGCGTTTCCAGGCTGGGCGGATGATGCCGGGCAACGGCTCACTGTGGCACTCAAGCAGATGGATAACCTGAGCACTGAGTTCAAGCAGACCCTGCTCGACGAGGACAAGAATGTGGTGCAGCAAAGTAGCGGTACGCTTGCCCTGCAGCGTCCGGGCAAGTTCGCCTGGCACTATACCGAACCATTCGAGCAACGCATTATTGCCGATGGCAGCGAGCTGTGGATTTACGATGTCGAACTGGACCAGGTCACGGTGAAGCCAATGGACCAGGGTCTCGCCAACGCACCCATCATGATTTTGATGAAGCAGGCTGATATCAGTGAGCAATTTGAAATCAGCGAGGTCGGTCAACGCAAGTTTCTGTACTGGGTCGAATTGCAGCCGCATGCCGGTGACCTCGAATATACGCATATCTATATTGGCATCGACGATGACAGCGTGCGCGCGATGGAGTTGCAGGACCAGTTCGGCCAGAGTACGCAAATCGTATTTGAAAATATGCGCGTCGGCGTAGTGCATGATCCCGCGACTTTCCGTTTCGTGCCGCCGCCCGGTGTAGACGTTTATGGTGTTGGCGGCTGAGCGTTATCTTATTAATCTCGTGGATCACTAGGTTTGGAGCGTCTCCATGAACGACCTGTTCCAGGCCGAGAAGGAATTCCAGCCGCTGGCTGATCGTATGCGTCCACGCAAGCTGGACCAGGTCTACGGCCAGGCGCATCTGCTCGCTCCCGGTAAACCCCTGCGCCAGGCGATCGAATCGAACCGCCTGCATTCGATGATCTTCTGGGGCCCGCCGGGAACCGGAAAGACCACTATTGCTCGTCTGCTCGCGGAATATTCCGATGCGCGCTTCATTACCCTGTCCGCAGTGCTGTCGGGAGTCAAGGATATCCGTGCGTCAATCGAGCAGGCACGCCAGTTCCAGGGTCTAACGGTTTTGTTTGTTGACGAAGTGCACCGCTTCAACAAGGCACAGCAGGATGCATTCCTGCCGCACATCGAAGATGGCACCATCCTGTTTGTCGGCGCAACCACCGAAAACCCTTCCTTCGAACTGAACAATGCGTTGTTATCGCGCACGCGAACCTACGTGTTGAAGTCGATTCAGGCTGAGGATATCGAGCAGGTGATTACGCGTGCACTGCAGGATAGCGAGCATGGGCTCGGCGGGCTTGAGTTAGCGATTGATGACGATGCCCGCAGGATGCTGGCGCTGGCAGCTGATGGTGATGCGCGCCGTGCGCTCACATACCTCGAAATCATCAGCGATCTGGTGGAAGACGGGCACATCGATGTCGCCCTGGTCGGCGAAATTGCGCAACAGGGTCCGCGTCGATTCGACAAGGCCGGTGATGTGTTTTACGAGCAGATCTCGGCGCTGCATAAGTCGGTGCGCGGTTCGGACCCCGACGCGGCACTTTACTGGTTCTGCCGCATGATCGATGGCGGTTGCGATCCGATCTACATCGCACGGCGCGTGGTGCGTATGGCGATTGAGGATATCGGTATTGCCGACCCGCGCGCGCTGGAGCTGTGTCTGCAGGGCTGGCAGACCTTTGAGCGACTGGGAAGCCCCGAGGGTGAACTGGCGATTGCGCAGGGCGTCATTTACCTGGCCTGTGCAGCCAAGAGCAATGCTGTATACAGCGCATACAATCAGGCGATGGAGGATGCGCGTAACTCGGGCAGCCTGGAGGTA
>Ga0102815_10002158_pt1 | contig 12085 bp, 10 predicted proteins | sample ColrivemetaGS759_FD_79113 | JGI IMG/M metagenome (GOLD analysis project Ga0102815, IMG submission 79113) | Estuarine microbial communities from the Columbia River estuary - Ebb tide ETM metaG S.759 | ecosystem: Environmental > Aquatic > Marine > Intertidal zone > Estuary | place: USA: Columbia...
ACCCAGCCGAGCTACGGCGGCGGAATTTCATCAAGGAATTCCCGCACCAGACGCCGGTTTTGATGCAGTACGATTCGGGCGACTTCCCGAAGATCCTGCAAATGGCGCAAGATGCCGCCGATGTGGCCGGGTTCCCGGCACGCAAAGCCGAGGCCGCGACACGCGGCAAGCTGCGCGGGCTGGGCTATTCGACCTTCATCGAGGCCTGCGGTCTGGCTCCGTCGAAAGCGGCAGGGTCGCTGGGTGCGGGCGTCGGCCTGTGGGAATCGGCAGAGGTTCGGGTGAACCCGGTTGGCTCTATTGAGGTGCTGACGGGTAGCCACAGCCACGGCCAAGGCCACGAGACGACCTTTGCTCAGATCGTCGCTGAGCGGTTCGGCATACCGGTCGAAAACGTCTCGATTGTGCATGGCGACACCGACAAAGTGCAGTTCGGCATGGGCACTTATGGCTCGCGCTCTGCCCCGGTTGGCATGTCCGCTATTGTCAAAGCGATGGACAAGGTCGAGGCCAAGGTCAAGAAAATCGCCGCCCATACGCTGGAAGCCTCCGAGGACGATATCGTCATCGAGGGCGGAAACGTGAAGGTGGCGGGCACCGACAAGTCGATGGCGTGGCACGAGGTCGGATTGGCAGCGTATATCGCGCACAACCTGCCCGACGACATGGAGCCCGGCTTGAAAGAGACCGCGTTCTTTGACCCGGTGAACTTCTCGTTCCCGTCGGGGGCCTTCATTTGCGAGGTCGAGGTTGACCCAGACACGGGTGCGACCGAGATCGTCAGCTTCACCTCTGCTGATGACTTCGGCACGATCATCAACCCGATGATTGTTGAGGGTCAGGTGCATGGCGGCGTGGCTCAAGGCATTGGGCAGGCGTTGTTGGAGCAGGTTGTCTATGACGACGACGGCCAGCTGCAGAACGGATCCTATATGGATTACGCGATGCCACGTGCGGCGGATCTGCCGTTCTACACGATCCAGCACCACGAGGGTTCGCCAAGCCCGAACAACCCGTTGGGTGTCAAAGGTTGTGGCGAGGCGGGGGCGATTGGCTCTCCTCCGGCTGTTATCAACGCCATCACCGATGCCATCGGCACCAACAATCTGGCGATGCCCGCAACCCCGCAAGCAGTCTGGAACGCGATCCAGGCGGCGCAGTAAGGGAGGATAAAACATGTATCCGACAAAATACCACAAAGCCGCCAGCCTCGATGGGGCCGTGGCAGCCCTCATGGCCGGTGACGACAGCAAATTTTTGGCCGGTGGCCAGACTTTGCTGGCTGCGATGAAGCAGCATTTGGCCGCGCCCAGCGATCTGGTGGATATCCGCGCGATTGCGGGCATGACCGGGGTTTCAGCCGATGGCGACACGCTGTCGATTGGCGCCGCGACCACCCATGCCGAGGTGGCGGGCAATGCCGATGTGCAGCGTCTGTGCCCGGCGCTGGCCGATTTGGCGGGCGGGATCGGTGACCCCGCCGTGCGCCATACCGGCACCATCGGCGGCTCGATTGCCAACAATGACCCGGCGGCTGATTACCCGGCCGGGTTGCTGGCGCTGGCGGCAACCGTTGTCACCAACAAACGCGAACTCGCGGCGGATGCGTTCTTTACCGGGCTGTTCACAACGGCGCTGGCAGAGGACGAGATCATCACCTCGGTGCGCATCACGGCACCGGCGCGCGCGGCCTATGTCAAGTTCCGGCAACCGGCCTCGCGCTTTGCTCTGGTCGGCGTCTTCGTCGCACAGGGTGCTGGCGGCGCACGGGTGACGGTGACCGGGGCGGGCGATGGCGGCGTGTTCCGGCACGCAGGGCTTGAAGCCGCTTTTGCAGGCAACTGGGCAGGGCCCGCCGCCGATGGCGTGGCGGTCAGCAGCGATGGCTTGATGTCCGACATCCACGGCAGCGCCGCGTATCGCGCGAACCTGATCAAGGTTCTGGCAAAACGCGCGGTTGACGCAAGCTAAACTTAGAAACTTGGCTCCCCCGTCTTTTCAGGCGGGGGGCCACCTTGCGGGCAGAGAATGCCCCGGTGTTCAGTCGTTGAACGGCGTCATTTGCGCGACGATCACGGCGTTCTCAGCCAGCGCGCGCTCCATCAAAATGCGCTCCGCCTCGTCGATCTCATCGCCATTTTCCAAACGCTCTTCCAGAGTGCCGTAGCCCGTCACATCCAACGGGGCCATTTCGGCCTGTTTCAGAATGGCGACAGTCTCGCGCACGGCTTCGGCCTCATCAATGCCCGAGGCATAGATCAGCAGCCCCGCGCCGGTGCAGCCCTTTGGCAGCCCGTCGCCCTTGCTGCGGCCAACCTCGACCAAAAGGGTAAACACCTGTTGTTTGCTTTTGGGCTTCTCGGACATGACGGGTCTCGTTTCAGGGGAATGCGGCAGTCTGGTCGCAGGAAACCGGCCCACTGGCAAGGGTTCACGCGAATTCGTGACGGATCAGGGCCGCCAATTCCTGCCCCCAAGCCGCATAAATCGGCGCACCGGGGTGGAAACCATCCCGCGCCATCATCGCCGGGTTCAGCCGTGTTTCGTCAAAGGGCATATGCCTGAGCGCCCCAACCGAGGCCGCCGCGAGCGCTGTGTCATAGGCCCGGGCCTGTGCGCCCAAAACATCGCGCAAGGGTCGCGGCAACAGGGGAAACCGCCCCATCGGTGGCAGGCCAGAGCGCCAATGCGCCCGCACCTGCATCGCCTCGGCCAGAAACTCCGCGACCTCAGCCTGCTCTGCCAACCATCGGCGCAACGGGATCTGCCGCGTTACGTCATTCACCCCCAAAGCCGTGACCGCCACGTCAAACGGGCCCGCATCAAGCGCGCGCAACCGCGCCAAAGTTTGCGCCGTGGTCGCACCCGTCGTGGCCTCTAGCCGCCAATCCACGGTGAAATCCGCCGCCAAAGCGCGCACCAAATGCCCGGCCAAAGCCTGATCCTGATGATCCACGCCGACCCCCGCCGCCGAGGAATCCCCGGCGATCAACAGCCGCAACCGTGGCCCCGTTCCCAGCGTGCCCATGCGCGGGCCAGCGGGTTCGGGCAGGTTCAAGGCGCGCCGTCGCGCATAGAGCGCCTGCGTGACCAACACCGGCGACAAGATTAGGCGGGATGGTAATGATCCGAGCAACGTGACCTCCGTTAGAAATGCCAGTGGTGGATTGATACCGCGCCTTGGACATGACAGAACCCGCGAAATCATTGGGAGCCAACACCATGAAACGTGTCAAGGATATGGTCGCCGAGGCCAATGCGCTTGTGCGTCACGCCCCCGCCACTGAGCTGTTCTCATTGGCCGAAACCGAGGGCGTCACGTTTGTCGATCTGCGCGACCCCCGCGAAATAGAGCGCGAAGGCATGATCCCCGGCGCGTTCCATTGCCCGCGTGGGATGCTGGAATTCTGGATCGACCCCGAAAGCCCCTATGCAAGACCGCAATTTCAGACCGATAATCAGTTTATCTTCTACTGCGCATCGGGCTGGCGTTCGGCCCTGTCCGCGCGGGTGGCGCAGGAGATGGGGATAGAGAACGTGATGCATATCTCCGACGGATTTTTCGGTTGGCGCCACAATGGCGGCAAAGTTGTGGAAAAGCCAAAGAAAAAGGACTGACCCGCAGGCCAGCCCCAATTCCAAAATTCAGACGTGATCAGTCGCGCAGCAACTCATTGATCGCGGTTTTCGACCGGGTTTGCGCGTCAACGCGCTTGACGATCACCGCGCAATACAGATTGACGCCGTTCTTCGAGGGCATCGAGCCAGCCACGACGACCGAATAGGGCGGCACTTCGCCATACGAGACTTCGCCGGTCTCGCGGTCCACGATCTTGGTCGATTTGCCGATGAACACGCCCATGCCCAGAACCGAGCCTTCGCGCACGATGCAGCCCTCGACAACCTCAGAGCGCGCTCCGATGAAGCAATTGTCCTCGATGATCGTCGGGCCTGCCTGCATCGGCTCCAACACGCCGCCGATCCCGACGCCGCCGGACAGGTGCACGTTCTTACCGATTTGCGCGCAGCTACCGACCGTGGCCCACGTATCAACCATGGTGCCCGAATCGACATAAGCGCCGAGGTTCACGAAGCTGGGCATCAACACCACGCCCGGCGCGATGAAGGCCGATTTGCGCACGATGCAGTTGGGAACCGCGCGGAAACCGGCGCTGCGCCAGTTGGCCTCGCCCCAGCCTTTGAACTTGCTATCGACCTTATCCCACCAGTCAGAGCCCTGCGGACCACCCGACTGCGGCGCCATATCCTGCAGCCGGAACCCCAGCAAAACCGCCTTTTTGGCCCATTGGTTCACGTGCCAATCGCCGCTCTCTTGACGCTCGGCGACACGCAGCACACCGCTGTCCAAAGCATTCAGCGTTTGCTCGATAGCATCGCGTGCCTCACCGGTGGTTGCGGGCGTAATCGTGTCACGCGCCTCCCAAGCGGCTTCAATGGCGGTTTCAAGTTGCGCGTTCGACATGGTGACGTCTCCCTCAGGGATTGGCGTTGTTGCCTTGGCCTATAGCGGGCAGGCCGCCGCTGGGCAACCATCTGTCACAGGAAGTGCGCTGACTTCGTCGGTCATCGTGGCCATGTTTGTGGTCATAGCGGCGGGGCGGGATGGTGATGTCGCGCCTCTAGGCAAGCGGGTCATTGGACGGGTTCGCGCCGCAGATCAACACCGCCACACGCTCTCCGGATTCGGGTTGATAGGCGCCGGACATGAGTGCCGCCAAGGCCGTGGCCCCGGCGGGTTCGACCAATTGGCGTGCCTCATGCCACAAGAGCTTTTGCGCCGAGGCGATGGCGTCGTCGCTGACCAACAGCGAGGAAATGCCCTGCGCCTTGGCCAAATCGAAGCATATCGCGCCAATGCGCCGCGCGCCCAAAGCGTTGGCGGCAATGCCCGAAACCTCCACGTCAACGGGCGCCCCGGCTTTGAGGGCGGCGTTCAGCGCGCAGGATGTTTCTGGCTCAACGGCGACGATCTTGCGCCGCGACTGCGACCACGCGAGCGAGCCGCCAATGAGCCCGCCACCGCCCACAGCGATCAAAATCGTATCAGCCTCGAGCCCCTGATTTTCCCATTCCGCCAGACAGGTCCCCTGCCCCGCAATCGTCGCTGGTGCGTCATAGGCGTGGATTTGCATCGCCCCGGTGCGCGCCTCATAGGCCAAAGCAGCCTCTAGGGCGTCCGCATAAGCCCCTGAAACAACGGTCAATTCCGCGCCCGTATGGCGGATCAATCCGATTTTCGCAGCCCCCGCCATTTCTGGTACGAAAATATGCGCCGGGATATTCAGTCGCGCCGCCGCAAACCCAACAGCCGCACCATGGTTCCCGCCCGACGCCGCAACGACACCGCCTTTGGGGACATCAAGCGACAGCAAAGAATTGAAAGACCCGCGTGCCTTGAAGCTCCCGGTGTGTTGGACGTGCTCAAGCTTCAGCTCGACCGTGCCCGCCACGCCCGGCAGATCCAAAGTCATGACCGGGGTGCGCCGAATATGCCCGGCGATCCGATCCCCGGCAGCGATGATCTCGTTTCTCCAATCCATACGACCCCTTGAGATTTCATGTCTGTGACTGGCCTTGTCGGCGGCACAAGGATAGGCATGAAACAAGAGCAGAAGAAAGGACTTCCGGCATGAACGATCCCCGCACCAATGTATTCCGTGACAGCCATCAAGACATTGAGACGGCGCGCCAAATCCCCGATACGCCGCAAACGCGGTCCCCGGCGTATCGGCTTGCCTTTGCTGATAATGAATTCTTGTGCCGCGATGAGCTACGCCCGGTCCGCTTGCAGTTAGAGTTGCTCAAATGTGAAATGGCAATGAATGCGGCGGGGATCAATTCGACCATCGTGCTGTTTGGCGGCGCACGCATCCCGACCCCGGAAAAGGCGGCAACCGCGCGCACGAAAACCCTTGGCGACCTGTCGAAATATTATGAAGAAGCGCGACGCTTTTCGCAGATGGTGACCGAGCAATCACTGGCGCATGGCGGCACCGAGAACGTAATCTGCACGGGTGGCGGACCGGGGGTCATGGAAGCCGGAAACAAAGGTGCCGCGGAAGCAGGCGGGATCTCTGTCGGGTTGAATATCGTGCTGCCGCACGAGCAAGCCCCGAACGCCTATGTCACGCCGGAACTCAGCTTCAATTTCCACTATTTCGCGATTCGCAAGATGCATTTCCTGATGCGCGCCAAAGCAATCGCCGTGTTCCCCGGCGGGTTTGGCACCTTAGACGAGATGTTTGAGGCCCTCACTCTGATCCAAACGAAACGCATGAAACCCGTGCCGTTCTTGTTGTTCGGACGGAAATTCTGGGACGGCGTGATCAATTGGCAAGCTCTTGCCGAGGCCGGAACCATCGCGGCCGAGGATCTCAATTTGTTCCACTATGTTGAGACCGCCGAAGAGGCCTTGGCAGCCATAGCACCCCATACTCAAGGGGGTGCCTAAATTACCCGCCGCTGAATGCGCGCAATGGCACAACGCCGCCGGTTCATCTGCGGCCACGCTCCAAAATCAAGCGGCTCAAGGCGTTATTCAACCGATCCAATTGCAGGGGTTTCGTGAGGCAGTCGTCGAAGCCTGCCTGCAAATACCCCTCGACCTGATGCGACATCGCATTGGCCGTAAAGGCGACAATCGGCAACAACGTTGCCGGTGTCTGCCCGCCCGGCGTCGTGGCCCGTTGTGCCTCGCGGGAGCGGATTTCCCTGAGCACCGTCACGCCATCAACACCCGGCATTGAGATATCGAGAATGATCAAATCGAACTCTTCGCGTTCATAGGTTTCCAAGGCCTCGGTCCCGTCTTGAACCAAAACCGCGGCAATACCCAATTGCCCCATCATCGCGCCAAGGATCATGCGATTGGTGCGGTTGTCATCGGCCGCCAAGACTCGCAACGCTTTGAGATCACAATACACAGTCTCTGCAGAATTCGCTTTTGCGACATCTTCAACGGCATCTGTCCGCGGAATTGGCAATTCGATTGTAACCTCGGTCCCCTTACCGATTGTCGAAGTCAGACATACGGTGCCATCCATCATGTCCACCAAGCGCCGAACAATTGGCATCCCCAAACCCGTACCGCCGAAACGCCGCGCGATTGAACTGTCGGCCTGCCCGAATTCTTCGAACACATAGGCCGTTTGCTCTTCGGAGATGCCGATCCCCGTATCGGTAACGATCATCACGAGTTGATCGGGACTTTGGCAATCGAAGGTTACCGCGACCGCCCCGGTTTCGGTGAACTTCACCGCATTCGAGATGACATTGTGCAAGATCTGCAGGACGCGATGCGGATCGCCCAGCCGCAAGTATTGCCCATCGCCGAGGATGGAAACACCCAAGGACAGTTGCTTTTCCGAGGCTTTCAACGTGTGCACGGATTCAATGCGCTGCGCGATATCAGCGGGCACGAACGGCACAGCTTCGATCACCATTTGATCGGCTTCGATCTTCGACATGTCCAGCAAGTCGTTGATAATACTCAGTAGCAATGCACCGGAATCGTGCATGACTTTGACCATGCGTCGCTGGTCAACGTCGCTGATCAGTTGCTCCAGAACTTCTGCGACACCCAGAACACCGTTCAACGGCGTGCGCATCTCATGGCTCATTTTCGCGAGGAAATTGGATTTGGCCGCGTTCGCGCGCCGCGCCTCGTCAAGCGCCTCTTGGCGTTCACGCTCTGCCGCGACCTGTTCAGTCACATCCAAAAGCGCATAGACGACGCGCGCACCACCGCCCTCAGCACCGGTGACCGGGGCCGCATGGACCGAGCAATACCGCAACCCATCCGGACAATGCAGCGCGAAACGCTGGCCAATAACGGCACCGCCGCTGGACACTACATGATCAAACGGCGTCTCACCCGGGTTGTAAACCGTGCCGTCTTCGCGCGTATAGGCCCAACGCGAGTCATCATGCGCAACGCCGATCATCTGTTCACGCGTCGCACCGACCACCGCCTCTGCGGCGTCATTGGCGAACCGAATGACGCCAGCGTCATCAAGAACAATGATGCCCATCGCGGAAGTCGCGAGGATGCTGGCCAGGAACGCCCGTTCCTCTGCCAGTTCCGCCTGTGCACCGCGTGCGGCATTGTCCTTTTCGCGCCGCACCAAAACCGAGCAAATCACATCCGCCACGGATTGCAGCAGATACACCTCACCTGGCAAAAACGCGTGGGTATTGCGAACACCGTCGAAGCCGACGAACCCGTATGTCTTGTTTTCCCAGCGCATCGGCACCAGCAGGATCGAGCGGATTTCCTGCGATTCCAAAGTCTCGCGGGACACCGACCCCTCAGGCAGTTTCGACACATCGGGGACGTGAAAATGCTCACCGAGATCCAAGGTTTCTGCAATCGGACCATAGAGCTCAATCGGAAGGCCCTGCAAAAGTTCTATCGCCGGATCAATCCCGTCGGCGCACCATTCATGGGTATTATTGGTCTCCAGGCCATCATGGACAAACACATAGGCACGGTCCCGGACGCAGTAATCGCCCAACCGTTCAATCGCTTGATCAATAGAGGCGTCGGTTTGGTCAATCGGCGCACGCAGCAGATCATTCAGAATCTCGACAACCAGCGCCTGTATTCGCGTTAGACGTGTTTCGTTGCTGATGTTCTCATTTTGCATGTTCAACCTGTCTTTTGCGCATTTTGCGCCTTGTCAAATGTGCGACGTTTTCATGATCGCAACACTTTGTGTGCCAACAACTGGTTAAGGTTTAGTTTCATACGTCAAAAACAATCACGCCGACCCCTCAATTGCGCCCGTTTACCGTGCGAATTGTGGCCTTTCGCAACCTCTGCGTCAATGCGGCGGGTAAAACCACTGACTTGCCTGATTTCTGAGCTTCCGCTAGCACGGCGGTGCATTCAAGCTAAGGAAGCGACTATGACCGCCATTGATCCTGCTAAATTGACCGCGCGCTTGATCCAATGCCCCTCGGTAACGCCGAATGAAGGGGGTGCGTTGATTCTCTTGGCGCAGATGCTGTCAGAGGCGGGTTTTGAGTGCACGCGCGTGGATCGTAATGGGATTGCGAACCTGTTTGCGCGTTGGGGGGCGAAAGGCGCAAATAAAAGTTTCGGTTTTAACGGGCACACAGATGTTGTGCCGACGGGTGACGTCGCAAAATGGCGATTCGGCCCATTTAGCGGTCATGAGGCGGACGGAAAACTTTGGGGTCGTGGCGCCTGCGATATGAAATCGGGCGTTGCGGCTTTTGCAGCAGCGGCGATTGATTTTGTGCGCGACACGCCGCCCGATGGCGCCGTGATCCTGATGATTACCGGCGATGAAGAAGCCGAGGCCTTGGACGGCACCGTCGCCCTGTTGGATTGGGTGGAAAAGACCGGTGAGACGGTGACGCATTGCATCGTCGGAGAGCCGACTTGCCCCAACGTCATGGGCGAGATGATCAAGAATGGTCGCCGAGGCTCGATGACTGTGAAAATTGCCGCGCATGGAACACAGGGTCACGCGGCCTATCCGCATCGCGCGAAAAACCCACTGCCGGCTTTGGTTCACCTGTTGGATCGCCTCGCGCAGCACAGTTTAGACAGCGGGAATGCCAGTTTTGACCCGTCGACCTTGGCGCTAACGACGATTGATACCGGCAATCCCGCGAGTAACGTGATCCCCGCGCAATCGAATGCGACGCTGAACATTCGCTTCAACGATTTGCACACCGGCGAGAGCCTGTCGAACTGGGTGCGCGCCGAGGTCGAGGCGGTCGCCGCAGAAACCGGGATCCGATTTGACCTTCAGTTCAAGATTTCGGGTGAGAGCTTTATTACCCAGCCGGGCTGGTTCACCGATCTGGTCAGCGACGCGGTTGAAGGGGAATGTGGTCGGCGGCCTGTCTTGTCGACCTCGGGCGGAACCTCGGACGCGCGGTTCGTCAAAGATATCTGCCCGGTGGTCGAGATCGGGCTTGTCGGAAGCTCAATGCACCAAACGGATGAACATGTGGAAATTGCGCATATTCATCAGCTTAAGGCGATTTACACGCGGATCCTGGCGGACTATTTCGCGAAATCATGAAATAGATGAGCGGGCCGGTGAAACCACAAAAAAACGCGCGCTGAACTTCAGCGCGCGATTTCTGTAATCTGTTCTGAGCCGGGTCAGTAACTGCGAATCAGCCCAACCAAGCGGCCCTGCACCTGCACCTGATCGTCGCGCAGCATCCGGGTTTCATAGGCCGGGTTCGCAGCCTCAAGCGCGATCATGTCGCGCATCCGGCGGAACCGTTTGAGCGTCGCCTCCTGCCCCTCGACAAGCGCTACGACGATATCCCCGTTATTCGCGGTCGTCTGTTCGCGGATCACGACGATATCGCCATCGTTGATCCCAGCCTCAATCATCGAATCCCCGCGCACTTCGAGCGCATAATGGTCGCCGTTACCGGACAGCATCGACCCCGGCACCGCAACGTGGTGCGAGATTTCTGAAATCGCCTCGATCGGGGTACCTGCTGCGATCCGGCCCATAACGGGCAGCTCGCGGGCATCAATCGTGCGCACTGGCAGAGCATTCGCCGGGGCCGCAGCCTCAGCCCGTGCGCCGCCGTCGATGACCTGTGGCACATGGCGCCCTGAAGCCCCTTCGGGCATCTTCACAACTTCAATGGCACGCGCGCGATGCGCCAGACGCCGAATAAAGCCACGTTCCTCTAGTGCTGTGATCAGACGGTGAATCCCCGATTTCGACCGCAGGTTCAACGCGTCTTTCATTTCATCAAACGATGGCGGCACCCCGTCGCGCTTCATACGCGCGTCGATGAGTTCCAAAAGCTCCAATTGCTTGCGGGTCAGCATGCACGCCTCCTGACGATGGACCATAAAAGTTCACCCTAAGTTCTATGCACGTTCTTTTTGTGTGTCAAGAACCTACAATTCTAGGTAGCGCACCGGGTGTCCTTCGGGCCGCGCGGGGTCGTTGATGGGCCGGATCAGCAAGGCATCGGCCCCGGCCAAGACCCCAACCAACGCCGAATCCTGCCGCGAGACCGCGCGAATCCGCCCGTCAGGCTCAAGCACAGCCCGCATATAATGCGCGCGCGGGCCATTGGCGGCGACGGGTTCGGCCAGAACCGCGCTGCGTGTCGGCACGGGCCATTTGCCCAGCCCTGACATGGCGCGCAGGGCGGGCATCAAAAACAGATGCGCACAGACCAAGGCCGAGACCGGATTTCCCGGCAGCCCCATCATCAACGCCCCGAATAATTGCCCCGCCATCAAGGGCTTACCCGGACGCATGGCGATTTTATAGAAGGCGCGCTCAGCCCCCAGCGACTGTGTGACGGGCGCCACCAAATCATGATCCCCGACCGAGGCCCCGCCCAGCGTGACGATCACATCCGACCCGCGTGCGAGCTTCAAAACGGCGGTCAATTGCTCGACGCTATCGCGGGCGATCGGCAGGATGCTGGCCTCGGCCCCCTCGGCCTCGATCATCGCCTTGAGGGCGAACACCGATGAGGCGACGATTTGATCGGGTTTGGGGTCTTCGCCGGGCATGACCAACTCGTCACCCGTCGCGATCAGGGCCACTTTGGGGCGTCGATACACCGGCACCTCGGCGATATTCATCGCAGCCAGCAGCCCCAGATCCACCGGGCGCAACCGGCGCGGCGCGCTGACCGTATCACCCGCGCGGAAATCACCCCCCGCTGGGCGCACATTCGCCCCTTGGCCCAAGCCGGGTTGCAGCGTGATCGTGTCGCCATCGCGCGCGACATCCTCTTGGATCACCACATGATCGGCCCCTTCGGGCATCGGCGCGCCGGTGAAAATCCGCAGGGCTTCGCCGGGGGTGACGTGACCTGAAAACGCATTCCCGGCCCCGGCTTCACCGATCACGTGGAAGGTCTGACCCACCGAAACCGGGCCTTTGACCGCGTAGCCATCCATCGCAGAGCCAACGAAGGGCGGCTGATCGCGGCGCGCCCGCACCGGCTGCGCCAACACCCGGCCATGAGCCTGCGCGAGGGGCACGGTTTCAACATCCAGCGCCGAACACAGCGCAAAAATCCGGCTCAGGGCGTC
>Ga0102815_10002159_pt1 | contig 12084 bp, 14 predicted proteins | sample ColrivemetaGS759_FD_79113 | JGI IMG/M metagenome (GOLD analysis project Ga0102815, IMG submission 79113) | Estuarine microbial communities from the Columbia River estuary - Ebb tide ETM metaG S.759 | ecosystem: Environmental > Aquatic > Marine > Intertidal zone > Estuary | place: USA: Columbia...
AGTGCAACAACAAAAAAGGCTTTAATAAATTGTTGTAAAATGCTATTGTCATCATGAAGTGGGATTATCACTTCTGAAAACATATAGAGGATTGTTGTAATTATAATACTTAAGACACCACCTAGAATAAAAGTAACAGTTAATATACGCTTAGACTCTTTTTCATATTTATCTTTAATATAAATCCAAACTAAAATAACTAAAACAGGAGCTATGGCAGCAAGTAGTAAATTCATAATTGAAATTTAAAAAAATTATATTAGTTTTATAATGTTATCTAGAACAAATTCATAATAAGCTTTATTAGATTCCACAAAATGATTGTTGTTCGCGCTATTTTGTAAAAGCCTTTTAAACTCCTTAATTTTTACAAGTTTTAATGCTTCAACTTCTTCTTCTTGAGGTGTTAGTTTATCAATATCAACTTTTAATTCAGCTAGATACACATGATGGAATTCATTATCTTGAATAGTATTATTAGCATAAGAAGAAAGATGTTTATTGATACCAATTTTAGTTAAATGTTTTGGTTCAAGTAGTAAACCTAATTCTTCATGGGTTTCACGTATTGCAGCATTTTCAAAAGATTCACCAGTATCTATATGTCCAGCAGCAGAAACGTCCCAGAGAAGTGGAAAAATAGCTTTTTTATGTGAACGTTGCTGTAATAATATTGCACCATTTTTTGTATATAACCAAAGATGAATGGTATTATGAAACCAACCATTTTTATGAGCTTCAGACTTTAAAGCTACATTTCCAGTTGGTTCTCCAGTTTCTGTTACGATGTCTATATATTCGTCCATTGTTATTAAAAAAAATGCCTCAATTAAGAGGCTATTTTTTAAGATAAGATATTCTAATTATTCAAAATAGCTAAATGTATCTCCATCTTTAATTTTTAATAAAGTTTCGTATATCATTCTAATTACATTTTCTACATCATCACGATTTACCATTTCAACAGTTGTATGCATATATCTTAATGGCAGTGAAATTAATGCAGAAGCTACACCGCCATTACTGTATGCGAAAGCATCAGTATCTGTTCCTGTTGCTCTTGATAAAGCAGAGCGTTGATAAGGAATTTTCTTAGCTTCGGCAGTATCTGTAATTAAATCCCTAAGTTTCTGCTGAACAGCAGGAGCATAAGCCACAACAGGACCTTTTCCCATCTCAACATGACCTTCTTTTTTCTTGTCAATCATTGGAGTAGTGGTATCATGGGTTACATCTGTAACTATGGCAACATTAGGTTTAATGGTTTGTGTAATCATTTCCGCGCCACGTAAACCAATTTCTTCTTGAACAGAATTTGTGATATACAATCCAAAAGGTAATTTTTTATTATTCTCATGTAGTATTCGTGCTACTTCAGCAATCATAAAGCCTCCCATTCTATTATCTAAAGCACGACATACAAAATTATCTTTGTTAAGAATATGGAATTCATCTGGATATGTTATAACACATCCTACATGAACACCTAATTTTTCAACTTCTTCTTTTGTCTTACAACCTACATCAATAAATATATTATCAGGTTTAGGAGGTTCTTCTTTAACACGACTACGTGTATGAATAGCTGGCCATCCAAATACTCCTTTTACAATACCTTTTTTAGTATGAATATCAACTATTTTACTAGGAGCTATCTGGTGATCACTACCACCATTCCTTATAACATAAATTAATCCATTATCAGAAATGTAATTAACATACCATGAAATTTCATCTGCATGACCTTCAATTACAACTTTGTATTCTGCTTCAGGGTTAATAACACCTACAGCAGTGCCATAAGTATCTGTAATAAATGTGTCAACATAAGGCTTTAAATAATCCATCCATAATTTTTGACCATTCCATTCGTAACCTGTTGGGGCTGCATTATTTAAATATTTTTCTAAGAAGTCAATTGACTTCTTGTTTAGTATCTTCTTTTTTGCCATTCTATTAAATTTTGTCTAAAATAAACAATAATCAATTACAATTTGCAGTTAAGAAAAGGTTATTTTGTAATTTTGGTTTGGTATTTGAGTCTAAAATTAATGATGAAAATTTTATTTTATTTTATATTTTTTTTCCCATTGTTTTGTTTGTCACAACAACAAAAGGTTGAACGTGATACACTTACCTTTGAATATTATTATATTGAAGGTGATTCTATACCAAAAACTCAAATAGAATTAGAAGAAGTTATGCTTTTGCATAACCTTCAGTTTACAAGTAGGGAAGAACAGAGACGTTATTTAATATTAAGACGTAAAACAGTAAAAGTGTATCACTATGCTAAACTAGCCGCAGAACGTCTAGAAACTTTAAATGAGCGTTTAGAATCTATGGAAAGAAGACGAGACAGAAAACGCTATGCAAAGCATATTCAAAAATATATTGAAGGTGAATTTTCAGATGAATTAAAAAAACTTACACGTACTGAAGGTCAGATACTAGTGAAATTAATACATAGACAAACTGGCAAAACTACTTTTGAATTAATTAAAGAACTTAGGAGTGGTTGGCGTGCTTTTTGGTTTAACAATACTGCGAGTCTATTTAATATATCATTAAAGAAAAAATTTGATCCTTATAACGAGAAAGAAGATTACCTTATAGAAGACATATTACAACGTAATTTTCAAAATGGGTTGTTAGTACGTCAAAAAGATGCTTTAAAGTTGGATTTTTTAGATCTTACAGAAAAATGGTTAAACCAAAATAATAAAACTTCTTCCAATGAGTAATCAAACTAAGTTTGAAGAACAACTAAACACTATTTCTCATGCTTTTGGAGCTTTATTAGGAATAGCTGGTTTAATTATTCTTATAGTCAAGCAAGATGGTTCACCTTGGAGTTTGTTTAGTGTTTTGGTTTATGGCATTTCAATAATAGTGTTATTTATGTCTTCCACATTTTATCATGCAGCTAAAACAGAACATAGAAAGCATTATTTTAGAATTTTAGATCATATTACTATTTACCTATTAATAGCTGGCACATACACTCCAGTATTACTTTTAATGCTTAGCGATTCAAATGGTTGGCCATTGTTTTGGATAGTATGGGGAATTGCTTTTTTTGGGTTTATTCTTAAAATCTTTTTTACTGGAAAATTTGAAATCTTTTCTACCTTATTGTATTTAGTAATGGGTTGGTTAGTCATTTTTGATTTTGGGACTCTAGCTGATAGAATGGAAACAAATGGTCTGCTTTTATTGTTCGCAGGAGGATTGGCTTATACTGTAGGTATTGTTTTTTATGCGATTAATAAAATACCATATAACCATGTAATTTGGCATTTGTTTGTACTCACAGGAGCAATATGCCATTATTTTATGGTGTTGCTATATGTTATTTAGTGTTAAAATACTCTTTATTGTCACTTGAAATTAGAATGATTACCTTAGTTATAACTCTTTAAAAATATGAACTAAATATGAGAAAAAAGCTATTATTTGTAATAATTATTACAACAGTTTTGCCATTATTTGTTTTCACTCAAACACGCACTGAAATTAATCTAGAGAACAATTGGAAATTTCAAAAAGGAGCACATGATAATGCATATTTAATAAGTTTTAACGACGATAAATGGGAAGCTGTTACAGTTCCACATGATTGGGCTATTTATGGTCCTTTTGATAAAGAAATTGATAAACAAGAAGTTGCAATTTCACAAAATGGTGAAAATAGTGCAACAGAAAAAACAGGAAGAACAGGAGCACTACCTTATATAGGAGAAGCATGGTATAGAAACAAGTTTAAATTACCTGAATTTAACCAAGACAAAAAAGTAATTATAGTTTTTGAAGGTGCAATGAGTGAACCAAAAGTTTTTGTAAATGGGCAAAAAGTTGGTCAATGGAACTATGGTTATAGTTATTTCTATTTCGATATTACAGATTATATAAATGCAAACGCAACTAATACTTTAGCAGTTAATTTATCAAATAATGGCATGTCTTCGCGTTGGTATCCTGGAGCTGGATTATACAGAAAAGTTCGAATTGTAGTTAAAAATAAGGAGCATATTAAACAATGGGGAACTTTTATTACAACACCATTTATTTCTAAAAATCAGGCTAAAATAAATATTAAAACAAAAGTTGAAGGTGAGAATTTAAGTTTGTTAACTAAAGTTTATAACGCAGAAGGAAATCTTGTTGCTCAGGACCAAACCAAATCGATTTTTGGCGATGAAATTGAACAAAATATTGAAGTAATAAACCCAAATCTTTGGAGTCCTGAATCGCCATATTTATATACTGCAATAACAGAATTATATTCTGGTGATAATTTAAAAGATGAAGTAAAAACACGATTTGGAATTCGTTCTATAGTTTATGAAGCCAATAAAGGATTTAGTCTTAATGGAAAAGTAAGAAAATTTAAAGGCGTTTGTTTACATCATGATTTAGGACCAATAGGTACTGCTGTTAATAAATCAGCATTAAGACGTCAGTTAAAAATATTAAAAGATATGGGAGCAGACGCAGTTAGAAGTTCTCATAATATGCCTTCCATAGAACAATTAGAATTATGCGATGAAATGGGATTAATGTTCTTGGCCGAAAGTTTTGATGAATGGGCGAAACCAAAAGTTAAAAATGGATACAACAGATATTTTAACACAGATGCAGAAAAAGATGTTGTTAATCTTGTTAGAGCCACACGAAACCATCCGTGTATTGTTATGTGGAGTTCTGGTAATGAAGTGCCAGATCAATGGGGAAAAGAAGGTGTAAAGCGAGCAAAATGGTTACAAGATATATTTCATAGAGAAGACCCAACACGTCCTGTAACTGTTGGTATGGATCAAGTTCAAGCAACTATGGAATCTGGTTTTGGAGCACTAATGGATATTCCAGGATTAAACTATCGTTTGCATTTATATGAGGATGCTTATGATACTTTTCCTCAAGGTTTTATTTTAGGTTCAGAAACTGCATCTACAGTAAGCTCTAGAGGAATATATAAATTTCCTGTAGAGCAGGCTAAAATGAAACAATATAGTGATTATCAGAGTTCTTCTTATGATATGGAGTACTGTAGCTGGTCGAATTTGCCAGATGATGATTTTGTATTGCAAGACGATAAACCTTGGGTTATTGGAGAGTTTGTATGGACTGGTTTTGATTATTTAGGAGAACCTACTCCTTATGATGAAGTTTGGCCTTCACGTAGTTCTTATTTTGGGATTAATGACCTTGCAGGTTTACCAAAAGACAGATATTACTTGTATAGAAGTAGATGGAATACAAACGACTCTACATTACATATTTTACCACATTGGAATTGGGAAGGTAGAGAAGGAGAGATAACTCCGGTTTTTGTCTATACAAGTTATACTAGTGCTGAGTTATTTTTAAACGGAAAAAGTTTAGGTGTTCAAACAAAAAATAATACTAGTCCACAGCATCGTTATAGATTAATGTGGATGGATGTTAAATATGAACCTGGAACCCTTAAAGTTGTTGCATTTGATGAAAACGGTAAAGTTGCGGAGGAAAAAGTGATACACACAGCAGGAAAACCTCATAGACTTATTTTAGAAGCAGACAGAACACCACTGAAAGCCAACGGAAAAGATTTAGCTTTTGTTACAGTTTCAGTGGTTGATAAAAACGGAATTCCTTGCCCTACAGCCATAAACCAGTTAAATTTCACAGTTAAAGGTAAGGGTAAATATAGAGCAGCTTGTAATGGTGATGCCACGTCTTTAGAAATGTTCCATAAACCTACCATGAAATTGTTTAGTGGTAAGCTGGTAGTACTTGTGCAATCACTTGAAGACGCAGGGAATATTGAATTGATTGTTAAAGGAAAAAGTCTTAAAAAAGGATACTTAAAATTAAACTCACAAGACTAATTAAGATTTAATCACGTCTTTATATTCATCAAAAAAGGTTTCAAATACACTCATCTTTTCATTAAAGAATTCCATGGTTTGCTGCCATGAGTTTTTATTATGAATTGATACCTTTTGATTTAATGGAACATAAATTCTTGAGATTTCTTTTCCATTTTTCAGGTTATATACTTCTTCGAAGATAGCTTCAGGTAAATACTCGTTTTGAAGTAGAGACTTAAGAGCAGTTAATTTTTCCCAACAATTAATTCTGTTCTCTAAATCATCTTCCAAGTCTAAGGTCACTAAAGCCTTTTTTGTGTCAAAATGAAATTTGAATGATAAACCCTTAATTTTTGTATTATACGACAACCACTTTCTAGGAAATGATTTACCAAAACTAATCCAAAATTCTTCTCGTAATAATCTGGATTCTTCCTTGCTAAACATTACATAAAATAGGCTATAGCGACCGCTACTATTATAACTAGTATTTTGCTTAAATTAAATTTATGACCTTCACTACTTTCGAATAAGATTGTAGTGGATATATGAAGAAAAATACCAATTACTACTGCATTTATTAAATAGAGATAATCCGTAAGAATATCTGTGTTATTAGAAATTAGTGTTCCTAATGGAGTCATAAGCCCAAACAAAATTAAAAAAATAAATATATGAAGCGATTTAAAATCGGACTGATATAAATAAGATGTAATTAAAATCGCTATAGGAATTTTATGTATTAAAACACCATAAACCATATCGTTGTGATGATGTATTGGGAAACCCTCTAAAAACGCATGAAAACATAAACTAGCAAATAATAACCATGGAAAAACTGTGCTATGTTTGTGAATATGAATATGTCCATGTTCTGCACCTTTTGAGAAAAACTCAAGTATAACTTGAAGCAGAATTCCAATCATAATAAACAATCCCGTTTTCTTAACCTCAAGGTGTTCGTAAACCTCTGGTAATAAATCGAAAACAGTAAGAGAAAGGAGGAAAGCACCACTAAAAGCAAGTAGAAGCTTGATATTTTTAATAGCAGTACTTTTAGATAGTTTAACTATTAAAAATCCTAGTATAACAGCACTAATTGGTAATAAATATAAATTCATATTACATAAAAATCATTATTAAACGCTCAGAATAGTTAACATTAAACTTATTTAAATTATAATCTCCAAATATATCAAGAAGTTCAATATTTGCCTTCGCAAACATAGCTTTAAAATCCTTTAAAGTGAAAGCTTTTACACGTTCTTGAAAATTATAAGAATTCTCTTCATAAACAAAACTAATATCTTTTACAATATAATCGTTTTCAACAAATCTTTTTAAGGTAAAAGTAATATCGTTTACAGTTTTAATTTCATCAGGTACTAAATTGTCAATAATATATTGCGCATTTAAAAAATCAATAATTCCAATTCCATATTTTTTTAAATTTTCTTTTATTGAATTTAAGGTGTTCTGGTTGTCTTCTTCATTTTCAAAATAACCAAAACTTGTGAATAAATTAAAAACCGCATCAAATTTAGAGTGATAAGGTTTACTCATATCATGCACATCAAAATGTAAAGATTTATTTTCAAATTGTTTTGCAAATGCAATACTTTGATTAGATAAATCTAAACCAGTAACATCATAGCCTAAATTATTAAGATGAATTGAATGGCGTCCTTTGCCACAAGCCAAATCTAATATTTTTCCATTTTCTGGAATATTAAGATAAGTTGTGATTTTTTCAATAAAAGCTTTAGCTTCTTTGTAGTCTCTTTCTTTGTATAAAATATGGTAAAATGGAGTGTCAAACCAAGACTTGTACCATTGCTTTGTTTCTTTTGTCATACATTACTATGTGTCACAGCAAAAATACTTTATTTTTGCAATCTATTTGAAGAGAATGATGGAGAATAATTTTAAAATGGTAGCTAAAACCTTATTTGGTTTTGAAGAATTACTAGCAAAAGAGCTTAAAAATCTAGGTGCACAAGACGTTAAAGTTGGTGTAAGAAATGTAAGCTTTGTAGGTGATAAAGGCTTTATGTATAAAGCTAATCTTGGTTTACGAACTGCAATTAAAATTCTTAAACCTATAAAATCTTTTAGAGTAGTTAGCGAACAAGATTTGTATGAAAAAGTTAAAGCTGTTTCTTGGGAAAACTATTTAAAATCTTCTGGCTCTTTGGCTATCGATGCAACTGTACATAGTCATATTTTTACGCATTCGCAATATATTGCATTAAAAACAAAAGATGCAATAGTCGATCGTTTTAGAGAAAAGAGTGGCGAACGACCAAATGTGGATTTACGGTTTCCAGATTTAAAAATCAATATCCATATAGACAGACAATTATGTACGCTTTCTTTAGATAGCTCTGGAGAATCATTACATAAAAGAGGGTACAAGACCGCTACTAATATTGCGCCAATAAACGAAGTTTTAGCAGCTGGTTTAATATTGTTGTCTGATTGGGATGGACAAAGTAATTTTATGGACCCAATGTGTGGTAGTGGTACCATATTAATTGAAGCTGCGATGATTGCTTGTAATATTCCACCAAACTTAATGCGAAAAGAGTTTGCTTTTGAAAGATGGCAAGATTGGGATGTTGAACTATTTGAAAAAATTGAAGAATCTCTACTTTCTAAAACAAGAGATTTTCATCATAAAATTTTAGGTTACGACAAGTCTCCTTCTGCAGTAAGAAAGGCACAGGATAACATTAAAAATGCACACTTAGATGAATTTATAAAAGTAAGGCATGAAGATTTCTTTAAAACTCAAAAAGCAGGAACAGAACACTTGCATATGGTTTTTAATCCACCATATGGAGAACGGTTAGAAAATCTTAATGTTGTTGAGTTTTATGGGGATATTGGAACCACATTAAAGCATGGTTATCCAGATACTAATGCATGGTTTATTACTTCTAATCTTGAAGCATTGAAGTTTGTTGGTTTAAGACCATCTCGTAAAATTAAACTGTTTAATGCTAAATTAGAAGCAAAATTTGTTAAATACGAAATGTATTCTGGAAGTAGAAAAGCTAAGAATAATATATAATTATTATTTTACCCAATCTTACTTATTTTTTCTAAGGTTTTAAGATTTAAAATTTCAATTTTTCTATCTGAAACAGATATAATTTTTTCTTTATTAAATTTAGATAAAGTATTTATTACACTTTCTTTTGAGTAACCAAGCATGTTTGCTAATTCTGCTCTATTCATAGGAAGAATATATTTATTAGATTTATAAATTTTCATAAAATCCAACAGCAGTATTGATATGGCACCTTCTATATTTTTCTGGGAAAGGGAAGATATTCTATGTATTATTCCATTTGAAATACCTGACATGTGTTCTATTAAGTTTAAGGCAAATTCACCATTTTCTTTAATAAAAGTTTTCATAAGATCCATTGGAATAAAGCTAACTTTTGATTTTGTTAAAGCCGTAGCTGTAAAATCAAATTTTTCGAAAGCAAAACAACAGACAATACCAATAAAAGAATGTGGTTGTGTTATACCAATTGTAAACGGTTTCGAGTCATTAATGAATTCTATTTTTGCTAAACCTTCAGTTATATAGAGCACATTATTTGCAAGCATTCCTCTTTTAATAATTGTTTCACCTGCTACAAAGCTAATGTTTGATTTTTTTATAATTAATTCTTTTTTTTCATCTTCGGTTAAAATATTTAAACATTCTTGTGCATTTATATATTTGTAACTAAAAATACTTTTATGTGTTAAAAAATCTGGCATGTTTTATTTTTTTGATCTTGGGTATTCTTTAAAAAGCTTGATAACTAATTCTTTAATATATGCTTGCAAATTAGTACCAGATTTGTTCATGTCACATTCTATTGATGCTTGCCATATGATTTGATTCATTTCAAAATCTGAAACATAAATAATCAAGGTTTCAGTAGTATAAATTTCTGTATTTATTGTGCATTCATGCCAATAATGTAATTCGTCTTCAATATCGCAGTTTTTAAATGTAGCTTCTTTTTCTTCAACAATTAATTTAAATCCTGCTTGTAATTCTGGTTCTAAAACATTGGTTTTATAGCCAAATGCAATCATTTGTAATTCAATAGCATCACTTATAAAAGACCTAATTTTATTATTGTCATATTTAGGGAAAGTAGTATTCTCAACAAATAAGTCGTCTATACATATTACAAAAGTTGAGTATTTGTTAAAGTCTACTGTTTCATCATAGTCTGAGATTATATTTTCTGTAGAAGCACAACCAATGATAAAACTAAATAATTGAAGAACAAGTAGTTTTTTCATGATGTAAGATTTTACAACATAAATATCTCTAATACAGCATAAAAATACTATGATAATTATCAGCTAAACTAATTAAAAATAAAACTAAATTAATAGTTGTTTTGGAGTGTTTTTGTGTGCTGTTCTACATGAAAAGTAGTCCACATTATAATTTCTCTTATCGTCATCTTTCCCATTAGTGGATGAGGTAAAATATAATTATCTAAATCGTTATCACTCCATTTTAATAATTTATGTTGTAGTTTTTTATTCTGAATTTTTAAACGATTAATAATGTACTTTTTATCTTTTATCTTTGGTACTTTCATGTTTTTTGAAGGTCCAAAGGTTAAGCCCTTAGCAGCTTTTAATTTATTGTTGTAATTAGTGATTACAGTATTATAATCTCTAGTTTCTCTGTTGGATTTACCAAACTTATATTTTAAAATAAACTTTGGAAGACTTAATGCTTTATTTAATGGGACTATACTTTGCAAGAGGTGTAAAGCATGTTGTCCAGTAGTCCATTTTCTGGATGGACCAGTTTCCCAAAGTTCTGAATCTTGAGATTCAAAAAAAGTAAAGAGATTATTATGTTTGGTTTCTAATAAATTAGCAATGGCTTCTTTATCCATTATTTGTCCTTTTTGTACAAAGGAATAAGATATGAAATATTATAACCAAAACCAATACCAAAACTACCACTATCAAAGGTTCTACCAAATCCAGGAATGTAAATGTTTTCAAAATTATCTGGTTCGGTTTCGGTTAATCGTTTTTTAAATTGAATATTAACACCAACATATAAATTATTAAAAGTTTGAGCTTTAATTCCAAAAATTAATTCTGCCCAAATTGCTGTTAAACCATCAAATTCTTTGCTTTCAGTATTTGTATATTGACCCCAAGAAGTACTGTTTAGATCATAAATAGTGTGTTCATTTAAGGTTTGTGTAAAGCTTCCAAAACCTACGCGTAATCCACAATAAATTAAGTTGTCCTGACCATACCAGTTTTGGTACATATTATAATCAATTCCTCCTTTAATATAATTTCCTTTAGCAGTAGAATTTAAATAGTCATTGCTTATGGTTTTTTCTTCAGTACCTATTTCACCTGTAACATATAAGTCTCTTGTTAATCTGTAATCGGCATTAATCTCAAATCCTGTGTAATCGTCTTCAATAAAATGTCTTGCAATTTTACCTAAATCAACACCTACACGTAATCCATATTTATTTTGATATTTAATAGAGTCTTGTGAAATACTATCGTTTTGTGCTAAAGCGTAAAAAGAAATCAACACAAAGCAAAGTGAACTAATGATATATTTTAACATGTGCTGATGTTTCATTTTCTATTGATGTATTAATAATTTCTGTGCTTGATATCCAATTGTCTAAATCAGTTTCAAGACTGGTGTTTAATTCTGTAAAATTTTGAACATATCCACAAGCTCTTGAGATATAAACGTCTTGTCTAGAATAACTCACTTGCACTATATCATAGTTTCCAGTTTCAAAGTCTGAGTTCTCTATATTTTTATGAAATACTAATTTTGTTATATCAGAATCTGTTCTTAAAGGAGCAGCTATAGAATCTGTAGTTGTGATGCTAGTAGTGGTCAATAATACGGCTTCATTATTATCATTAACGCCATAAACTATAAAATTTTCAACATCTTTTTTCTCTGTTGGATTTGTATTATCATAAAAAGTTATGATAAGCTGTGGTGTAATTGCAGCACCTTCTTCACATATATCATCCTTCTCACAACACCAAAGTATTGAGCAAAAAAGTACTAAAGCAATTGTTTTTTTCATTTAATTAATATTTTATATAATAATTAGATACAATTATCTATGTTCTAAAAGTACAACATTTTCTACATGATGTGTTTGAGGAAACATATCTACAGGTTGTACTTTAGTTACTTTAT
>Ga0102815_10002160_pt1 | contig 12080 bp, 11 predicted proteins | sample ColrivemetaGS759_FD_79113 | JGI IMG/M metagenome (GOLD analysis project Ga0102815, IMG submission 79113) | Estuarine microbial communities from the Columbia River estuary - Ebb tide ETM metaG S.759 | ecosystem: Environmental > Aquatic > Marine > Intertidal zone > Estuary | place: USA: Columbia...
GTTTACCCTCGATGGGCAGTTAAAGCTGAAAAGCAATTGGCGGGATTAGCAATTTGGTTTAGCAGGGCGTTGGAGTACATTTCTCATGGATCGGGATTTTGCTTACAAAATATAGAGACATGAGTCAACTTTAGCTGAATGTACTCCAACTAGTTTATATAAATGTATTATACATCTTTATACAACCAATTTAATGGTGTAAACGATGTAAGTATACATCCTTTATTTTCTAAAATTAATCTAAAATTCAAAATCATCAAAGGGATTTTTAATCTTTTCCAAACTCGTAGTACTCACATGTGTATAAATCATTGTTGTCTTTAGACTATTATGTCCTAATAACTCTTGTATAAACCTAATATCTGTTCCATTTTCTAATAAATGTGTTGCATAACTATGCCTTAAAGTATGTAAAGTAACATGTTTATTTATGCTAGTATGTATTAAAGCACGCTATAAAACTTGTCTTGCACTAACTGCCGAATATTTATCACCATTTTGTCCTTCAAAAATAAATACTTTGTGTTTGTATTGTATGTAATAGGTTTGCAGTAATTGTTTCATAGTTAAAGAAAGTGGTACAAATCTATCTTTACGTCCTTTACCAGATTTTATATGTACTAGATTGCGTTTAAAATCAGCAGATGTTATTTTTAAACTTAAAGCTTCTCCAATACGTAATCCACAGGAATATAGTAAACTTAAAAGCGTTTTATGTTTTACATTTTTAATTTGAGTTAACAACTCTTTAACCTCGTCTAGACTTAAAACCTCAGGTAATTGTTTGTCTTTCTTGGGTCTGTCTAATTGTTCTAAATCTAATTTGGTATTGTTTACCTTTTTATAAAATAATTTAATCGCATTTACTAATTGATTTTGATACGTATAAGAGTAGTTACTTGCCAATATATAATTGGTATTAAAATCTATAAGATCGTCTTTTGTAATTTCATGAATGCTCTTTGTGTTATGGTATTTAAAGAATAACATAACCATCGACTCATAAGTGTCTATAGTGTTTTTGCTATAGCGTCTTTGATGCATCCACTTTACAAAATCTTTAATTGGGTTCTTATAGATATCGTTTAAATCGTTTAACTTTTAGGTTTTTTAGAAACTGTTTTGGTTGTGGTTTCCTTGTTTATTGATTTCAATAAACTGTAGTCTACGTAGTATTTTTTTTCGCGTAAGTAAAGGAATAATCTATTTACATTTTCTTTGGAAAATGGAATATAAAAGGCTTTATGTGTCGCGCTCCATTTTACATCTGGAAATTTTTTTATAAGGCCTTTACATCATGATTAAATTCAAAATCAATTTTAACTTGCTGGTTATTATGATGTTGTATTATTGATAATGTAATTAATGGTATACTTTAGAAATCGTTACAAAAACTTTAATCTATTAAAATCTCTAAAATTTTAATAGCAGCATCACTAATTTTGGTTCCAGGACCAAATACAGCAACTGCTCCAGCATCAAACAGATATTGGTAATCTTGTTTTGGAATTACACCACCTACAATTACCATAATATCGTCGCGACCATATTTTTTAAGTTCTTCTATTACTTGTGGTACTAATGTTTTATGTCCAGCAGCTAAAGAAGAAACTCCTAATATATGTACATCGTTTTCTACAGCTTGTTTTGCTGCTTCCTGTGGCGTTTGGAATAATGGTCCAATATCTACATCAAAACCAACGTCTGCATATCCTGTAGAGACTACTTTTGCACCTCTATCGTGACCATCTTGCCCCATTTTAGCAATCATAATTCGAGGTCGTCTACCATCTTGTTCTGCAAATTGGTCTGCTAATGCTCTTGCTTTTTTAAAGCTTTCGTCGTCTTTTATTTCTTTACTATACACGCCAGAGAATGATTTTATTTGTGCTTTATATCTTCCAAATTCTGCTTCAAGAGCATCGCTAATTTCACCCAGAGTTGCACGTTTTCGTGCTGCATCTACTGCTAAAGCTAATAAATTTTCAGAATCCTGAAGTCTATCAGGATCTTTTTCTTCATTTAGCATTTTTATTCGAGCAGCCTCAGTCAACTTTGCTAATGCATCATTAACTTCTGCAGTATTACGATCTGCTTTTAGTTGATTTAAGCGTTCTACTTGTTGGATTCTAACGGTTTGGTTATCGACTTCAAGAATATGTAAAGGATCTTCTTCGTCTAAAACATATTTGTTTACACCAACAATAATATCTTGATTAGAATCAATTCGTGCTTGCTTACGTGCAGCAGCTTCTTCAATACGCATTTTGGGTATTCCTGCTTCAATTGCTTTGGTCATACCTCCAAGTTCTTCAACCTCTTCAATAAGTGCCCACGCTTTATCTGCGATTTCTTTTGTTAAACTTTCTACATAATAACTTCCAGCCCAAGGATCCACAGTTTTCGTAATCTTAGTTTCTTCTTGTAGATATATTTGAGTGTTTCTTGCAATACGAGCAGAGAAATCTGTTGGTAATGCAATTGCTTCGTCCAATGCATTGGTATGTAAGCTTTGTGTGCCACCAAACGCAGCAGCAGCAGCTTCAATACATGTTCTTGCTACATTGTTAAATGGATCTTGCTCTGTTAAACTCCAACCACTGGTTTGACAATGTGTGCGTAATGCTAGAGATTTTTGATTTTTAGGATTAAACTGACTTACTAATTTTGCCCATAACATACGTGCTGCACGCATTTTGGCGATCTCCATAAAATGGTTCATCCCAATTGCCCAGAAAAAAGACAGTCGTGGAGCAAATGTATCGATGTCCATTCCTGCTGCTAATCCTTTTCTAATATATTCTAAACCATCTGCAAGTGTGTATGCCAATTCTATATCGGAAGTTGCGCCAGCTTCCTGCATATGATATCCAGAAATACTAATGCTATTAAAACGTGGCATGTTTTTACTAGAATATTCAAAAATATCTGAAATAATTTGCATTGATGGTGTAGGAGGATAGATGTATGTATTACGCACCATAAACTCCTTTAAAATGTCATTTTGAATCGTTCCTGCGAGTTGTTCTGGTTTAACACCTTGTTCTTCTGCAGCTACAATATAAAATGCCATAATTGGCAATACAGCGCCATTCATGGTCATAGAAACAGACATCTTATCTAAAGGAATCTGGTCGAAGAGTACTTTCATATCTTCAACACTATCTATTGCTACACCTGCTTTTCCAACATCACCAACAACACGTTCGTGATCAGAATCGTAACCTCTATGTGTTGCTAAATCGAATGCTACCGAAAGTCCTTTTTGTCCAGCAGCCAGATTACGTCTGTAGAACGCATTACTTTCTTCGGCTGTAGAAAATCCTGCGTACTGTCGAATAGTCCAAGGTCTGCGCACATACATTGTACTGTAAGGTCCTCGTAAGTTTGGTGCAATTCCTGCAACAAAATTAAGGTGTTCTATATTTTTTAAATCGTCTTTTGTATATGTTGATTTAACTTCTATTCGTTCTGAAGTTAAAAATGTTGAAACGGTTTTAGATTCAACAATAGTATTTTTGAGCGTTATATTCTGAATATTTTTTCTTGACATCATATGCGGTTTTATTCAGTTAACATTCTGTTTTTAAGCGTTCTTGTTCAGCATCATCTGCAAGACGTTTTTCGATAATAGGTTCTATTAATGTTTTTCTTACTTTGATTTCTACAAAAGGATTTTTTTCTAATTCGCCTTTCATTTTATCATCTGGATTTGGATGCTTGTTTGTGCCAAGAAGTACTTCCTTTCCGTCTTTAAATAATTGCAATTCTTTGTTTGCACTTTCTTTAATTTTACGCTGAAGTGTCCCTTCTTTAAGCATCCTTAGTAGTCCACCATTAGATTCAATATGCTTAAATAAGTCTAATGCTTTTTCGGCAAATTGAGTTGTTAAGGTTTCAATATAATACGAACCATCTGAAGGGTTATTTACCGCATTAAAATAACTTTCATGTTTTAGTACTAATAACTGATTTCTGCTAATACGATTTCCAAATTCTGTATTTTCATGATAAATAGCATCGTAAGCTAAATTACTAATTGCATTTGCACCTCCTAAAACAGCACTCATACTTTCGGTTGTGGTACGAAGCATGTTAACATTGTAGTCGTAAATTGTTTTATTTCGCTTAGAAGGTTCAGAAATAATATGGCATTTAGTATCGCTATTATATTCTGTTGCTAATGCATCCCACAAGATTCTTAGTGCTCTAATTTTTGCAATTTCAAAGAAATAATTTCCTCCAGTAGAAACTTTAAAGATGATATGGTTTCCAATGTTACCATTAAAATGATTTAGGTACTCATTTGCTTGCGCTAAACTGTAAGCTAGTTGTTGCACACTATGTGCGCCTGCATTTTGATATAATGATAAATCAACACTAAGTACACTTTCTAAATTTGAAGTAGCAACAATAGCTTCTAATTGCTTATGGTCATCGTTTAGATTTGAAAACCAATTTCCTGTTTTAGCTAAGTTTCCTATTATATCTGTTAAAACGTAAAATGATGCATTGTTGTCCTTAGCGATTGCATCTAATTTATTTACAAAATCTGATGATAAAAACTGCAACTCAAAATAAATTGGTGTAGAAGAGAGGTTAATATCTTCTAAAACAGTTTTAAGATCACAATCTTTATTTTTAAATACAAATCGTATACTTTCTGCGCCATGAGATAACGCATGTAAAGCTTTTTGTTTTGCTTGTAAACAGCTATCTTCGTTTACTACTTCGCATATTTTCCAATCACATGCTTTTGCGTTTGAAACTTCTGGTAGAACCTTAAAATCTTCTGAATGGTAAAAGGGTTTAACATCAATGCCTTCAAGCGATTTCCAGATTAATGTTTCGTTATAATCTGCACCTTTTAGATCGGATTGTATTTTTTGTTTCCACGCTTTTACTGAAACGTCGTCAAATAAATTAAATAACGATTTACTCATTACTTTTTTTGTTTTTTAAACTGTCTTCGTATTCAATGATATAAATTTCTTCGTTTTCCTTTTTCATTTTATAGTGTTCACGACCATATTTTTCTACACCTTCATCATTACTTAAACTTTTTAGTTCTTTATTATCTTTTTCTATTTCATTCTTATAATAGTCTTTTTCTTCTTCTAGCTTGTTTATTTCTTTATTTAATTCTCTATGTAAAAACAAAGAATGCGTATCAAAAAAAAGCATCCAAACACAAAAAATAATAAGTATTAGTACAAATACATTCTTAAAAGGTTTTAAATACTTGCTGTATTTTGAAGGAGTTTTAGCCATTATAAACGTTCGTTAATTATGGTTTTAACAACATCTATTGCAACAGTATTGTATTTGTTGTTAGGAATAATAAGGTCTGCATACTCTTTCATAGGTTCTATAAATTGCTCATGCATAGGCTTAAGCGTATTTTGATATCGCGCTAATACTTCGTCTAAATCTCGACCTCTTTCTGCAATATCTCTTTTCAGTCTTCGTATAAGTCGCTCATCACTATCGGCATGAACAAATATTTTTATATCAAACATATCTCTAAGTTCGGGATTTGTTAAGATAAGAATTCCTTCTACAATCATAACTTTTCTTGGATGTGTTAGAATAACATCTCCAGTTCTGTTATGTTGCACAAACGAATACACAGGCTGTTCTATGGTTTCACCACCTTTTAAATTTTTAAGGTGAGCGACTAACAACTCAAAATCTATTGAACGCGGATGGTCAAAATTAATTTTGACACGTTCTTCATAAGATAAATTAGAAGTATCTTGGTAATAAGAATCTTGCGATATTACGCCGATATCTTTTTCAGAAAGTTCTTTTAAAATTTGGTTTACAACTGTTGTTTTACCACATCCAGTTCCACCACCTATGCCTATTATTAACATGAATTAAGTATTAGATTCTACACAAAGTTAATATTATTTATTGGTATTGAATTCACGTTCTTCAACAAATTATACTGCTTTTATAAGCAACGAAAATTGCGATATAAAAAAGGCAATAAAGTTAATTTTAACATTAATAAAGTTGTTTGTAATAAAAAGAATATTCTATATTTGCAATCCGATATTTTCGGGGTGTAGCGTAGCCCACGCTAGTAGCGTGGTAGGCTTGTGACGCTAAGGCGTCATTATCGCGCCGCGTTTGGGACGCGGAGGTCGTCACGCTTGAGGCGTGACCACCCATTATATTGAAGATGAGTCATTTTGTTTATATATTGTACGGTTCTGGAAAAAGAAAGTACTATATAGGAGAGACTATAGATATTAAATTACGCCTAGAAAGACATAATTCTGGACAGGTAAGATCAACCAAAACAGGAATTCCTTGGAAGTTGATTTGGAGTATAAAATTAGAAACACGATCTGAAGCTCTAATGTTGGAGAAGAGAATTAAGAAAAGAGGAGCAAAAAGATATTTAGAAGATAACCAATTCGGGGTGTAGCGTAGCCCGGTTATCGCGCCGCGTTTGGGACGCGGAGGTCGCAGGTTCGAATCCTGCCACCCCGACCATTAAAAGCTGAACAATTTTTTGTTCAGCTTTTTTATTTTATTGAGGTTGAAACTTGTTTCAAAACCGAAGGGAAAACAAAAAAGGATAAAAGAAAAACTTTTAATCCTTTTTTTTTATAATTAGAACTTATATTTTAATAACAACTGTTGATAAGTTCTAGTTCAGTTTAATAACAAAAACACCTACATTTGTTTCAATAAAATTAGATTAAAATGTCAGAAAACATAGAAAACGTAAAATGCTTAATAATAGGCTCTGGACCTGCAGGTTATACGGCCGCAATTTATGCTTCAAGAGCAAACTTAAACCCTGTATTATACCAAGGTACACAACCAGGAGGTCAATTAACAACTACAAATGAAGTTGAGAATTTTCCTGGATATCCAGACGGGGTAACGGGACCAGAAATGATGATGCAATTACAAGCGCAATCGCAACGTTTTGGTACAGATGTAAGAGATGGTTGGATTACTAAGGTTGATTTTTCTGGAGATATTCATAAAGTTTGGGTTAATGAAGAAAAAGAAATTCATTGTGAAACCGTAATTATTTCTACAGGAGCAACAGCTAAATATTTAGGATTGGAATCTGAACAAAAATATTTAAAACTTGGTGGAGGTGTTTCTGCCTGTGCGATTTGTGATGGTTTCTTCTACAGAGGTCAAGAAGTTGTATTGGTTGGAGCAGGAGATTCTGCTTGTGAAGAAGCACACTATTTGTCTAATATTTGTAAAAAGGTTACCATGTTAGTTAGAAGAGATGTGTTTAGAGCTTCTATAATTATGACAGAACGTGTAAAAAACACTAAAAACATTGAAATTTTATTTAATACGAATACTGTAGAAGTTTTAGGTGATGGTCAAGTAGTAACAGGAGTAAAAGCAAAGAGTAATATAACTGGTGAGGAAATTAATATACCTGCAACTGGATTTTTTGTAGCTATTGGTCATACTCCAAACACGGGAATTTTTAAAGATTATTTAGATCTTGACGAAACAGGTTATATTATAAATGTACCTGATAGTGCTAAAACGAATGTTCCTGGAGTTTTTGTAAGTGGTGATGCTGCAGATCATGTATACAGACAGGCAATTACTGCTGCTGGAACTGGTTGTATGGCTGCTCTAGACGCAGAGCGTTATTTAGCCGCAAAACATGATTAATTTAAGAGGAACTCATCATAAGTAAAAGTGTTAAAATGAATTTTTAACACTTTTTTTTCGTTATGTGACATTTGTCACATAATAACTAAAATAATAATTGGAAATTTGTCTTGTAATTTTTTAACAACAGATATAATGCTGTTTAAATTAAAGCGTGTCATTTTAATTTTTTGTACGTCTTTAGTTAGTATAACAGGATTTTCACAAGAGTATTTGCTTACTGAAAACCAGTCTTCAATAACTGTAGAAGGTACATCATCGTTGCAGGATTGGGTAGTTGAAGTTCAAGAATATAATGGTAATTTAATTTTAGATAAAGATGTAAATCAAATCTTAGGTCTTAAAATTAAAATTGTTTCTAAAAGTTTGAAAGGCACAAAAAAAGCAATGAACCAGAAAATTTACGATGCTTTAAAAACGGACTCTTTTGAGGAAATTATTTTTATTAATGATTCTTCTCAAATTGTAGAAAAGGTAAATAAAAATGAAACGAAGCTAAATTTAAGTGGCAATTTATTTTTAGCTGGAGTTAAAAAACCAATTCAATTATTGGTTAATTTAAAACAACGTTCTAATAACATAATTATAAGTGGAACAATAGACATTAATATGGTTGATTATGCTATTAAACCACCAAAAGCATTATTTGGAACTATAAAAGTTAATGAAATAGTTAATATTTCGTTTAATACAGTTTATAAATAATATACACTAATTTAAATAACAACTAGAATTGTAAGCAATGGAGTACTCCACTTTATAAGTGGTTTAGAATTAAAATGGGCACGACTAACTAACTTCCCTTAAGTAGAGAAAACGAGTTTTAAATTTAAAATCAAATTTCCCCGATTTTTAAAGCTCGTTTTTCTTTTTTTATAAACTTTCTATTTCAATTCCTTCTTAAAAAGTTTTGAGGTGTTTCTAAAATTATCAATAGTTATTACAGGATTTCCGTAGATGTAAACTTCACTATTTCCTGAAGCATCAATTCGTAAATTATCAAGAGCTTGTATATAAACATCAGAATTTAGTGTACACTTTACTTCACATGTTTTAGTAGTTAGATTTTTCCCTTTAAAATTAGAAGCATTATCTGTTTTAACCTGTAAAGAATCTACATTTCCATCTATTCTTGCATCTGCACGTTCAAACATATCTACTTGTAAAGTTTTCGCATTTACTAAAGCTTCAAGTTTACTGTTTTCATCCAATTCAAAAGTTGCTATAGTTGCATTGATGTTAAGTTCTACTTTTGCATTTTCACTATTAATATGTTTAAACTTTTCACCTCTAATATTTAAATAAGCACGAGATGAACCAGAGTTTTTTAGTACTAATTCGTTTAGATTTAGAGTCGTTGCATTACTTACCTCACCATTATCTAAAGTTTCAATTAAATTAAGATCTGATGTGTAAATAACTTTAATATTTAGCATTTTCTTAGTAGTTATACGTTTAGATGTGCCAAAACTTAATGTACTATCTGATACCGAAAAATTAATAACATCATGAAGGTTTTCATCGGCTTCAATAAAAACTGAAGGTTCTGTACCTTCTAATAATTCTATTTTAAACTTTTCGCCAATTACAATTCTATTGAATGGATTTAGTATAGTTTCCTTTATTACAACATTTTTATCACCTTTAATTTTCTCTTTCTTTTGAGCAAAAGTTAGTGATGAAAATAGAATTAATAGGATAAGGATTATTTGCTTGTTATACATTGTCTAAGGTTTTGTTTAGCAAATATATATAAAAACCATTTTTACTTCTTAATATATTATATAAGATAGGTTTAAACTTTGAATTTATTTTTTACTGAAAATTCAACTATAAAGTAGTTTTTAACTTTTTTTTCTGTGTGACATTTGTCACATAAAATTTAAAAAATTGACGTAATACAATTAAAAATTCATGTTTTTGTAAGAAAAAAACATCCTTTTTCCGATTTTTAAAATAATAATAAAACAAAAAATAATTATATATAATTTAATATATAGCATAAAAAACTTAAAAAAATGAAATATATATTGTAATAAAGTTAATGTATTATTAAAACAACAATTGGTGTTTTAACTGATCTATGTCAGTTTATTTACTTTATGATTATTTGAACTTTGATGTATAAAATAATAAACATGAAAAAATCAAGTCTTACTTTAATTGTATTGTTGACAATATTATTAATAAATGTAAATGTGTATTCACAAAGCTATTCTTTAGATAATACAACTTCTCAAATAACAGTTTCAGGAACTTCAAGTTTACATGATTGGGATGTAATATCCAACAACTTTAACGGAACTACATTGTTTAATATTACCACTAATCAAATAGAAAACTTAGTTGTAGACATTGCCTCTGAAAGCTTAAAAAGCGGAAAGAGTATTATGGATAAAAAAACTTATAAGGCTTTGAATTCTGATGACTTTAAATCTATAACATTTAAAATGATTGAAGTAAAATCAAATTCTAAAATTAATGAAGTAACAGACGAGGTAAAAATAATGGGCGAATTAACAATTTGTGGATTTAAAAAATTAATAGCAATAGATATTAAGGTTTTAAAAACTAATAAAGGTGTTAATGTTTCGGGCACATATGATATGAAAATGACTGATTTTAAAATTGAACCACCAACAGCGTTATTGGGCACCATTAAAACAGGTGATGAAATCTCAATTCATTTTAACGCCAATTTTAAAAACATAAAAAATTTATAATAATTAAAAATAAATACTAACAATAATAATTAACAAAAATAACTTAAAATCAATATTATGAAATCAAATTTTAAATACACATTTTTTATAATTGCTCTTATGTTTATGATGAATGTAACAGCTCAAGACAAAAGAGATTTAGACAATTACAAACAACCAGATAAAAGGGGAGTTAATGTATTTGAAGCACCTAAAGACACTGTCTCTACATTTAAAAACGTTAAGGTTAGATTAGGTGGATCATCAACATTACAATATCAATCTTTAGAGCAAAAAAACACAAGTACTGAATTTACTTTATCTGAATTAGGTAAAAACTTTAATTTAGCTACTGCAAATTTAGATTTAGATGTTGCATTATATGATGGTTTAAGAATGCATTTACGTACCTATTTATCTTCACAACATCACACAGAATCTTATGTAAAAGGAGGATATATCCAAATTGATAAGTTAGAGTTTATTCGTGAAGGATTTATGGAAAACTTCATGAAATATGCTACAATTAAGATTGGACATATGGAAAATAATTATGGTGATGGTCATTTTAGAAGATCTGATAATGCTATGTCAATTCATAACCCATTTGTAGGTAATTATATAATGGATGCTTTTACAACTGAGGTTGGTGCAGAATTATACTATCAAAGAAATGGATTTCTTGGAATGGTTGGATTTACAAACGGTAAATTAAATCAAAATGTAACTGATAAAGATCAAACTAGTCCTTCATTCTTAGCTAAGTTTGGTTATGATAAACAAATAAATGATGATTTCCGTTTTAGATTAACAGGCTCTTTATTTCACAGTGCACATAATAATGCAAGAGGTATTTATTTATACAGTGGAGACAGAGCAGGATCTCGTTATTATTCTGTAATGAGTGGTGTGAATAACAGTGATGGTGCAGCAGTTAGTGATGGTTTTAGAGCAGGTAGAATTAATCCTGATTTAAAAAACGAAATGACTTCTTTTATGATTAACCCATTTATTAAATATGGTGGATTAGAGTTCTTTGGTATAATCGAAACAGCTAAAGGGAAAAAGGTTTCTGAAACAGATACAAGATCATGGAATCAATTTTCTGGAGAGTTACTTTACAGATTTGGAGCAAATGAAAAAGTTTATTTTGGTACGCGATATAACACTGTAAGTGGAGAATTAACTTCTGGTGAGGATGTTGATATTAATAGGTTTCAGTTAACAGCTGGTTGGTTTATGACTAAAAATGTTTTGATGAAAGCAGAATATGTTTCTCAAAAATATAAAGGATATTCAACAACTGATATTCACAATGGAGGGGAGTTTAATGGAATAGTATTAGAAGCAGCTATTAGTTTCTAAACCAAATTAGTAAATATAAAACGAGTTTTAAATTTATACTTAATACTAATTAGGTTAATTTTTAAAACTCGTTTTGGTTTTTATAATAAAGAAGTAAAAGCATTACATTATGAAAAAATTATTAATACTCATTTTAAGTTTTACAATGTTAAGCTTTATATCGGTTAATTCAGAATATAAAGCAGCTTCATATATTTTAGAGAATAACAGTAAAATAAGTATTAATGGCTCTACTAATGTAAGCACATTCGATTGTGTTTTAAATTTTACTAATGTTAAATCAAGTGTAACCACAAGATATCAGATTTCAGGAAATAAAATTAAATTTCATGAAGCTAAACTTAA
>Ga0102815_10002161_pt1 | contig 12072 bp, 4 predicted proteins | sample ColrivemetaGS759_FD_79113 | JGI IMG/M metagenome (GOLD analysis project Ga0102815, IMG submission 79113) | Estuarine microbial communities from the Columbia River estuary - Ebb tide ETM metaG S.759 | ecosystem: Environmental > Aquatic > Marine > Intertidal zone > Estuary | place: USA: Columbia...
TCACCTCTAATTAAGAATACTAAATTTTATAATTCGCTTCCCGATAAAAAAATCGTAAATCAAGACGGGCATTTTATAGAATTTTTTAAAATTTATAAAACTATTTTAAATACTTCTAATCCTAAAAGAAAAGTTGAAAAAATTAAAAAAATTTTGAGATGGTTAAAAATAACAAAAACTTTTAATCAATTAAAAACCACTTCTAAAAAACGAACAGATTTATCTGATATACAATATTACAATCTATTTTTAATATTTTTAATAAAGTATAGTCTTCTACAAAATCTAATGGACTTATCAAGGAGAGACACTTTTTATGAAAGTATACAATTTTCAAAACTAGAAAATAGTAAACTTTACAAATCTAATAAAAAATTTTTAACTAAAAAATTAAAAAATTCTAAAAAAATAATTCAAATTTATAAACAACAAATATTACCAACTTTGATTCCCGATTTTTTAACTATCTCAACCATTTCTCAATCAGAGTTTAAATTAAAGTATAAAAAATTTTGTAATAGACAAACTAAAAAATATAATCAACTAATTCAAATTTATAAAAATAAACTTCAATTACTGTTTAATAAAGAATTGATTATATTAAATCGTTCAATTAATCCAGAAATGAAATCGCTGGAAATGTTTAACTTTTTAAAAGTTAATTTAAATCAATATTTTCAAAAAATAAATATTATTGTAAATACTTATAAAGAAAACCATAAGCTACAATCCATTGTCTATTTTCCATTAATTAAAAAATATCGAAGAAGTGATATTATTAAAAATAAAGACTTTTTCGAAAAAAAAGATTTTTATAAAGATAAATATAATGCAAAAGATTTTTATACGGCAACCATTATTCCTGAGTACGGATCTTGGATTAGAGTAGGATTTCAAAGAGATAAAAAAGTTGATAACTATAAATATCCGATAACTAATCGATTGGAAGATGATATTATTATTCAACTAGATAAATTAACAAAAAAACCAATAATTCATCTCTTAAGAGAAATGGGATTAACTGATTTAGAAATCTGTCAAAGTTTACAGCATTCTGATTTTTTTTATTTTAATTTACCATTTTTATCAAGTTCATCTAACTCTAGTTATCCATTATTACGTTTTAATAGCGATAATTATTACTCTAATATATCTGAGTTTTCTCGAATTTTTGATTTAAGATACTATAAATTAGGAAAAATAGGTCGTTTTAAAATAAATGAAAAGTTAAATTTAAATCTTTCTTCACAAATTATTAGTTTAGTTTATGAAGATATTATTGCTATTATCGATTCGTTACTAAATTTAGCCATTTCGAAAACTGAAGGGGATGATATTGATCATTTGAAAAATCGACGAGTAAGATCGGTTGGAGAACTGATGCAGCATTTATTCCGGATAGGTTTTCAAAGATTATCGCGAAAAATACTAAGTCAAGTTTATAAAATCGAATCGCCTTTAATTTTAAGTTCTAATGTAATTTCTGCAACAATCAAAGAATTTTTTGGTTCAAGTCAATTATCTCAATATATGGATCAAACAAATCCTTTATCAGGATTAACTCATAAACGTAGAATAAGTGGTTTAGGGCCCGGAGGATTTGATAGAGATCGTATCAGTTTTACAGTTAGAGACATTCATCCTAGCCATTATGGCCGAATTTGTCCCATTGAGACACCGGAAGGTCAGAATGTTGGCTTAATAGCTTCTTTAACTACATCCGCTCGTATAAATAATGCAGGGTTTCTTCAAACTCCTTTTTGGCGGGTTCTCAACGGAAAAGTTATTAAAACAGGAAATCCTATATATTTAACAGCGGATATTGAAGATTATTATAAAATTGCCCCTGCAGATATTGCAGTAAATTCAGAAAATTATTTATTAACAAGTTCAATCTCTGTTAGGTATAAACAAGATTTTATAACAGTAAAGCCTTATGAAGTAGATTTTATAGCTATATCAACGGTTCAAGTAGTTTCAGCAGCAGCCTCTTTAATACCTTTTTTTGAACACGATGATGCTAATAGAGCGTTAATGGGGTCCAATATGCAGCGACAATCTGTACCTTTGTTAATATCACAAAAACCGATTATCGGAACAGGTTTAGAAAATCAAATTGCTACCGATTCTGGAATAAGTATAAACGCTATAAAATCAGGTATAGTTGACTTTGTAAGTTCAAAAAAAATTATTGTTTTAGAAGATTCTGGTAAAAAAGCCGAATATAAGTTACAAAAATATCAACGATCGAATCAAGAAACTTGTATAAATCAAAAACCAATTGTTTGGAAAGGAGATAAAATAGAATCAGGGCAGATTATTGCAGATGGACCGGGAATAAATGGAGGTGAATTAGCTTTAGGACAAAATGTTTTAATAGCTTATATGCCATGGCAAGGTTATAATTTTGAAGATGCCATCTTAATTAATGAAAGATTAGTTTATGATGATGTTTTTACTTCAATCCATATTGAACGTTATGAAATTGAAATAGGATTAACAAATGATGGCCGCGAACACACAACTAAACAAATACCAAATTTAACCCCTAATGATGTTCAAAATCTAACTGATGATGGAATTATATCTGTCGGTACCTTTGTTAAGCCTGGTGATATCTTAGTTGGTAAAATTACTCCTAAAGATGACTCAGAACAACTTCCAGAAGCTAAACTACTTAGAGCAATTTTTGGTGCAAAAGCAAAAGGAGTTAGAGATAGTTCTTTTAGAATGCCTAGTGGAGAATCTGGTCGGGTTATAAGAACAATTGTTTTTCGACGAAAAAATAAGTTGGCCTATGAATTTGAAAAAGTACAGGTTTTTATTGCTCAAATAAGAAAAATACAAGTTGGTGATAAAATTGCTGGCCGGCATGGTAATAAAGGAATTATTTCAAGAATCTTACCACGACAAGATATGCCGTTTTTACCAGACGGTACACCAATTGATATTCTTTTAAACCCTTTAGGTGTACCATCAAGAATGAATGTCGGACAATTATATGAGTGTCTGCTAGGGTTAGCAGGTCAAAAATTAAAACATCGTTATAAAATATTACCATTTGATGAACTCTATGGACAAGAAGTTTCAAGAATTTTAATTAACAAAAAATTACGACAAGCATCAATTGAAAATAATGAAGCCTGGCTTTTTAATCCATATTCTCCCGGCAAAATAGTACTTATTGATGGTAGAACTGGTAAAGCATTCGAGAATCCGATTACAGTAGGAAATGCTTATATGTTAAAGCTTATCCATTTAGTTGATGATAAAATGCATGCAAGAGCAACGGGTCCTTATTCTTTAATAACTCAACAACCCCTAGGGGAAAAGCACAACACGGTGGTCAAAGATTTGGCGAAATGGAGGTTTGGGCATTAGAAGGTTTTGGAGCTGCCTATACTTTAAAAGAATTATTAACCGTTAAATCCGATGATATGCAAGGTAGAAATGATACCTTAAATGCAATTGTAAAAGGACAAACTATTCCTACATCGGGTATCCCTGAATCTTTTAAAGTTTTATTAGAAGAATTAAGAGCTATTGGATTAGATATTAGTACATATCAATTAGAAAAATTCAGTCATCCAAAAATTTGTGAAACAGAAGTAAATTTAATGGAAAACTATGATCCAAAAACAAAAACATTTCCACCAACCTCAAATATAAATAATATCTTATTTTAAATTAAATAGAAACGATGATCTATTCCGAAAAAGAATTTGATTATATAAAGATTAAACTTTCTTCACCGGCGCGAATTAAAGAATGGGGTCAAAGATTATTACCTAATGGTCAGATTATTGGAGAAGTTCAAAAATCAGAAACAATAAATTATCGTACTTTTAAACCGGAGATGGACGGTTTATTTTGTGAACGTATCTTTGGACCAAATAAAAATTTAGAATGTGCTTGTGGAAAATATAAAAGAGTGCGTTATGAAGGTTTGATTTGTGATCGATGTGGAGTCGAATTGACTGAATCTCGAGTTCGTCGACATAGAATGGGCCATATTAATTTGATATATCCTGTAACTCATATTTGGTATATCAATAGCCGTCCCAATTATATGGCTTTATTACTTGAAGTAGAGCAATATGAAAAAAAAATTGATACTGGTGTTCCAATCAAGCAAAAAGGATTACGGCTACCCAAACCCTTAAAATCTGGTCAAGTAAATATAACAGATGAACGTATTCAAAGAATAAAATTAGTTTCCCTTGCATATTTTATAGCTGATGATGAAATCAATTTCTATGGGCTTCATTGGGATTTTCAAATGTATCGACTAAGTCGGAGACTAGGTTTAACAGGATATCCGATAAAACCTGAACCTAAGCCCAAAAAGTTTATTTCACAATACAATACTCCTAAATATTTATTGAAAACAACCCCAAATTATTTAATTGGGAGTGTTTTAATTAAAAAAGAGCTAGATAAATTAGATATTACTTCAGAAATCTTTGATACTAGAAGTTTTATTAATTATTGTAGTCGCGTTTTAGCAAAAGACGATACTTTTTATTTAAGTTCTCAGTGGTTTAGGAAATGGGAGCAACATCGGATTTACAAATTACGAGATCAAGCTATTAAACGGCTTAGAATTTTAGAAAATTTAGCCGCAACAGGATCAAACCCTGCCTGGATGATTTTATCGGTTTTACCTGTAATTCCCCCTGCATTACGACCAATGATTCAGCTTGAAGGAGGTCGATTTGCAACATCTGATTTAAATGAATTATATCGAAGAGTTATTACAAGAAATAATAGACTTTTACGATTATTAGAAATTGATGCACCACAATTAATTATTCGAAATGAAAAACGAATGTTACAAGAAGCTGTCGATACGTTGATTGATAATGGAAAACGAGGAAAAATCGCATTAAGTGCAAATAATCGACCATTAAAATCATTATCAGATATTATAAAAGGTAAACACGGTCGATTTCGCCAAAATCTTTTAGGAAAACGTGTTGATTATTCGGGCCGTTCCGTTATTGTTGTAGGACCTACACTTAAAATGAATCAATGTGGTCTTCCATATGAAATGGCAATAGAATTATTTCAACCATTTATAATTCGTGAATTAATTAACCAAGGATTAGCTAGTAATATGAAAGTTGCTAAAAACCTAATTCAACAGAATGAATCACTTATTAATCCGGTCCTGGAAGAAGTATTATTGTATCATCCGATTTTTTTAAATCGTGCACCGACATTACATAGATTAGGAATTCAAGCGTTTGAACCTATTATTGTTCAAGGTCGGGCTATTAAACTTCATCCTTTAGTTTGTTCAGCATTCAATGCTGATTTTGATGGAGATCAAATGGCTGTTCATGTTCCATTATCCTCAGAAGCTCAAGCAGAATGTTATATGTTAATGCTAGCTCCCTATAATTTTTTATCTCCTGCTAATGGAGAACCGATTAGCATGCCAAGTCAAGATATGGTATTAGGCTCTTATTATTTAACTGTTCATAATATAAATGGCTTATTAGGAGCAAATCATTATTTTTCAAGTTTAGAAGATGTTATTTTAGCTTATAATCAGGATAAGCTTGAACTGCATTCACTTATTTGGGTTCGATACAAAAAAGAAACTAATGACTCTTCGTCATTAATTAGAAAAAAAGTTTTAAAAGATCAAAGTTATATTGAATATTATAAAGATCGTCAAATTCGAAAAGATAAAAATAATCAAATAATCAGTAAATATTTAAAAACAACTACCGGTCGGGTAATTTTCAATTATACAGTTCAAAAAAGTCTAAATATCTTATAAAAGAATTTTTGATTTTTAACAAAAAATTATTTTTGAGAAATTAAAAACTAAAAATCTATGAAAACTTATACATATCAAAATACCATCATAAGTAAGAAACAATTAAAGCAGTTATTATCTTGGAGTTTTACAGAATATGGGTCAATAAAAGCGGGGTTTTTAGCAAATAATTTAAAATATTTAGGTTTTAAATATGCAACAAAAGCTGGTATTTCCATTAGTATTGAAGATTTAAAAGTTCCCAAAGTTAAAAATTCTGTTCTCCAAAATGCTAATCAAGAAATTTTAAATGCTGAAAAAGTTTATTTGAAAGGTAAAATTACGGAAGTTGAACGGTTTCAAAAAATTATTGATACTTGGAATATTACAAGTGAATTATTAAAAGATGAAGTTGTTTCATATTTTAAAAAGTATGATCCTTTAAACTCTGTTTATATTATGGCTTTTTCTGGTGCACGAGGTAATTTATCACAGGTACGACAACTTGTAGGTATGCGAGGATTAATGTCCGATCCAAATGGTGAAATTATGAATTTACCAATCAAAAAAAATTTTCGCGAAGGTTTAACTATTACCGATTATTTAATGTCTGGGTACGGAGCAAGGAAAGGTATTGTTGATACAGCTTTAAAAACAGCAAATTCTGGATATTTAACTCGAAGGTTAATTGATGTAGCTCAGGATATTATTATTAGAGAAAAAGATTGTTTAACAACACATTCCTTTTTCTTTGGAAAAAGTTTTTATAGAAAATTTGATAATTATGAAAATCTTATTGGACGATTATTAAATAAACCTATTTATCATCCGCAAACAAATGAATTAATTGCTAATACCAATACACACATAACGCCAAAATTAATTAGAACTTTTAAAGAAGAAAAAATTGAAAAATTTTATATTAGATCGCCACTAACATGTGGATTATTTCGTTCGATTTGTCAAAAATGTTATGGATGGGATTTAGCTACGGAAAATTTAATAAATATGGGTGAAGCAATAGGTATTATTGCTGGACAATCGATTGGTGAACCCGGGACACAATTAACGATGCGGACTTTTCATACAGGTGGTATTTTTACATCTGAAACAAATCAACAATTAAATAGTCCCATTACTGGAACTATTGAGTTTTCAAAAATATTAAAAACTTCAAAACTACGAACAAATCGCGGAGAAAATGTATTATTGACAGAAAGTTCAGGCTCACTTACTATTATGCCTCAACAAAAAAATCAAAAAAAAATACAACTTGAATTACCTCGCAACACAATTTTATTTATTAAAAATTTTCAGTTTGTTCAAAAAGATACTTTAATTGGACAACTAGCTGGAACATTAAAACAAACGCGAACTGAAACTAAGCACATTGTAAGCGATGTTTCTGGTGAAATTTTTATGCCAAAAATAAAAAGTAAAATCAATTCAACTATTCAAAATAAACTTTTATGGATTTTAGCTGGTCAAGTTTATCAAGCTCCGGACGCTTCTTTTTTAAATCTTTTTGCAGATTATAAAATTAATAAAAATAGTTTTATTTTTCGAAGTAAATTAATCAATCCATATCCTGGATTAGTAAAAATTAATAAAAATCAAAAAAATTTATTTCAACAAGGACTTGAAATTAAAAATGATGTTTTTTATTTAAAAAATGTACATATTAAAAAATTATCCTCTAGCATTAGTTTTAAAAACTATGTTTTGACCTTTAAAAACCTTAAATATCTACTAGATGTTAAATTGCATGATAATGAACATCTGAAAACAAAATTATTAAACAAAAATTTCGGAACATTACTTTCGAATAGTTTTTTAACTCTCACAGGAGGGACTCCTTTTTATAATGTTAAATTAACTCGAAAAAAGTCTCTTAGATTTCATAATTCTTTAGCTTATCTAAATAATTTGCATAAAAAGCATACTCGTAGTTTAGTTTGGCTTGAAGAAGAAACTCACCAAATAAATGCCGATAAAAATTTTTTATTAATTCAAAATGGTGATTGGATTTCTGAAAAAACGGAATTATTACCTAATATTTTTTCCAAAATATCAGGTATTGTTAATATCATCCAAAAAAAAAATAATCAACAAGAAATTATTATAAAATCAGGCTTACTTTATCAGAATTTAAATATTAGTAATTTTACTAATCAAATTTTTTATCCTGGAGAAATAATTTTTAATAAGATTGAAATTAATCAATTATCATTCTGTGAAATCTTTAAACATGGATTAGAATTTCATTTATTAATTCGTCCATTAGAGATTTATGAAATTCCTCTAATTAAATCTTTAAATAAACATTTTAAAACAATTTCTCAAAAAAATTCTGGAATCATTCTTAATAATGATATAAAATATTTTTATTCATCTGGCCAAAAAATAAGAAAATCTAGTACTTTAGAACTTCTAACAAGAAACTTAACAATAAATTCTTTACGTCTAAAAACTTTTAATAAAAAATCTGAACTTAATCTTGATTTATTAATTGAAAAAACCCGCGATCATTTAACTTTTATTACGATCGAAAAACTAAATTGGACTAATTATATACCGGCAGATTTAAAATATACATCTATTCAAGCATGTTTATTAGTCGAAGATACTCAATTTATGGATTCTTATACAATTTGTGGATATTTAGAATCTGTCACAACAAAATCTCTAGAATTAGTTAAAATAAAATCGAAACTAAAAAAAAATAAACAAGTCTTTTTAATTTCTAATAACGATTGTTTTACGATTAAAAAATCTAGAATTAAAAAGAAAATGTTAAATAATTTAATAGTTAACGATCTTCATATTAATAAAACAGGAAAAATTTTAATTGATAACGGTAAAACCTTAACACTACAAAAGGGTCAACCTTATTTTTTCCCTAACTGTACAAATGAAAATTTTAGTCACGAAATAGATTTAAAGTATCGATGGATTCCTTCTCGTACTTCCTCTTCTTTTAATGCTAGTTTTTCTAAAAATAAATTTACTAATATTAATTATTATGATATTACAAGTCGAATTCCCTATAAAATTCCGAGATTAAATTTTTATGAAAAAATCTCAATACCTCGTCTGATGCTAAAAAAACGAGGAAAAACGTATAGTTCCAGTATACCTATATTTGTTCGGGAATTTTTAATTAGTAAACAAAAAAGAAAAAACAGTTTCCTTTCGAAATTAGATATAACGCCTTGGTATGGTTATTTAGATTTCAAAGATAAAATTTATAAAACTAAAAAACGCGAAATTTTACCATCTTTAAATAGAATTCGATTTGATAATATTTATACAATCTTTATGAAAAGCTCGGAGTTCATTTCCAATGATTTAAAATCTATCGAAAAGTCTCCATTAGAGTTTGCATCTGTTTCTCTCTTAGAATATCCTTTTAAAACAATTGGTATTCATTCGATTACAGAGGATTATTTTGAACAAGAAGTTAATAGTGTTTACTGTAATAATGGTGAATTTATTGAAAAAGGTGAGATTTTAGGATTATTAAATTTTGAGAAAGAAATAACAGGAGATATTGTTCAAGGGTTACCACGAGTTGAGGAATTATTAGAAGCTCGAAAAAAGAAACGAGTAAGTAAACATACGGCAAAGAATCATAAAAAAAGTTTATTAATTAGAAAAACTACAGTGGATACTAGTTTTGAATTTCGAAAATTAGGCACAACTGTTAAAGAAAATGAAAAAATAAACCCACATAGTTTATTAAAAATCTATTTTAATTATTATGCAGAAACTAAGTATTTAATCTGTCAAGAAAAAAATAGAGTAAAATTATGTAAATTATCAAATAATTATGAAGCTAGTTACCGTAGTTTTAAAAAAATACAAGCATTAATTTTAAATTCTGTTCAATCCGTGTATAAATCTCAAGGCGTAAATATTGCTGATAAACATTTAGAAGTTATCATAAAACAAATGACTACTAAAGTTTTAATAACGCATGAGGGAGAAACTCCACTTTTACCACGAGAAGTTATAGATTTGTACCATATTCGATATATTAATCAAGTAGTTAAATTACAACAAAAAGCTGAAGCTTATTATGTTCCATTATTGCTTGGAATTACTAAAGGAGCTTTAAATAATCCAAGTTTTATCTCAGCAGCCAGTTTTCAAGAAACTACGCGAGTTTTGACAAAAGCAGCAATTGAAGGCCGTCTTGATTGGTTACGGGGTTTAAAAGAAAATATTATTATTGGTCATTTAATTCCTGCTGGAACTGGTTGTAAAAATTTTGTAAATCTTTTTCAAAAAGAAAAAATTATGCAGCCTTCTCTAACTATAAAATAATTAAAAACTAGACTACTTTAGTCGAAATTTGTTATCTTATAATTATAATTTTTTACAAATTTGAGGAGTTTAAATGGCTGAAATCAGTTTAGCCCAATTATTAGAAGCAGGAGTTCATTTTGGGCATAAAGCTTATCGTTGGAATCCAAAGATGTTTCCTTATATTTATACTGAAAGAAATAATATCCATATATTAGATTTAATTCAATCTACACAATTATTAAAAGAAGCAAACTTATATCTTGAATCGGCAGCTCGACAAAACCAAACATTTTTGTTTATAGGAACAAAACGACAAGCAAGTTCCTTAATAGCGCTAGAAGCAAAACGATGTAATTCTTATTATGTAAATCATCGATGGTTAGGAGGTATGCTTACTAATTGGGTTACATTGAAAAATCGAATTGTTCGGTTAAAAGCATTAGAACAAGAAGAAGCCGATGGTATTTTTAATTTATTACCTAAAAAAGAAGCATCATTAAGAAAAACTGAATTAGAAAAATTGCGCCGTCATTTAAATGGTGTTAAAGATATGGAAAAATTACCAGATGTTGCAATTGTTATAGATCAAAAGCGTGAAATAACAGCAGTTAAAGAATGTCGTAAATTAGGTATTCCTGTTGTATCTATTTTAGATACGAATTGTGATCCTGATTTAGTTGATATTCCTATTCCAGGTAATGATGATGCTGTTCGATCGATTAAATTAATCTTAAATTCGTTGACAGATAGTATTAATATTGGACGATCTAAAATCAGTTAATAAAAATCTCATTAGACTAGAATATTTTTCTAACTAACTTTAATAAATTTCTTGCTTTTTTTATTAAAGTTAGTTAAAATAATATTACAGAATGAAATCTCAATAATCGCTGGTGTAGCTCAATTGGTAGAGCAACTGATTTGTAATCAGTAGGTCGGGGGTTCAAGTCCCTTCACCAGCTTTTAACTTAAGAAGTAGGCCCAGTAGGAATCGAACCTACATTGGAAACTTAGAAGGTTTCTGTCCTAATCCGTTAGACGATAGGCCCTTATAAAATGTAAAAATTAATACAATATTTAGTGCTTTTTAATGGGTAATACAGGATTTGAACCTGTGACCTTCTGCTTGTAAGGCAGACACTCTACCGCTGAGTTAATTACCCATATCTAAACTTATATATAAATACACACATATATATATACCGAAGATTTTGAATTACGTCAATATTAGAAAAAAAAGAAATATTTTTTTTCTAATATTGTTTTCTGTTCGAAAATCTGCTATTATTATTACTAGCTTGTAAGGGTCGGTGCCCGAGTGGTTAAAGGGGGCGGATTGTAAATCCGCTGCGTAACGCTACGTTGGTTCAAATCCAACTCGGCCCAGTTTTTGTGATTCTCGTCTTCGAAAATTGTTAGAAATTAGTTAGGTATTTTTGGCAAAAATGTATCAATGTCATCGTTTTTGCCAGAATGTCTTTTTAAAAGTTCAAGTTCATCGTGTTTATATTTAATTCCAGTCATAGCAGCATTTGTTGCACCTGGACTTACCATAGGATAACAATTTTCATTTTCAACAACTAAACAATCAAATAAAATAGGAAACGGATAATTTTTATAGTTAGTTAATGCTTCATTTAATTGATTTTCATTTTCAATATTAATACCTTTAATACCATAAGAATTAGATAAAGTTGTAAACTTTGGCTGTCCGTTACTCATATTAGAATGAGAATAACGATCACCATAAAAAGATTCTTGCCATTGTCGAACCATCCCCTGCCATTGGTTATTAATAACAAAAATGCGAATAGGTAAATTATGTTGTGCAATTGTCCCTAATTCTTGTAAACACATTTGAAAACTAGAATCGCCAGTGATACAAACAACATATTCATTTGGAAAAGCTATTTGTGCCCCAATAGCTGCAGGTAAACCATATCCCATCGTACCTAGACCTGCACTAGTGGACCAACGTCTAGGTCCACATTTAATAA
>Ga0102815_10002164_pt1 | contig 12064 bp, 11 predicted proteins | sample ColrivemetaGS759_FD_79113 | JGI IMG/M metagenome (GOLD analysis project Ga0102815, IMG submission 79113) | Estuarine microbial communities from the Columbia River estuary - Ebb tide ETM metaG S.759 | ecosystem: Environmental > Aquatic > Marine > Intertidal zone > Estuary | place: USA: Columbia...
GCGATGACTGGAGCGGTCTGCATTACCCGCTGCACAGGCTTCGGGTAATGGACGATACTCAGTTTCAGTGCGGCCGACAAAACCATCAGGAGGGCGGCCCGAAAGGGCTCGATCTGGATAATGCCAGCGGAATTCTGGTTACCACCTGCGGCAATCAGCCGCTGGCCTTTTTCGATGTGGCGCGTCTCCTTGCAAGCTCACCTGCACCTGCTGGATCAGGCGATCCTGGCGCAAGTGTTGATGCTGCTGATGTTCAGCTCGAGCTGGAACGGCAGCAACGGCATGCTGACGCAGCCCGACGGCGCGCCAAGACGAATTCGGCTGAAGCACAATTAAAAGCGGTACTCGCAAGTCGCTCATGGCGAATCACTGCACCTTTGCGCTGGGCGCTGGGCGCTGTCAAAAGATCCAAGTAACCCTGCACCAAGGCTGCCATATCACCTGCCTAGCGCAACTTATTGCAATAACGGACTCAGCGCTGCGACAGCTTCTGCGCCTTGTAATTCAGCGCAGCTGCCGGCACCGGACTGATCTTGCCGGTTTCCAGCCACTTCTTCAGCCGGTTGGCATCGGCCATGTGGGTGTACTTGCCAAAAGCATCAAGCACCACAAAGGCCACCGGCTTGCCGTCCATGCGCGTGCGCATGACCAGGCAATGGCCTGCCGCGTTGGTAAAACCGGTCTTGGTCAGCTGGATACTCCAGTCGGGTTTGAACACCAACCGGTTAGTGTTGCGGAAGCCCAGGGTGTAATTGGGCTTGCGGAAGGCCTGGGTCTTCTCGGCAGTGGTGCTGTACTGGTCGATAAGCGGGTATTGCTGGCTGGCCTTGAGCAGTTTGATCAGGTCGCTGGCGGTGGAAACATTTTTTTCCGACAGGCCGGTTGGTTCGACGAAGTGGCTATGGCTCATGCCCAGCGCCTTGGCCTTGGTATTCATTGCCGCCACGAAGGCTTTGACACCACCCGGGTAATGATGGGCCAGACTGGCGGCAGCGCGGTTCTCGGATGACATCAACGCCAGCTGCAGCATGTCCCTGCGACTGATCTCGCTACCGATACGCACCCGCGAATGCACCCCGCGCATCTCCGCTACACCGCTAATGATAATCGGCAACTGCTGGTCCATCGGCAATCTGGCATCCAGTGCCACCACGGCGGTCATCAGCTTGGTCACCGAAGCAATCGGCGCAACCTGGTTCGGGTTGCTGGCATACAGCACCTGGTTGGTCTGCAGGTCTACCACCAGACCGCTGCCAGAGGCTATCTGCTGGGCCGCAGCCTGATTGGCTGCCATTACGGGCAGCGAAAGCAGGCTGCTGCCACACAGCAGCGAAAGGATGAAGTGACGAAGTTTCACGATTGCAGTTACCAACAGAAGAGGGAGAGGGGCGCAGTATACCCGTGCACCAGGCTGCACCCCCAGCCGTCAGAGAATCGGCACATCCGAAACCTTCTCTCCACGCTCGTATACCACGCTGGCACGCCCGACAATCAGCGGGTCGAGGCTGTCGACCTGCTTCAGGTCCTTACCGGTATACGGCAGCTTGTGCAGCACATAGCGCATGGCATTCAACCGCGCGCGCTTCTTGCAAGTGGACTTGATCACCGTCCACGGCGCATCGGCGGTATCGGTGTAGAAGAACATCGCTTCCTTGGCCTTGGTGTAATCGTCCCACTTGTCCAGCGATGCCAGGTCGATCGGGCTGAGCTTCCATTGCTTGAGCGGATGCTTTTCTCGCTCCTTGAAACGCCGGCGCTGCTCTTCCCGACTGACCGAAAACCAGAATTTGATCAGGTGCACATTATTGTGCGCCAGCATGCGCTCGAACTCCGGCGCCTGACGCATGAACTCGAGATATTCATCTTCTGCGCAAAAGCCCATGACCCGCTCGACGCCGGCACGGTTGTACCAGGAGCGGTCGAACATGACGATTTCCCCGGCAGTCGGCAAATGCTGCACATAGCGCTGGAAATACCACTGCCCACGCTCTACTTCAGTAGGCTTTTCCAGTGCGACGATGCGAGAACCCCGCGGATTCAGGTGCTCCATGAAGCGCTTGATCGAGCCTCCCTTACCCGCCGCATCACGGCCCTCGAACAGAATCACTACTTTCTGCCCGGTTTCCTTGACCCACGCCTGCAACTTCAGCAGCTCGACCTGCAGATGATACTTCTCGTGTTCATAGCGCTTGCGCGACATCATGTTTTTGTAGGGATAGCCACCATGCCGCCAATCGGCCGCCAGCTCGTCATCCGGGTCAGAGCTGCCACCATTGAATTCTCTTTCTGCCTTGTTCGCCAACGCCTTGTTCAAAGCCTCCGCATCATCGTTGGACAGGCCTTTCACAAAGGTCTCGAGAGTATCGCGCAGGCCTGTTACATCCTGCGGATCAATGTGCGCAAGGATGTCCTCTACCGCCACGGCCGTCCTTTCATGAACAGCTTTTATAGAATCATCGACCATTTTCGCTTCAAGTTCGGCACCACCGAGTACGCCGTTACCCTTTGCTGCCGCTTTTTTAACTGGCGCACGACGCGCCCGGCGCGCAGGCACTCTGGGCGCTGCATCTGTAGCGGAAGGGCTGCTGGTTTCGGTTTCTGCTGACTTGTCGTTCATGGAAATCTCTCAACTGACTAAATACATGTGGAACCACCTACACTCACCAATTCTCCATTCATTTTCCCGGGAGAACATAGACCCAAGTCATACAGAGGCCAGATTGAGCTCAGCCTGTCGTCTGCAACTGCATGCGCAAATACTCCCGCACCGGCGCCGTCTGCGGGCGCACGTCGCGCCAGAGATAAAACGCCTCGGCGGCCTGCTCGACCAGCATGCCCAGACCATCCAGGGTCTGCTGCGCACCCAGCTGGCTGGCCCATCGATTGAACGGGGTTGGCTCAGGCCCGTACATCATGTCGTAACAACAGGTATGCCCCGGCCTGACCAGGCTGTCTGCCAACGGAGGCAGCTCGCCAGCGAGGCTGGCTGAAGTGCCGTTGATAATCAGGTCAACCGGCTCATCCAGCCAGTCATAGGCACTGGCCACCACCGGGCCAAGATCGGCAAACTCATGGGCCAGCTGTTCAGCTTTTGCCACCGTGCGGTTGGCGATCACCAATGCCGCCGGCTGTTCCGCCAGCAAGGGCTCAAGTACTCCGCGGACTGCACCGCCGGCACCCATCAATAGCAGCCGCTTACCCTGCAGCTGGATGCCCGCATTGTGTACAAGGTCGCGCACCAGGCCGGCGCCGTCGGTGTTGTCGCCAAGCAGGCGACCGTCACCGAACTGCTTCAGGGTATTCACTGCACCAGCCCTGCCGGCGCGGGCACTGAGCTGGTCTGCCAGCTGGAATGCCTGCTCCTTGAAGGGCACGGTGACGTTGGCGCCCATGCCGCCCGCAGCAAAAAAAGCACGCGCAAACTCGCTGAAGTTATCCAGCGGCGCCAGCAACGGCTCATAACTGAGCAGTTGTCCGGTCTGCTCGGCAAACAGCCGATGGATCAGCGGCGACTTGCTGTGCCCGATGGGGTTGCCAAACACACCGTACCTGTCCATCCGTTACGCTTCCTCAAGTGCCGTCGCAGGGCAGGCCTCGCCCACCCGCGGTAATCCAGTCGTTACGTGCAGGACTAAAGTCCACCCTTCGATGATTGGCCAAGCCAGTCGCGGTCGGTGAGAAAATACTCGGTCAGACGAGCCTCTTCTGAACCAGGTTCAGGCTTCCAGTCATAGCCCCAGCGTACCTGTGGTGGCAGTGACATCAGAATCGACTCGGTACGACCGCCGGATTGCAGACCAAACAAGGTACCGCGGTCATACACCAGATTGAACTCGACATAGCGACCGCGACGGTGTGCCTGAAACTCGCGCTCGCGCTCACCATAGGCGGTCAGTTTTCGCCGTTGCACGATCGGCAGATAGGCCTCGATATAGGCATCACCAATGGCGCGCATGAAGGCAAAGCAGGTATCGAAATCCCACTGATTCAGATCATCAAAAAACAGTCCACCAATGCCCCGCGGCTCGCCACGGTGCTTGAGGTAAAAGTAGCGGTCACACCATTCCTTGTAGCGCGCATAGACCTCTGTACCAAACGGCTCACACGCTGCACGCGCTACCTGATGCCAGTGCACGCAATCTTCCTCGACGGCGTAGTAGGGTGTCAGATCGAAGCCGCCACCAAACCACCAGACCGGCTCCTCGCCAGGCTTTTCTGCACAGAAAAATCGCACATTGGCATGCGAAGTCGGCACATGTGGATTTTCCGGATGAATCACCAGCGATACGCCAAGCGCCTGAAAGGTACGCCCGGCAAGCTCCGGTCGATGTGCGCTGGCCGAAGGCGGCAAGGCGTCACCAAACACGTGGGAGAAATTCACACCGCCTTTTTCAATCAGCGCGCCGTCACCGATAACCCGGGTTCGGCCGCCACCGCCGCCAGGACGCTGCCAGCTTTCCTCGGAGAAGCGGGCGCTGCCGTCTTCATTTTCCAGGGCAGTACAAATGCGCTCTTGCAGGTCGAGCAGATAGGCTTTCACGGCCTCAATACGATCAGTCACGGATTCACCTTAAAACAGACATCTTGGGACAATAGTGGAATACCCGGCACAGGGCAGCCAAGGGGCATGATCGCTACCTTAACATTTGCCTGACACCAGCCCCAGCGGACCGGGATCAAGCCGGTCGCACGACCTCGGCGGTCGCCAGATCACGAATCGTACTGGGATTCTTACGGCCACCGAGCGGGCTATTCAACAGGCCGTCGAGTTGATCGGAAAAGTACTGCTGAACGCGCAAACGGCTGCGCGCCGATGGTCGTCCTGCCGGATTGGCTGAGGTCGATACCAGCGGTCCACATTGCAGACAGAGCGCGCGCACCAGCGGATGGTCAGTGACCCGCAGCGCCACACTTGCATGCTCTCCACTGATCCAGCCCGGAACTCTCTGCTGGTGCGGCACCAGCCAGGTATGCGGCCCGGGCCATGTGCTGGCTAGGCGGTCCAGCCAGCGTTCAGGCAGGTCCTCCAGGAGAAAGTCGAATTGCTCCATAGAGGCGGCTACCAGAATCAGCCCTTTGGCCGGGTCGCGCTGCTTGAGCGCCAGCAGGCGCTCCACGGCAAGCGCATTCCACGGATCGCAACCCAGGCCCCAGACGGCCTCGGTCGGGTAGGCAATAACTCCGCCCGCACGGACCAAACGCGCAACCCTGCTTACCTGCCAATGACTCGCCATTCACGCCTCCCGTTGCTGATGGCCGGCAGTGTAAAGCTTCAGGTGCGGCGAAACACCCACTGTCCGGACTCGCAACAGGCTTGTCCGGACAGTTCCAGCTCGGTCAATGCCGCCAGCGTTTGGCTCAACGACCAATCAAGGCTTAGCGCTATAGCCTCGCTGCTCTGAGGCGCAGCTCGCAGCAGCTTGAGCAACGGCGACAGCGAATCCCGCTCGGGTGGCTGTGCCGGGCCGTATTGCCAGCCACGCAACGCTTGCAGTATGTGCTCGACGCTCTCCACCAGCGTGGCGCCGTCACGGATCAACTGATGGCAACCGCGAGCGCCGGGGTGATGGATCGAACCGGGGATGGCATACACCTCACGCCCTTGCTCGGCAGCCAGTCGCGCAGTGATCAGCGAGCCGCTGGCGGGACTGGCCTCGACCACCAGCACGCCGAGGGATAAACCACTGATAATGCGATTGCGCCGCGGAAAATTGCTCGCATGCGCGGCGCTACCCAGCGGCAACTCCGACACCAGTGCACCGCCAGCCTCGACTATGCGCTGCGCCAACCCTGCATGCCGGGCAGGGTAAATCTGCAGCAGCCCGGTACCCAACACGGCGATGGTTTTGCCAGCCACATCAAGCGCACCCTGGTGTGCGGCGCCGTCAATCCCCAGCGCCAGGCCGCTGGTGATGGTGAAGCCGCCAGCGGCCAGTGCGCGGGCAAAGCTTTGTGCGGTGTCCAGACCCGGACGACTGGCGCGACGACTGCCGACCATAGCCAGCTGTGGCTGCTCAAGAATCTCTGCCGCGCCTGCAACAAACAACAATGGCGGGGCATCATCCAGTTCGGCAAGCAGGCCGGGATATGCCGGGTTATCCCACATCAGCAGCTGCTGATCCGGCTGCTCGAGCCAGCTCAGTGCCGCTGACGCCTGCAAGCGTACGGACTCACTGCGGCGCTGATCGGCGCAACTTGAGGGCAGGCCGAGTGAGCGCCAGGCTGCAGCAGGTGCCGAGACTGCCGAGGCCGCATCACCAAATGCTTCGATCAAGCGGTGAAAGCGGCGTGGCCCGACTTCCGGCAGGCAATGCAGACGCAGACGCGCCTCAAGTTCGGCGGGAGAAATTGCATACATCGGGATCATCCTTGATCACATGGCACTACGATAAAGCAGAACCCCCGCATTGGCGGGGGCTCAGGTATTACGGGTTATGCACCTTGTCGCCGACTGACAGTTGCCGGTGAGCTCTTAGCACCAGTGCATAGCTGACCTTGTCAAACACATGGAAAACCATCAGCACGCCTGCTTCCTGATCGGGCATTTTCATCTGCTTGCCGGTTTCCAGATCGCGGATCGTCTCTCCGGTTTTGAAAATCGCCAGCACACTGCCTGGAACCAGACTGTCACGGCCACCCTTGTTCAGGGTAACCACATCCATTGCGCCAACGACGGTCACACCCCGCGGCACGTCGATAATTTCACCATCTATCTGCTCGCTCGGCGCACTTGGCTGGAAGCTTGAATTGATGGTGACTTCCAGAGACGGGAAAAGGCGGTCGCCACGACGAATTTCTTCCGAAGTATCGGTGACATATAGCGTAGCTATTTCATCTTCGACAGCCTTCAGTTCACCACCGCCAATGCTGTTGGCATCTATGCCAAGAAACTCATTGGTTTGCGGGTCCTTGTAGATCTTGCCCTGACGCAGGATACGGTAGCCCGGCTGCGGTGCGGCAAAATCGCCACGGGCAAAGATGGTATTGCCAGCACCATAGATCACCCCCTCACCAGCTCCACCGACCACATAAGGAGCCTGCTTGAAGTCCTCCTCACTATCGACCACGCGGTTTCTGATCAGAAAGGCCCTGATGGTTTCCAGTGGTATTGTCGGGATGGCTTCAGCCATCGGTGTGCTGCGCACTTCCGGTGACAGCTTGACGGTTCCACGTGAAGCGCCCCGATTCAGACTGAGACGCGGCTGTCCGTCGACATACACCAGACTGAGGGTGTCGCCCGGATAAATCAGATGCGGGTTTTCGATTTGCGGGTTGGCATGCCAGATTTCCGGCCACTTCCAGGGCTGGGTCAGAAACTTGCCGGAGATATCCCACAAGGTGTCGCCCTTGACCACGGTATAGGCGTCTGGATGGCCGCTCTTGAGCTGCACTTCAGCCTGAGCCAATCCGCAGGCGGTGAGCAGCAGCAGGGCGAGTAGTGATTTCCTCATGGGGTGAATCCCTTTATTATGTGTCTTAGCGAGGATTGACCGCTTGTTACCCCCTGCGGGAGTCGCGGAAGCAAACCGTTTTTTCAATGCTGCTCATCATCTTAGCAGCGGTTTTTGACTTTATTCCACAAGTGCATCACAAACGCATATGGCAATCTTGAACATTCTGGAATTTCCTGACCCACGACTACGCACTCAAGCCAAGCCGGTTGAGGTGGTTGATGATGCTTTACGACAGCTGATCGACGACATGTTCGAGACCATGTATGCCGCTCCAGGCATCGGTCTGGCGGCGACTCAGGTAAATGTACACAAACGTCTGGTGGTGATGGACCACAGCGAAGACGGCAGCCAGCCGCTGGTCTTCATCAACCCGGAGTTTGAAATCCTCACCGATGAGCTTGAGCAGTATCAGGAAGGGTGTCTTTCAGTTCCCGGCTTCTATGAAAACGTCGAACGCCCGCAAAAAGTACGGATTTCAGCGCTTGATCGTAACGGCGATGCCTTTGAACTGCTTGCCGAGGGTTTGCTCGCCGTATGTATCCAGCATGAATGCGATCACCTCAACGGCAAGCTGTTTGTTGACTATCTGTCCAATCTCAAGCGAGACCGGATCAAAAAGAAACTGGAAAAACAGCATCGCCAGCAGGCATGAGCAAGGCTGTGAGTTAGCCGCCTGTATCAGCTCATGCCGCTCACGTCTTTCTCCCCAAGAGTTTCCATGACCAAACCTCCGCGTATCGTTTTTGCCGGCACACCAGAGTTCGCCGCCCGCCACTTGCAGGCGCTGCTGGATGCCGGTCATTTGATTGTTGCCGTGTACACACAGCCAGACAGACCAGCCGGGCGCGGCCACAAGCTGCTGCCCGGGCCGGTCAAACAACTGGCGCTGCAACATGGTCTGAAGGTTTTGCAACCCGCTTCCTTGCGTGACCAACAAGCCCAGACTGAACTGGCTGCGCTAGAACCCGACCTGCTGCTGGTGGTGGCCTACGGACTGATCCTGCCGCAGGCCGTGCTGGATATTCCGCGCCTGGGCTGTATCAACAGCCATGCCTCGCTGCTGCCACGCTGGCGTGGTGCGGCTCCGATCCAGCGCGCCATCGAGGCGGGAGACACCCAGAGCGGGGTCACCCTGATGCAGATGGAGGCAGGACTGGACACCGGACCCATGCTGCGCAAGGTCAGCACTCCGATCAGCCCTGAAGACAACGCCGCCAGCCTGCATGACCGTCTTGCCTTGCTCGGCGCCCAAGCCATGGCAGAAGCCATCGGCGCGCTGGCTCAAGGCGAACTGACTGCGCAGGTGCAGGACGATACGCTCGCTACATACGCACACAAGCTGAACAAGGAAGAAGCGCGCATCAACTGGCAACGCCCGGCCGTCGAGCTGGAGCGTCAGGTGCGCGCGTTCTACCCATGGCCCGTCAGCCATGCATCGCTTCATGGTGAACCGCTGAAAGTACTCAACGCCTGCCTGGTAGAGGGTGCCGGTTCGCCAGGAACCATTTTGCACGCCGGCAAGCAAGGGCTGACCGTCGCCTGCGGCAACGGCGCCCTGTCTCTCACCCGGATACAGCTGCCAGGCGGCAAACCACTGGCCTTTGCCGACTTGCTCAACAGCCGTCAGGAACAGTTCGCCCCCGGCCAGGTGTTTGATCTGTGAATCCGCGCCTCGCCGCTGCCCGCGCCCTGAGCGCCGTACTCGGCGGCAAGGCCTCACTAGGCAGCAGCCTGCCACCGCAACTGGACAAAGTTGCTGCACGTGATCGCGGGCTGGCGCAAGATCTGGCCTTTGGCGCCGCCCGCTGGCAGCCCAGACTGAGCCTGCTGATCGACAAGTTGCTGGAAAAACCGCTGAAAGCCGGCGATCGGGACATCGAAGCCTTGCTGTTGATCGGTCTCTATCAGCTGTTCTATACGCGCATTCCGCCGCACGCAGCCATTGGCGAAACCGTCAGCGCTGCTGCCAGTCTTAAAAAGCCCTGGGCCAGAGGTTTGCTGAATGCCGTGCTGCGCAACGCACAACGTGACGGCAGTGCTCTGCTGGCCGAGATGGAACGGGACCCGGTGGTGCGCACCGCGCATCCGCGCTGGCTGCAAAAGGCCCTGAAAGCCGCCTGGCCCGAGCACTGGGAAGCGGTTTGTGCAGCCAATAACGCGCACCCTCCGCTGATCCTGCGGATTAATCAGCGCGTCACCTCGCGCGCTGCGTATCTGCAACAGCTCGGCGAAGCCGGCATACCCGCAGAGTTCTGCAGTTTTTCTGTGGACGGCATTCGTCTGCTTGAAGCCCGCGACGTTCTGACCCTGCCCGGCTTTGCCGAAGGCCATGTCAGCGTCCAGGACGAAGCCGCGCAACTGGCAGCAAGCCTGCTGCAGCTGGCACCAGGGCAACGCGTACTCGACGCCTGCTGTGCGCCTGGCGGCAAGACCTGTCACCTGCTTGAGCGGCAAGCTGATCTGGCCGGCGTGGTTGCGCTGGACCTGGAAGAAAAGCGCCTGCAGCGCGTACGTGAAAACCTGCAAAGACTAAACTTTGAGGCGCAACTGGTCGCAGCTGATGCGCGCGCCACCCACGCCTGGTGGGACGGGCAGCCATTCCAGCGCATTCTGCTTGATGCGCCGTGCTCTGCGACCGGCGTGATTCGCCGTCATCCGGACATCAAAATTACCCGACAAGCCTCCGATATCACCGCGTTGGCAAACCTGCAGGGCGAGCTGCTGGATGCACTCTGGCCTACGCTGGAGATGGGCGGCATTCTGCTGTATGCCACTTGCTCGGTGCTACCGGAGGAAAACAGTGACAACATAGCCCGTTTCTTGTCGCGTACGGCAGATGCCCGTGAGCTCGGGATTGATGGCCCTTACGGCCTCAAGCAAGCTCATGGTCGGCAGCTGATGCCGCAGATAGACGGTCATGACGGATTTTATTATGCCGTGCTGCAAAAAAGCGCAGCATGCCCAGAACAATTACCGGGCGGGAATATACCCGTCGACTCGCCGGCGGACTGATACCGCCTCTTAAGGAGTAATACCGTGAAGATCATCATTCTCGGTGCTGGACAGGTTGGCGGTACGCTGGCTGAGCATCTGGCCGGCGAAGCCAATGACATTACCGTGGTGGACACCGATGGCGATCGCCTGCGCGATCTCGGTGATCGCCTGGATATCCGCACGGTCCTGGGCCGCGGTTCATTTCCGACCATATTGCGTCAGGCCGGGGCGGATGATGCCGACATGCTGGTAGCGGTCACCAGCAGCGACGAAACCAATATGCTGGCCTGTCAGGTGGCCTACACCCTGTTCAACACACCGACCAAGATTGCCCGGGTTCGCGAATCTGCCTATCTGACCCGTTCCGGATTGTTCGACAACGATGCCATTCCGGTTGATGTACTGATCAGTCCGGAACAGGTGGTAACCAATTACATCAAGCGCCTGATCGAATATCCCGGCGCGCTGCAGGTTATCGACTTTGCTGACGGCAAGGCCCAGCTGGTCGGTGTTCGTGCCTACTACGGTGGCCCGCTGGTCGGCCACGGCCTGCGTGCCCTGCGTGAACACATGCCGAAGGTGGATACCCGGGTTGCCGCGATCTTCCGGCGTAATCGCGCCATCATGCCCAAGGGCGATACCGTCATCGAGGCCGATGACGAAGTGTTCTTTATTGCCGCCAAAGCCCACATTCGTGCCGTCATGGGAGAAATGCGCCGGCTCGACGAAAACTACAAGCGCATCGTGATCGCCGGCGGCGGCAATATCGGCGAGCGACTGGCCGAGGCCATCGAAAATCGCTATCAGGTCAAGATCATCGAGAAGAACCCGGCCCGTTGTCGTGCGCTCTCCGAATCGCTGAACAACACCGTGGTACTGCAGGGCAGCTCATCAGACCGAGATTTGCTGGTCGAAGAGAACATCAGCGATGCCGATATTTTCCTCGCCCTGACCAACGATGACGAAGCCAACATCATGTCTTCGCTGCTGGCCAAACGACTGGGTGCAAAGAAGGTGATGACGCTGATCAACAACCCGGCCTACGTCGATCTGGTGCAGGGTGGCGAAATCGACATTGCCATCAGCCCGCAGCTGGCAACCATCGGCACACTGCTGACCCATGTGCGCCGCGGCGACATTGCCAGCGTTCACTCCTTACGTCGCGGGGCCGCCGAGGCAATCGAGGTGGTCGCCCATGGCGATGCGAAGTCGAGCAAGGTGGTCGGGCGCATGATCGAACAAATCAGCCTGCCGCCCGGAACCACTATTGGCGCCATCATCCGCGAGGATGAAGTGCTGATTGCCCACGACGACACACTGATCCTGTCCGGCGACCACGTGATCATGTTTCTTGTCGACAAGAAATACATCCGTGAGATCGAGCGGTTGTTCCAGGTCGGTCTGAGCTTCTTCTGATCTGCACCGCGTGGCGTCACTGCCACGCGGCACGTCAATACCAGCGCAGCTCGCCGGCAGGGCGCTTCTTGAAGCGCTTCATGCTCCAAAGGTACTGGCTGGGGTAGGCCCGTACGTATTTCTCCACCATCGCACTCATGGCTGCGGTGGAGACTTCCACATCGCTGCTGTACATCGCTTCCGGTGCCGCTTCGATAACC
>Ga0102815_10002166_pt1 | contig 12057 bp, 11 predicted proteins | sample ColrivemetaGS759_FD_79113 | JGI IMG/M metagenome (GOLD analysis project Ga0102815, IMG submission 79113) | Estuarine microbial communities from the Columbia River estuary - Ebb tide ETM metaG S.759 | ecosystem: Environmental > Aquatic > Marine > Intertidal zone > Estuary | place: USA: Columbia...
AATTCTTTATAGAAATATGGGTATTGAAATGTTTTGTAATTTTGTAGAAGATTCCATAAATGAGGCCTCTTTTTTAGAACCAATTTATGGTGATGAAACAAAATCGAAGAGTTATAATAGTAAAGAGTTTGGAATACGAAATATACGGACTATTTTTCCTTTCTTTATCATTAAAAACAAGGATGTATTATTACTTGAAAATGTAAAAAAACTCTATACCTTATTAAATTCTGATTTATCAGATCAATTTCAAGATTCTCCTTTAGAAATAGTTAGACTTGCTGCCCAAAAATGTCATATTGGACAAGCGGTTGAAGTGAAATATGGAAATGATATTAATAGTGCTATTTTAAGAATTAGCTTGGGAGCAAGAGTTATTTCCGAAAGTTGGGTTAATAGAGATATTAGCTTGTTTTTTAGAAATATAGAAACCCAAATGAATCAAATTACTGTAATTATTAAAAAGATAGAATTGATTCTTAGTAATCCAGAATTGTTGAAATAAATAAAGTGATGCTATTTTTTAAATCAAGATCTAACAAGTTTTTACTTGTTAGGGATTGGTAATGAAATGCTTACAAAGTTTTTAATATCCTTCAGAAATATTTTTTAAAGCATTTTTATTTGAAATTTTAATTTTTTTACCAATTAAATCAATAACACCATCTTTTTTTAAGTTTGACAATAATCTAATAGCAGATTCTGTTGCAGTTCCAATAGTATTTGCAATTTCTTCTCTTGTTAAAATAACATCAATACAACCTTCATTATCTACACCAAAAGTTTCTTCTAATTGAAGTAATGTTTCGGCCAATCTATCTTTCACAGGTTTTTGTGCCATCTGAGAAATTGCAGTATTCGCATCATTTAATTGATGAGATATATTTTTCATTAATTTAAGGGAAAATTGTGTGTTTTCTTTAATAGTGTCTAAAATATCACCTTTAGGGATAAAACAAACATGCATATCTTCAAGAGCGATTGCGTTTAATCCAACAAGTTCTTCACTTAAAATAGATCTGTGCCCTAAAATATCACCACCTTTTATAAACTTAATAATTTGTTCTTTACCATTAGTATTTAACTTGGTCAATTTTCCTTTTCCATCTTTAATGCAATACAAACCATTTATAGCATTGCCTTCAGTCATTAAATATTCTCCTTTTTTAATAATAAGTGATGTTTTATGATCAGATATATTATCTAATTCATCATTTGTTAAAGTTTTAAGAGCATTAAACCTTTTAATAATGCATTGTCTGCAATTCGACATATTTAACCAAGAGTTTTAAGGTTGTATAAGTTGCAAATGTACAAAATTAAATGATTTTTATCATTTTTATAAAAGAATAAATGAATAGTTTTGTTGCGAGATTAAAATAATTATGAGTTTAAAGAATTGTTATCATTGTGGTTTAGACTGTGGGAAAAAACCAGTAGAATTTAATGATAAATATTTTTGCTGTAACGGTTGTAAAACAGTTTATGAAATATTAAATGCACATGAATTAACTTGTTATTATGATTTAGAAACTTCGCCAGGTACTATTCCAAAAGATATAAAAGGTAAATACAATTATTTAGATAATGAAGAAATTATTGAAAAGTTATTAGAATTTAATGATACTGAAACTTCAGTTGTTGAATTTTATATACCAAGTATTCATTGTAGCTCATGTATATGGGTGCTAGAGAATTTAAGTAAACTAAATAAAGGAGTTACAACTTCTATGGTTAATTTCCCTAAGAAATTATTGCGTATAACTTTTAAAAATAAAAATACCAATTTAAAGGAATTGGTAGAGTTAATTACGTCAATAGGTTATGAGCCATATATTAGTTTAGAAGATGCTGATTCGAAGAATAAAACAGTTGATAAAACATTAATTTATCAGGTTTCTATTGCAGCATTTGCTTTTGGAAACATAATGTTACTATCTTTTCCTGAATATTTTGAAGTTGATGAATTTTGGTTAGAAAAATATAAATACTTGTTTAGATGGCTTATGTTTACAATGGCTGTTCCGGTTGTTTTATATTCTGCTAAAAATTATTTTATTTCAGCATATAAAGGATTACGACATAAAATTCTAAATATTGATGTTCCAATTGCTTTAGGGATATCTGTACTTTTTATTAGAAGTACAATAGAAATTTTTTTAGATATAGGTTCAGGTTTTTTTGATAGTTTAACAGGATTGATATTTTTCTTATTATTAGGTAAATATTTTCAACAAAAAACATTTAATTTTTTATCGTTTGAAAGAGATTACAAGTCCTATTTTCCAATTGCGGTAACCATTCTTAATAAAGATAAAGAATCAAGTATTCAAGTTAAAGCTATTAAAAAAGGAGATAGACTTTTAATTAGAAATGAAGAGTTAATTCCTGTAGATGGTATTTTAATTAACGGAAATGCAGCCATTGATTATAGTTTTGTAACTGGTGAATCAGTTCCAGTTATAAAACAATCAGGAGATAAATTATTTGCTGGAGGGAAGCAAACAGCAGGTGCTATTGAAATGGAAGTAATTAGCACAATTTCTCAAAGTTATTTAACACAATTATGGAGCAACGATGTATTTAATAAAAGTGAAGATTTTACGATTAAAAATATTACAGATAGTATTAGTAAATACTTTACAATTGCTATTCTAATTATTGCCTTGTTTGCTGGTATTTTTTGGTATTTTCATGATGCTTCAATGGCATTTAATGTAGTTACTGCAGTTTTAATAATTGCTTGTCCTTGTGCTTTGGCCTTATCTGCTCCATTTGCTTTTGGGAATATTTTACGCATTTTTGGTTATAAAAAATTCTATTTAAAAAATGCTGAAACCATTGAAAGTATTTCAAAAGTGGATACTATAATATTTGATAAAACCGGTACAATTACATCTAGTGATAAAACAAAACTTACATATATAGGTAAAGAGCTAACAAAAATAGAAAAGAAAGGTTTAAAAAGTGTTTTAAGAGCGTCAAATCACCCATTAAGTAGATCATTATATGAATTTATTAATGTAAATTCTTTTAAAGAAAAACCTACGTTATTTAATGAAATTTTAGGAAAGGGAATTGAGGCAGATATAAAAAATATGAATTTTAAATTGGGATCTTCTAGTTTTGTTGAAGCAAAGACAATTAATGCAAATGAAACTTCAATTTATATTAGAATAAATAATGAATTTAAAGGTTATTATTTATTTAAAAATAGTTACAGAGAAGGAACAAAAGAAGTTTTTGAAACGCTAGGGAAAGATTATGATTTAGTAATTTTATCAGGAGATAATGAAGGTGAAAAACCATATTTAGAAAAGCTTTTACCTAAAAAAACAAATTTTCAATTTAATCAAAAGCCTGAAGATAAATTAGAGTTTATTAGAGGTCTTCAAAAAAATGGTAAAAAAGTTATGATGATAGGTGATGGACTAAATGATGCAGGAGCTTTGGCCCAAAGTAATGTTGGAATTTCAATTTCTGAGGATGTCAATGTTTTTTCACCGGCTTGTGATGCTATACTTGATGCAAAACTTTTTAACAATTTGCCAAAGTTTTTAACACTTTCTAAAAAAACGATTTCAATTATAAAGGCTAGTTTTATTTTATCGTTGTGCTACAATATTATAGGTATGTACTTTGCTCTTAATGGATTGCTAACACCAGTAATTGCCGCCATATTAATGCCTTTAAGTTCAATATCCATCGTTGTTTTTGTAACGATCCTTACAAATTGGGTTTCAAAAAAAATATAATTTCATAATATCTTTTAAAAAGTGTAATTTTAAAACATGATAATTATCAAGTTTTTTTAGTAGAAAAAATTTAAATTTGTGGAAAATCAAAAACTAGTAACTAAAGAATGGAAGTAGTCTACATTACAATAGGCGTAAGTATTATTGTAGCCGTATTTTTTTTCATAATTTTTATAAAATCAGTAAAATCTGGACAGTATGAGGACACTTATACTCCGTCCGTTAGAATGTTATTTGATGATGAATTAGTCACTGAGCCCAAAGAGAAAATCAAAAATCAACAAGAATAAATATATAATAATTAACAATTAATCAAACAAGTATGGAAAAAGAACAGTTTTATTATGATAATAAAATCGTAAAAATGTTTCTTTGGGCTACAATTCTATGGGGAGTTGTAGGGATGTTAGTAGGGCTTTTAGTGGCGCTACTTTTTGTTTTCCCAGGGCTTTTAGAATTTGCGGGAGCAGATAATGCAATTTCTTGGTTAAGTTTTGGTCGTTTGCGTCCATTACATACCAATGCAGTAATTTTTGCTTTTGTAGGTAACGGAATCTTTTTAGGAATTTATTATTCTACTCAAAGGTTGTTAAAAGCGAGAATGTTTAACGATGTTTTAAGTAGAATTCATTTTTGGGGTTGGCAGGCAATTATTGTTGCAGCTGCAATTACTTTACCTTTAGGTTTAACATCATCAAAAGAATATGCAGAATTAGAATGGCCAATTGATATTGCTGTTGTTTTAATATGGGTTGTTTTTGGAATTAACCTTATTGGCACAATTTTAAAACGAAGACAACGTCATATTTATGTTGCTATTTGGTTTTATATTGCAACTTTAATTACTATCGCTGTTCTTTATATTTTCAATAATTTAGAAATGCCTGTAAGTGCTTTTAAAAGCTACTCAGTTTACTCAGGTGTTCAAGATGCTTTAGTACAGTGGTGGTATGGACATAATGCTGTAGCATTTTTCTTAACTACTCCAGTACTGGGTTTAATGTATTATTTTGTGCCTAAAGTAGCGAATAGACCAGTTTATTCTTATAGACTTTCTATTATTCACTTTTGGACATTAATTTTCTTGTACATTTGGGCTGGACCTCACCATTTATTATATACAGCTTTACCAGAATGGGCGCAAAACTTAGGTACTGTATTTTCTGTAATGCTTATTTTCCCTTCCTGGGGTGGTATGATAAACGGTTTATTAACCTTGCGTGGAGCTTGGGATAAAGTGCGTGAAAACCCTGTATTAAAATTCTTTGTAGTTGCAATTACCGGTTATGGTATGGCAACATTTGAAGGTCCAATGTTATCATTTAAAAACTTAAATGCAATCGGACATTATACCGATTGGATTGTAGGTCACGTTCATATTGGAGCTTTAGCTTGGAACGGATTTATGATTGCAGGTATTGTATATTGGGTAGCTGAAAAATTATGGAAAACTCCATTATATTCAAAAAAATTAGCAAATACACATTTTTGGTTAGGAACATTAGGAATTTTATTTTATGCAATTCCACTATATGTTGCAGGATTTACACAAGCATTTATGTGGAAACAATTTAACCCAGATGGCACATTAGTTTATGGAAATTTCTTAGAAACTGTCACACAAGTTATTCCAATGTATGCAATGCGTGCAATTGGAGGTACCTTATATTTAACTGGATTTATTTTATTAGCTATTAATGTTATTAAAACTGCAAAAATTGGTTCTACTGTTGAAGATGAATTAGCTGAATCAGCACCATTGAAAAAAATTAGTGGACAACGTATTGCTGGCGAAGGTTGGCATACTTGGTTGGAAAGAAGAACTGTATTATTTACAATATTAACTACTGTTGCTATTTTAATTGGTGGATTAGTAGAAATAGTACCATTAATTTTAGTGAAATCAAATATTCCAACTATCGAAAGTGTAAAACCATATTCACCTCTTGAATTAGAAGGAAGAGATATTTACATTAGAGAAGGTTGTAATAACTGTCATTCTCAGATGATTCGTCCGTTCCGTTCAGAGGTTGAACGTTATGGTGAGTACTCAAAAGCGGGGGAATTTGTTTATGACTTCCCATTCCTATGGGGATCAAGAAGAACAGGTCCAGATGTACATAGAATTGGAGGAAAATATAACGACAGCTGGCATTTTAACCACATGTTAGATCCTCGTTCAACATCACCTGGTTCCATTATGCCACGTTATTCTTGGTTAATTAAAAATGATATTAATGCTTCTAATTTAGAAAGTAAAATGGGAGGATTAGTTGCTTTAGGTGTACCTTATTCAGATGAGCAAATTAGCGGTGCAAAACAACAATTACTTGCCCAAGCGAAAGAAATAGAAAATAATTTAAGACAAGACCCTGAGTTTGTTAAAAATTATGGTTCAAGTAATATTCAAAATAAAGAAATAGTTGCATTAATTGCTTATTTACAACGTTTAGGTACGGATATAAAAGCTAATAATACAGCGTTAAAATAATAGTATGTTAAAATTCATTAAACATAATTTAGAAGGTATTGATGGGGTAGAAATTTACCCAATTATTTCTTTACTATTATTCTTTATAGTTTTTGTAACAATGGTTGTATTTGTTTTTAAACTACCAAAGAGAAGTATAGATGAAGTGAGCCAATTACCTTTAGATAACGACAATAATAAAGAAATTAATCATGGATAAGAATTCAGAAAATATATCGGGTTGGAAAAAATTTATGAGGTCTATGACCAAAGCCCACGATTTAGGAACAGAAGAAGATATAATGTTAGATCACGATTATGATGGTATTAAGGAGCTAGATAATGTATTGCCACCTTGGTGGTTGTATGGTTTCTATATTACTATTGCAATAAGTATTTTTTATTATACACAAGTATTTTATAATTCAGAAAAATATAATCAAAAAGAAGAGTTTGCTACAGAAGTTGCAGAAGGAAAAGCTGCTGTTGAAGCTTACAAAGAAGCAAACCCACAATTATTTGATGATAGTAATATTGTTGCATTAACTGATGAAGAAAGTATTACAAAAGGTGAAGCATTATTCGCTTCTAAAACCTGTACTGCTTGTCATTTATCTGATTTAGGAGGAAGTATAGGTCCTAATTTAACTGATAATACTTGGATACTTGGAGGGGACGTAAAAAGTCTTTATAATACTATTTCTAAAGGTGGTAGACCAGGAAAAGGTATGATTGCTTGGGAAAGTACTATTAGTAGAGATGAAAGAATTTTGTTGGCTAGTTATATTATTTCTATGCAAGGCACTTCACCAGCAACGCCAAAAGCAGCAGAAGGAGATATAATTTGGCCAGCTGAATAATATTTATAAACATAACCCTGGATCGAGGGTTATGTTTTTGATTTTTTTAGTTAGTAGTAAATTCGAGGAGCAAAGTAGTAGATTTGTAATTTTTTAAATTAAATCAACTTCTTTTTCCTCGTTTTTTTGTCACTTTTGTTTCGTGAATGTATATTAATAAACAATAAATTTGTGCTAAATTTTTAGAAGTCTATATAATTAAATATGGAAAAAGAAACCAAAGAAAGATTTCGAGATTCAATTGCAACAATTGATGAAAGTGGAAAAAGAAATTTTATTTTTCCGAAAAAACCAAAAGGCAGGTTTTATAATTATAGAACATTCGTCAGTTGGGTGCTACTTGCTTTCTTAATAGCTGCACCATTTATAAAAATAAAAGGAAACCAGTTTCTACTATTTAATGTTATAGAACGCAAATTTCATATTTTCGGATTTCCGTTTTGGCCTCAAGATTTTCATTTATTGGTAATTTCGATGCTAGTAAGTGTTGTTTTTGTAATATTATTTACAGTGGTTTTTGGAAGGATATTTTGTGGTTGGATGTGTCCTCAAACTATTTTTATGGAAATGGTTTTTAGAAAAGTAGAATATTTAATAGAAGGGGATAGAGTAAAGCAGATAAAACTTGAAAAACAAAAATGGGATGCTGAAAAAATTAGAAAAAGAGTTTTAAAATGGTTTATTTTCTTTATAATTTCCTTTATAATTTCAAATGTTTTTTTAGCTTATATTATTGGTTCAGATAGTGTTTTGGGCTATATTAAAGATGGACCTTTAGCTCATTTAAGTACCCTTGTGTATTTATTAGTTTTTACTGGGGTTTTTTATTTTGTATTTGCATGGTTTAGAGAACAAGTTTGTATTATTGTTTGTCCGTACGGAAGATTGCAAGGAGTTTTGTTAGATAATAAATCTATAAATGTTGCATATGATTTTGTTAGAGGTGAAGGAGATGAAGGACGAAAAAAATTAAGAAAGGACGAAAATAGAGATGAATTAGGTTATGGTGATTGTATTGATTGTAAACAATGTGTACAAGTTTGTCCAACTGGAATTGATATTAGAAACGGAACACAATTAGAGTGTATCAATTGTACAGCTTGTATAGATGCTTGTGATGCTATTATGGATAAATCTGGATTTGATAGAGGTTTAATAAGATATGCGTCGGAAGACAATATTGAGAAAAAAGAAAAGTTTAAGTTTAACACAAGGTTAATAGCATATTCAGTTATTTTAACTATTTTAATTGGAGTACTAGTAACTATGTTATTTTTACGAAATGATGTTGAGGCTACTATTTTAAGATTACCAGGACAAACGTTTCAAAGTACTGAAACTAGTATAAAAAACGTGTACACTGTAAAATTAATAAATAAAACAACCGAAGATATTGAGGATGTTGATATTAAGTTAATTTCTCATGAAGGAACAGTAGATTTGATTGGTGGTAATTTAAATATTACAAAACAGGCCTTACAAGGAGGTACTTTATTTATTGAAATTAATAAAAAAGACTTAAATTCGTCGAAAGAGAAATTAAAAATAGGGATTTATTCAAAAGGAAAATTAATTGAAACTACAACAACTAATTTTATGGGTCCCATAAAAATAAATTAAATGAAATTAAAAATAACTTGGCCGGTAGGTATTGTAATTGCATTAGTTTCTTTTATGATATTTATATTATCATATGTTTATAAAGTAATGTTTTTACCTGAGTATGACCATCATTTAGTATCTGAAGAATACTATAAGGATGAGTTAAATTACCAAAAAGAAATTGATAAGGAAAATAAAGGAATTGCATTAAATGAGAATATTATAGTTAAAAAGGTTGCTGAAGGTTTATTAATAACTTTTCCAAAGGAGTTTAATCCTTCAGAAATTACTGGTATTATTTCTTTTAAAAGGCTATCTAATAGTAAAATAGATTTTAATGAACCTATATTTTTAGAAACTAATGAATTTTTAATTAAAGATGAAAATTTAGTAGCCGGAAGATGGGACTTAAAAATTGAATGGCATGTTGCGGATAATACTTATTTATTCAAAGAGAAACTAATGTATTAGTATGTTATGGACTGCGTTAGTATTAGGATTGGCAGGAAGCTTTCATTGCCTAGGAATGTGTGGACCAATTGCATTTGTTCTACCTGTTGAAAGATCGTCTAAATCTAAATTAATATTTCAAACTTTTTTATATCATCTAGGCAGAATAATTAGTTATTCTCTAATTGGATTGCTTTTCGGTTTAATAGGTAAAGGTCTTTATTTGGCAGGTTTTCAACAACGTTTATCAATTTTAATGGGTGTTGTTATGATTGCACTGGTTTTAATACCTGTTTCAATATTTAACAAATACAATTTTACAAAACCATTATATAGAATTATCGGTCAAGTAAAACAAAAACTAGGTTCTTATTTAACTAAAAAATCAAACAAAGCAATTTTTTCCATTGGTTTTTTTAATGGGTTTTTACCTTGTGGCCTCGTTTATATAGCACTACTTGGTTCAATATCAGTTAGTAATATTTTAAATGGCTCTTTATATATGGTTTTATTCGGAATTGGAACAATTCCTTTAATGACAGGTGCAATATTTTTAGGAAATTTTGTAAATTTATCGTTAAGAAATAAAATTCAAAAAGCTATTCCTGTATTTGTAGTTATTATTGGATTATTATTTATAATGCGTGGATTAGGTTTAGGTATACCATATATCTCTCCATCAGATGCGAAATTGCAAATTTCGAATAATCCAGCTGATTGTATAACTATTGAAAAGGTAGAATAAATATGGAAGAAACTCCAAAGTTAACTAGTGAAGATTTTGAAAGAGCAACTTCAAATAAAGAACTTTTAGAAATTATTAAGGAAAAAAATATTCCTATTGAAAAAGTTAAAAATAGAATATTTTATGAAGAAGAGTTAGTAAATCTACAAATTGAATTAGTTAAATTACAGCGATGGTTTTCTAAAAACAAAAGGCGAGTTGCAATTATTTTTGAAGGAAGAGATGCCGCAGGAAAAGGAGGGAATATTAGAAGATTTTCAGAACATTTAAATCCTCGTTCAACACGATTAGTAGCATTAACAAAACCTACAGAAGTGGAACGTGGACAATGGTATTTTAGACGTTATATTAAAGAATTGCCAAATTCAGGTGAAATTGTATTTTTTGATAGGAGTTGGTATAACAGAGCAGTAGTTGAACCAGTTATGGGGTTTTGCTCTGAGCATCAATATGAGAATTTTATGGTACAAGTTCCAGAATTTGAGCATATGTTATATGAAGATAATGTAGTATTGATAAAATTTTGGTTTTCTATCTCAAAAAATGAACAATTATCAAGATTTAATGCGAGATTAAAAACTCCTTTAAAACGTTGGAAATTTAGTCCTGTGGATAGAAAAGGGCAGGAGTTATGGGATAGTTACACTCATTTCAAAGAACAAATGTTTAGTAAAACTCATACAAGTTATAGCCCTTGGATTATTGTAAGAGCTAATGATAAAAAAGTAGCACGTTTAGAATGTATAAGGTATGTTTTATCTCAATTTAATTATGACGGAAAAGATGAAGCTTTAACCACTTTACTTCCAGATCCAAATATTATAATGAGGTACCATCGTTCATCAAAACAATTAGATTAATTATGAAAGAATTTACATTAACCGATCAAAATGTTGAAATTCTAAATTCTAATAAAGGATTGACAGCATTGTTATCTAGAGAACCTTACAACCCAGAAAAAGCGGTGCGGTATGTTAAATATGAAAGAAGATTAAAAAAACTGCAAGTTGAACTGATTAGAATGCAGTCTTGGGTAATTAATGAAAATGAAAGAATTATTATAATTTTTGAAGGAAGAGATGCAGCAGGAAAAGGTGGTGCAATTAGAAGGGCAACTGAAAGAATGAATCCTCGTCATCTTAGAATTGTAGCTTTACCTAAACCGAATGAAGATGAAAAAACACAATGGTATTTTCAAAGATACGTGAGTCAATTCCCAAAAGGTGGAGAAATTGTTTTTTTTGATAGAAGTTGGTATAACCGAGCTGTAGTAGAACCAGTAAATGGTTTTTGTACGAAACATGAATATGAAGTTTTTATGAATCAGGTAAACGATTTTGAACGAATGATTACAGAATCTGGAATTCGCTTGGTTAAAATTTATATGTCTATTTCTAAAAAAGAACAAGAAAAACGTTTTGAGGATATTAAAACAAACCCATTAAAGCAATGGAAAATGACAACTGTAGATGAAGCTGCTCAGGAATTATGGGATACTTATACAGACTATAAAGGGAAAATGTTTGCTAAAACAGTTAATGGAGTTGTTCCTTGGAAAATAATAAGAGCGAATAAGAAAACTATTGCAAGAGTAAATGCAATAAATCATATCCTTAAAAACATTCCTTACGACAAGAATTTGGAGATATAATATTGATCTTCTAAAATTTTAAATCCATTTTAATATTTAAAACTCTGGGTGTCATATAATTTGGAATTCCATAAAATCGTTTAGAATATACATCTCTAACCCAAGTGTTTGTAATTGAGTTTTGAACATCAAACATATTAAATATTTCGAAGCCTAGAGTAAATTCGTTAACGTTTTTTAACCATCCAGTTTTATGTTGATTGCCAGAATCGGCAAAAACATACGAAATACCAATATCGGCTCGTTTATAAGCATTCAATCTGTTCTGATAATCATAAGAATTGGCATATGATGGAGAACCTCCAGGCAACCCACTGTTAAATACTAAATTTAAATACATTTTTATTTTTGGAATATTTGGAACATAATCTTGAAATAACATTCCAAATTTAAAACGCTGATCTGTTGGACGAGCAATGTAACCTTGATTATTATAATTCTCTTCAGTTTGTAAAAATCCAATACTTACCCAGCTCTCTGTTCCAGGTACAAATTCACCATTAAGTCTTAAATCAACACCTGTG
>Ga0102815_10002167_pt1 | contig 12057 bp, 12 predicted proteins | sample ColrivemetaGS759_FD_79113 | JGI IMG/M metagenome (GOLD analysis project Ga0102815, IMG submission 79113) | Estuarine microbial communities from the Columbia River estuary - Ebb tide ETM metaG S.759 | ecosystem: Environmental > Aquatic > Marine > Intertidal zone > Estuary | place: USA: Columbia...
CACGGCGAACGTGATCATTTGTCCTATCAGCGTTGCATTGAAATTCATATTGCTGTCCTCGACTTAATAATTTTCTAAGCTGTGAATGTCAGTTAAATCGGTTGACTTAAGCAACCGCAAACATGACATACATAGCCAGACCAACCGCGATCATTGGTATCGCGTCGACCAGACCCATAACGATGAAGAACTGGGTACGCAGTACCGGGATCAGTTCAGGCTGACGTGCCGCGCCTTCAAGAAAGCGACCACCCAGCAAACCAATTCCTAATGCGGCACCCATTGCGCCCATGCCCAACATCAAAGCGCCAGCTAAATATAACAAGCCTGATTCCATTACTATCTCCTAATACTCTGCAGTGTGTTAAATAAAAAGTTAGTGATCTGCCTGCGACGCCATGTCCAGATACACGATGGTCAGCGTCATAAAGATAAACGCCTGCAAGGTGATAATCAGCACATGGAACAGTGCCCAACCCACTTGCAATAATCCACCCGATATACCCAGTACCCAGCTACCGCTGTACATCAGGGCGATCAAGATAAAAATCATTTCACCTGCATAGAGGTTGCCGAACAAACGCAGTGCCAGTGAAACGGGTTTTGCAATCAGTGTGACGCCTTCCAGAACAAGGTTGAGCGGCATCATAAATTTGGGGAACGGGTGAAAAGCCAGTTCCGCGAAGAAGCCTCCAGGGCCCTTCATCTTAATGCTGTAGTAAAGAATCAGCAAAAACACCGACAGCGACAGGCCGAAGGTTATGTTGGGATCGGTGCTGGGCACTATCTTGAGATAGGGCACACCCATCAGGCTCGCCAGCCAGGGAATATGATCGACAGGGATCAAATCCATCAAGTTCATCAGAAAAATCCACACAAATATGGTTAACGCCAGGGGCGCTACCAGCGGATTCTTGCCGGTAAATGAACCGCGTACCGAGTCATCGACAAACTCGATGATCATTTCAATAAAGTTCTGCAATCCTGTTGGCGCATCGACAGATGCTCTCTTCGCCGCCCGATGGAAAACCCAGAAGAAAAACAGGCCGAGTCCGATCGAGAAAAACATCGAATCGAGGTTGATCGACCAGAAGCCCATCTCCGCGATGTCTTCTGCGCTATGCGCAATACCCCAGCTGCCATCTGCCTTCTGCCCGTAGGTCAGATTGGTCAAATGGTGCTTGATGTATTCGCTTGGACTTTCGTAGCTGCCAGCCATAATCGCTCAGTTACCTTTTATAACAAACGCTGCTATCCAGCCGGAAGTTTCAATCAACACAAATCCGGCAAACAACACAACAGGATCCCAGGGGTAATCAGCGGTGAATGCGAGCATGAAAATCGCACCTGTAATCACCCACTTTCCGATCTCCGATCGGTATGCGTAGCCCAACCACTGCTGCGCATTCTCATTTTCTGTGGCCCGCAACATTCTCATACAGAGGTATGTTTTCGGAACCAGGGCGGCCACACATCCCGTCATCGCTGACATCATGGCCGCAGCGTCCCAGATACCTGTTACTGCCAGGTAGATGAATCCCAGAACGTATTGAAGAACCAGTACCTTGAGAATCTGATTTTTCATCGCTTTTCCGCACCCCTTTCAGGATCAGCACACCGCAGCAGAAAAAGCGGAAGCGAAGTATAACGGACTTAATTGCGAATAATCAATCATCGCTCCAAATAAATTTAAACCGACAAATGCTCGAGTATGCCATCGAGTTCGGCACTGCTATGAAAGCTGATAATCAGCTGCCCGGATCCCTTTTTGCCGGACTTGATTTTAACGCCGGCACCGAGTTTTTCGCTGATCCTGGTTTCCAGACGCTTGACATCCGGATCGCTGACAGCAACCTGAGCCTTGCCCTTATCCTGTGTGGCGAGAGTCTTTTTCACCAGTTGTTCGGTTTCCCTGACCGACAGGCCGCGGTTAACTACGATCATTGCCACTTCGATCTGGTCATGGCGAATCAGCGCCAGCAGTGCGCGCGCATGTCCCATGTCGAGCAGCCCCTTGTTCACCTGCTCCTTGACCGGTTCGGCCAGATCGAGCAAGCGCAGCATATTGCTTACCGCCGCGCGCGAGCGACCTACGGAATCTGCAACCTGTTGATGTGTAAGGTCAAATTCTTCGATCAGACGCATGAACGCCTGCGCTTCCTCGAGCGGATTCAGGTCTTCGCGCTGAATGTTTTCGATCAGCGCGATGGCCGCCGTCGCCCTGGCATCGAGCTCGCGAATCACCGCAGGAATTTTTTGCAGGCCAGCTAACTGCGCTGCCCGCCAGCGCCGTTCACCCGCCACCAGCTCGAAATGATCACCCTCGGGACGCACAACAATGGGTTGTACCACGCCCTGGGCGCTGATCGAATCGGCCAGCCCCTGCAACGCTTCAGGCTCAAATACCTGGCGTGGTTGATAGCGACCCCGCTTGATACGATCGATATCGATCTCCATCAGGCCATCGGCGCTGGTTGTCTGTTGCAGGTCCCTGGTCTCTTCGATACTGCCGATCAGTGAACCGAGTCCTCTACCCAGGCGCTTTTTTTTCATAGTACTCATTGATTTATGTAATGGTTCTTTTTGGCATCGCGGCGCAACATTTCACCAGCGAGTGCAAGATAGGCCATCGAACCGCGCGAGTTCTTGTTGTATTTCAAAATAGACTGGCCATAACTCGGCGCCTCGGCGAGCGCAACATTACGCGGTATCACGGTGCGGTAAACCTGATCGCCAAAGTGCTCGACCAGCTCGCTTGAAACATCGTTGGACAGATTGTTACGCGGATCGTACATGGTACGCAACAGGCCTTCGAGCCGAATCTCGGGGTTCACACTGATACGGATCTGCTCGATGGTGTCGAGCAACGAGGACAGACCCTCGAGCGCATAGTATTCGCACTGCATCGGCACCAACACACCGTCGGCCGCAACCAGTGCGTTAACCGTCAGCATATTCAACGACGGTGGGCAATCGATCAGGATGTAATCGTAGTCGCCGCGCAGGCTGTCGAGTGCCAGCGCTAGCTGGCGCTCACGCCCGATCTTGTTGACCAGCTGTACCTCGGCGGCCGTCAGGTCAGCATTAGCCGGCAGGATGTCATAGCCGGCGTCGGGGGTATGTTGCAGGGCCTCCGAGGCTGTGGCCTCGCCCAGCAACACATCGCAGATACTGAGATCGAGCTGGTTCTTGTCGATACCACTGCCCATCGTGGCATTGCCCTGGGGATCCATATCGACCAGCAACACCCGCCGACGGGTAGCGGCCATGGACGCGGCGAGGTTAACCGTGGTTGTGGTTTTACCTACTCCGCCTTTTTGATTGGCAATGGTGATTATCTTAGTCATTAAGCTGGGTCATTGCTCCGGTTCATAACTGTGTCACCGCCACCAGGCTGCGGGGTTCGCGTATGCCGGGCACTTGCAGTATTTCTTCCTCGAATGCAAACCTGGACTGGTCCAGCAACCCGGCTTCCTCGGGCTTGAGCCCGGTTTTCATGGTCAGCAAACGGGTTCCCGGCGCCATCAGGTGCGCGACGCTGCCGCAGAAATCGGTCAGCGATGCGTAAGCGCGACTGACGATAAAATCCGGCGAGTCGGGCGCATGATAGTCCTGAACCCTTGTCTGCACAACTTGGGCATTCTTCAAACCACAATGCGCGATGGCCTGGCGAATGAAACGGGTTTTACGAGAATTACTGTCGAGCATAACCCAGACGGTTTCCGGCATCGCGATGGCGAGCGGTATGCCGGGTAATCCGGCACCACTGCCGACATCGATCGCTTTACGGCAATTCGTCAGGTACGGCATAACCGACAGACTGTCGAGCAGGTGGTAAGACATCATCTTCGACAATCCCTTAATCGCCGTCAGATTATAGGTCTGGCTCCATTTTTCCAGCAGGTAGAGGTATTCCAACAACTGGTCGTACTGGGTTTGCTGTAGGCTGATGCCCAGGGCCTCGGTGCCCGCACGCAGTTCGCCGGCAAGATTCATCAAACCAACCTGCTTAAAGAAGAGGGGCCGCAGCCTTTTTTTGCGCAGCGGATAACACCCTTTCTGGCTGCCAATGACATGCCGGTTAAGCGGAAGTGGCTTGTTTAAGAGGTTCAGTCTTTATGTTATGACGCTTGAGGTGCACCAGCAGCAGAGAAATGGCTGCCGGCGTTACGCCGGAGATACGCCCAGCCTGACCAATCGTAGAAGGGCGATGCTGCGCCAACTTCTGGCAGACTTCATTCGACAGGCCGTGCACCGCATCATAATCGAGCGTATCGGGCAACTGTGTTTGCTCATGCCGGCTTGCCTTGTCGATCTCCTGTTGCTGGCGATCGAGATAACCGGCGTACTTAACCTTGACCTCGGCCTGGGCACGCACTGCGGCGGGATAGTCATCCGCCGCATCAATGAAGGGCATCAGGTCTTCAATGTCCAGCTCCGGGCGCTTGAGAATTTCAGCGAAACGATACTCTCGAACCAGCGGGTTTTGCAACCTGGGCTGCAACTTCAGTGCAACCTCGGTATCCGGTCTGACCCATTGATCCTGCAGGCACTGATCGAGACGCAGCACCTGCTCGCGATAGTCTTCGAAGGCACGCCAGCGAGCATCCTCGACCAGGCCGAGGCCGCGACCCAGTTCCGTCAGGCGCAGGTCGGCATTGTCTTCGCGCAACATCAGGCGGTATTCAGCGCGCGAGGTAAACATGCGATAAGGCTCTTTGGTACCACGCGTAATCAAATCATCGACGAGCACACCGAGGTAAGCCTCGGAGCGCTTCAATTCGAGAGCAGGTTTGCCCTGGACGCGCGCTGCCGCGTTGGCGCCCGCCATCAAACCCTGCGCAGCCGCTTCCTCGTATCCGGTCGTGCCGTTGATCTGGCCGGCAAAGTACAGGCCCTCGATGAAGCGGGTTTCGAGGGTCGCTCGCAGGTCGCGCGGATCGAAAAAATCATACTCGATCGCATAGCCAGGGCGCGTTATCTGGGCCTGCTCAAAACCAGCCATACTGTTGACGAAACGCTGCTGCACATCGAACGGCAGGCTGGTGGAAATTCCATTGGGGTAGATCTCACCAAGATTCAAACCTTCCGGTTCGATAAAAATCTGGTGCGACTTCTTATCGGCAAAACGCACCACCTTGTCTTCGATCGACGGACAATAGCGCGGGCCGACGCCTTCTATTTCACCGCTGAACAGCGGCGAGCGATGCAGGCTCTCGCGAATGATGTCATGGGTCTTTTCGTTGGTATGGGTGATGTGGCAGGAGACCTGCTCGGGATGCATGCCCAGATTACCCATGGTGGAGAACAGCGGTAACGGATCATCACCCGGCTGCTCTTCGAGGCGGCTGTAATCGATGCTGTTGCGGTCGATGCGCGGCGGTGTTCCGGTTTTCAGCCGGTCGACACGAAACGGTCGTGCGCGCAGGCGTTCCGCGAGCACACTGGCTGGCGGATCACCGGCACGTCCGCCGGCGTAACTGGACTCGCCTATATGAATCTTGCCGTCGAGGAAGGTACCCACGGTCAGCACCACGGTAGGTGCGTAAAAGCATAATCCCAGCTGTGTGACCACGCCTTCAACGGCATCACCGTTTTCGATCAGGTCGACGACCGGTTGCTGGAAGATGGACAGTCCGGGCTGGTTTTCCAGCTTTTCGCGAATCGCCATGCGATACAGCTGGCGGTCGGTCTGAGCACGCGTGGCGCGTACCGCCGGGCCCTTGCGCCGATTCAGGATGCGAAACTGGATACCGGCCTTGTCCGCCGCTAGTGCCATCTCGCCACCCAGGGCATCGATTTCCTTGACCAGGTGGCCTTTGCCTATGCCACCGATTGCCGGATTGCAGGACATCTGCCCGAGGGTATCGATGCTGTGCGTCAGCAACAGGGTGTCGACGCCCATGCGCGCAGCCGCGAGCGCAGCTTCGGTACCCGCATGCCCGCCGCCGACCACAATTACATCGAAACGCCTGTTAAAATCCATACCCGGTGATGATATTCAAAATGGGCGCGCATTCTAGCGCAAATTTACGTATTCCCCAAATATACCTTCGAACGCGCTGGTGGGAATTTAGCCCCCAAAAGTCGCTACCGCCTGGAGCCGAAGCGTCGGACCGGCGACATCCATGTCGCGCTACACTTTTGGGCGCTAAATTCCCACCAGCGCTCGATCATCATGGACGTAAATCGTAAATCGGGGACAGACCACGTTTATCGGTTTTAAAGCTCCAGCCTGAGACAATGTCCGATGGAAAACGTGGTCCCCATCGCACTTACTCAAGCCCAAACACGGACGCATCCCGAGTCCGACGACGGTCATAAGATCGGGGGAGTTTTTCGCGAATGCCTCGGCGGCTTCGCCGCCTGCGGTTTACTTCTCGAAAAATTCCCCCGATCTTGCGCCTTCTCCCGATCAGAACGGATGTCGCAGAAATCGGGATCAGATCATGTTTTCTGGTATCAGGGTTTCAACCCGAGACAATACCCAGCGAAAAACGTGGGCTAGCACGGTTGAAGACCGCACCCCTCGATGTGTCGAACCTGGTAAGCAGAAATGATATTTACGGGGTGATGAGTTTGGGGAGGTCTTGCATGCGGTTGAAGACGTGATGGGCACCGGCTTCGTGGAGGCGCCGGGCGGGCATCAGTTCGGCGAAGCCAAACACGCGCATACCGGCGGCGACCGCTCCGGTAACGCCGATAGGGCTGTCTTCGACGACGGCGCAGCGCGATGGATCGTCGAATCCCATCGTGCGCGCGGCGTGCAGGTAAATATCAGGATGAGGTTTGCCGCGTTCGACGTCACTGGTGCTGAAGATATTACCCTCGACGTAACGCATCAGCCTGGTTTTGCCGAGCGTCATTTTCATCTTGTCATGCGAGCCACTGGAAGCAACGCAGTAGGGTAATTTGAGTGTCTGCAGGACGGTTTCGATGCCGTCGATGGCTTGCACGGTCTGTTCCAGCGCACCGTCGATGTCGTGCTGGTAGCGCAGGTCGAGTTCGGGGGGTGGTGGTTCGCCGATCATCGCCTCGATTTTTTGCAGGCACTGCGCGCGCGAGTGACCGACAAAGGTGTCGAACATATCATCAAGGGTAAATTTCAAGCCGCAGACTTCGTCCAGAACCTGCGCGAACACTTCGTTGGCAACGCGCTCGCTGTCGACCAGGACGCCGTCACAATCGAAGATGATCAGGTCAAATGGTTTTGAATGGGGACAGACCACGTTTGTTCACAATGTGCTTCTAAAATCGAAAATTTGGTCGAAAACGTGATCTGTCCGCCGATAAAACTAAACGCTACCAGGTGGCGATTTTTTAGCGATAGTGGTCGCCAGTGCCACCATTGACGACAGGTCAGTGAGGTTGGCTGGCACCACCAGGGTGTTACCTTCCTTCGCCAGCTCACCGAACTGCCCGATATAGGCTTCGGCAACGCGCAACTGCATCGCCTGTTCGCCACCATCCGTGGTCAGTGATTGTGCGACGAGAGCCAGACCCTTGGCGGTCGCGGCTGCCACTTCGAAAATTGCCTGCGCCTCGCCCTCGGCCTCATTGATCTGCTGTAGCTTGGCGGCTTCAGATTCCTTGATCACGCGCTGCTTTTCACCTTCCGCCTCGTTGATCTTGGAATCGCGTACACCTTCAGAAGTCAGTATTACCGCGCGCTTCTCACGTTCGGCTCGCATCTGCTTTTCCATCGCGTTGAGCACGTCGCTCGGCGGGTTGATGTTCTTGATTTCGTAACGTAACACCTTGACGCCCCAGGGGTCGGAAGCCTTATCGAGTTCGGCCACGACGTTGGAATTGATCATCGCGCGCTCTTCAAAGGTCCGATCCAGCGCGATCTTGCCGATCTCGCTACGCAGCGTGGTTTGCGCGAGCTGCGAGATGGCGAAGGCGTAATCCGAAATACCGTAGGACGCCCGCTGCGGATCGAGCACCTGCATATACAGCACGCCGTCGACACCGACCTGCACGTTGTCGTTGGTAATACAGATCTGCTCGGGGATATCGAAAGCCAGTTCCTTGAGACTATGCCGATAAGCGATGCTCTCGATGAACGGAATCAGAATGCTGAAACCGGCGCGCAGGGTGCGGCTGTATTTACCCAGGCTTTCAACCACGTAGGCGCTTTGCTGCGGTACCACGACGGCAGTCTTGAATATAACCAGGATGACAACGACAGCTGCCGCGATCGACACCCAGAATGCGAAATTTCCGTACATGTTTATGCTCCTTTGCTACTGTCTTTCACAGTATCGAGTTTAAGCGTCAAACTATCGACACTACTGATTTGAACGTGTTGTCCTTGCTCCATAACCTGATCGCTGGTGTTGACTGCGGTCCATTCGGTACCGCGGTAGGCCAGTCGGCCCGATTCGCCAGGTTGTAATGCTTGTTCGACGGTGACAATTTCACCGGCTGGTCCAACCTCATAGCCCACGGCCGAGCCGCGCAATTTATCATAGAGCTTCTTGCGAAACAGGACCATCGATACCAGCGAGATAACCGAAAACAGAGCCCATTGCAACCAGGGCTCGAGACCGGCACCTGCGAGCTCAATCGCTCCCGTCAGCGCCGCAGCAATACCAATGAACACCAGGTAAAAACCGGCGTCGACTATCAGCAGCTCGGAACCAAATAATATGGCGCCGAAAATCATCCATCCCCACCAGGGCATCGTCTTCTCCCGTCAATTTAGCAAATCATAGTATGTATGGAGCCTTTTGCACGCAAGGAGGAATCGCACTAAGGAGCTTCGATCACTATCAATTGATCTGCGCAAGACAGGGGCCGCTCCCGGCGAACCCTGGCGTTCCCGATACGTCGGACCGCCGCTAATTGAGCCGCACGCAATCAGGGATGGCCCGGGCCAGTTCAGGACTGGGAGATCGCCAATGCCTGATCGAGATCCCAGAGGATATCATCGAGCGTTTCGAGGCCGACCGATATGCGCACCATGTCCGGGGTTATACCGGCGGCGATCTGCTGCTCTTCGCTCAACTGCCGATGGGTGGTCGAGGCGGGATGAATAATCAACGTGCGCGCATCACCCACATTGGCCAGGTGGCTCATGAACTGCGCATTGTTGATGAACTTCTCGCCGGCAGCACTGCCACCTTTGACGCCGAAAGTCATGATCGAGCCGGCGCCATTGGGCAGATACTTTTTAACCAGCGGCTGGTAGGGGTTGTCCTCGAGCCCGGCGTAATTGACCCAGCTCACCGCCGGGTGAGCGCGCAGATACTCGGCCACGCCGACCGCGTTACTGCAATGCCGGTCCATGCGGATCGGCAGGGTTTCAAGACCCTGCAACATCATGAAAGCGTTAAACGGACTCATGGCATGACCGAGGGTGCGCAGAGTTTCACAACGCGCTTTCATGGTGAAGCCGAAATCGCCGAAGGTTTCGTAAAAACGAATCCCGTGATAACCGGGCGAAGGTTCAGTCATCGCCGGGAAATTGCCATTGCCCCAGTCGAACTTGCCTGATTCGACCATTACGCCACCCATGCTGGTACCGTGACCACCGATGAACTTGGTGGCCGAGTGCACCACGATGTCGGCACCGTGGTCAAAGGGTTTGCACAGATAGGGGGAGGCGAAAGTGTTGTCGATAATCAGTGGGAGCCCGGCATCGTGCGCGATGGCCGCAATCGCCTCGATATCGATGACGTTATTGGTCGGATTGCCGACGGTTTCGGCGTAGAGTGCTTTGGTTTTCGATGTGATCGCCTTGCGGAAATTTTCCGGGTCATCCGAGTCGACGAAGGTAGTGTCGATGCCCATTTTACGGAAGGTGACGTCGAACTGCGAGAAGGTGCCCCCGTAAAGGGTTTTGGCCGACACCAGCTCGTCACCCTGCTGCATCAGGGTCAGGATAGCCGTCATCTGCGCTGCCATACCCGAGCTCACGCCAAGTGCGGCACGGCCGTTCTCAAGTGATGCCATGCGCTCTTCAAACACGGCGGTGGTTGGATTGGTCAGGCGCACATAGGTGTTACCGAAGGTCTGCAGGTTAAACAGACTGGCAGCGTGTTCTGCATCATCGAAAACATAAGACGTTGTCTGGTATATCGGTACCGCGCGCGCGCCGGTAATCGGATCGGGGATCTGGCCCGCGTGCAAACAGCGGGTTTCGATACCAAATTCTCTATCTGCCATGATTTTGTTCCTGACGCCTTAACAGTGCGACTAACTTTAACGATTAACTCTAGCGATTAAACTGGCGCGGACGTTGCGCCGAGATTACGCCAGTATTGACACCGATGGTATTCAAACCACCGAACAGGCGCGCATACTCGATTTTCATGCAGCGATCCTGGACCACTTCAAGACCGGCATCGCGTGCTTTCTGCGCCGCTTCTTCATGCACAATGCCGAGCTGCAACCAGACAACCCTGGCCCCTATTTCAATTGCCTGGTCGACAAACGGGGGGACACGTTCGATACGCTGGAAGAGATCCACAATGTCGACCGGTGTCGGGATATCGCGCAAATCGGCATAGCATTTCTGACCGAGAATCTCTGGGTATTTGGGCTTGACCGGAATCACTTCAAATCCGTGATCCAGCAAATACTTGGCGGCGAAATTACTCGGACGCGACCAGTCGGCGGAAAGCCCGACTATCGCGACTCGCTTGTAGTCGGTCATGATGCGGCGTAAATCTCTTATATCAGTCATAGTTGTCTTGCTCGTTCACGCAACTCGAATTTCTGGATTTTTCCTGTCGAGGTTTTCGGTAACAGGCCGAACACCACTTTACGCGGCGCCTTGAAACGGGCCATGTTAGCCCGACAGTAATCGATAATTTCCTGCTCGCTGGCCTCGGCATTGGCATGCAGGGTGACGAAGGCGCAGGGCGTTTCACCCCATTTTTCATCGGGCATGGCGGTAACCGCTGCTTCGAGGATGGCCGGGTGGCGGTAGAGTGTTTTTTCGATTTCAATCGTGGAAATATTTTCACCACCAGAAATGATGATGTCCTTGGAACGATCCTTGATTTCGATATAGCCATCCGGGTGGCAGACCGCCAGATCACCGGAGTGAAAATAACCACCCTCGAACGCTTCCTGCGTCGCTGCAGGATTCTTCAGGTAACCCTTCATCACGATATTGCCGCGGAACATGATCTCGCCGATGGTCTCACCATCGCGCGGCACCGGCTGCATGGTTTGCGGATCAACCACCAGTAATTCTTCCAGCATCGGGTAGCGCACGCCCTGGCGCGACTTCATCTCGGCCTGTTCAGCCATCGACAATTCATCCCAGGCATCGTGCCACGAGCAAACCACGGCAGGACCATACACCTCGGTCAGGCCATAGGCATGGGTGACCTTGATATTGAGCCTTGCCATGCCTTCGAGGATAGCCGGTGGCGGTGCCGCGCCGGCCGTCATGAAATTGATCGTATGGTCGATATCGGCATACAGATCTGCGGGCGCGTTTGCCATCAGGCTCATGACAATCGGCGCGCCGCACATGTGCGTGACGCCGTGCTCTCGAATAGAATTGAAAATGGCATCATCGCGTACCGCACGCAGGCACACACTGGTGCCATTCAAGGCGGCAATCGTCCACGCAAAGCACCAGCCGTTGCAATGAAACATCGGCAGGGTCCACAGGTATACCGGGTGTGCACCCATGTTCCAGGCCAGCGTGTTGGACACTGCGTTCAGGTAAGCCCCACGGTGATGAGTGACCACACCCTTGGGATTGCCGGTTGTGCCCGAGGTGTAACCCAGCGCAATCGCCTGCCACTCGTCTGCGGGCAACTGCCAGCGAAAATCTGCAGCGCCGCTGGCGAGCAGATCTTCGTATTCAATTTCGCCGATTAATTCGCCACCGGGGGCAAGCACATCGTCGACGTCGATCACCAGCGGCGGGCTATCGAGCTGTGCAAGCGCCGCCTGTACCGTAGTGGAAAACTCGCGATCTGTTATCAGCATGCGCGCTCCGCCATGCTGTAACTGAAACGCGATTGCATCAGCATCGAGGCGAATGTTGAGTGCGTGAATCACTCCACCGGCCATCGGGATGGCAAAATGCGC
>Ga0102815_10002168_pt1 | contig 12054 bp, 10 predicted proteins | sample ColrivemetaGS759_FD_79113 | JGI IMG/M metagenome (GOLD analysis project Ga0102815, IMG submission 79113) | Estuarine microbial communities from the Columbia River estuary - Ebb tide ETM metaG S.759 | ecosystem: Environmental > Aquatic > Marine > Intertidal zone > Estuary | place: USA: Columbia...
CCCAACGCCTGCGCCCAGGTCTTCGACGACATGGAGCTCGCGGACCCCGCGTCCGATTACTTCACGTTCGGCGGGCCCTCCGCAGGCGGACAGGTGAGCAACGAGGTCGGCGACCACCCTCCGGTCGCCGGCAGCCAGTCCCTCGACGCGAATTGGGGCAACCTCTTCAACACGCCGGGGTTCCTTGGCGGCTTCGGTCGGACCTTCCCCCTCGACCTCTCGAACGCCACCCACTTCGACTTCTGGATCAAGCCCAAGTCGAGCCTGGACCTCGTGATCGAGATCAACCTCCAGGACGATGACAACGGCGACAACGTCATCCCCTCGGTCCCGGACGGCGCGGACGACGAGTTCCAGTACGAGCTGCATATCGCCGCCACGGGGACAGAGATCGTCAGCGGCGCGGGCTGGCAGAAGGTCTCTATTCCGCTCTCCGAGTTCACGGACGACAACAGCTACCACACCGGCGGAAACGGGATCTGGGATCCCACGCCTACCGGGGCGGGGGGCAATGGCCAGATGGTCAACGTCGTCTTCGCGCTGGTGAGCCTCAACGGCCTCCCCGCGGAGTTCAAGGTCGACCAGTGGGAGTTCACCAGGAAGGGCGCCATCGCCGGCCGCGTCTGGGCGGACGAGAACGAAGACGGGACCGACAACCTCGAGTACGGCCTGGAGGGCGTGAGCCTGCGCCTCGTCGATGACCAATCGGGGAGCGTCGTCGGGGTGGCCACCACGGACGCGGACGGTCGCTACGAGTTCTCTGCGCTCGCCGGCGGCGACTTCGCCGTTGAGGTGCTCCCCTCCGGCCTGCCCTTCGGGGCCACGCCGACCTTCGACCCCGATGGCGTGAACACCCCCGGTGCCTTCGCCGTCACGCTCAGCTGCGGGGAGGAACTGACGGACCAGAACTTCGGCTACAAGCCGTACTTCCTGGGCCAGACCTACTGCTCGCCCGCCAGCCCGAACTCAACCGGCGGTCCCGGTGAGATCTCCGCCAGCGGCTCGGTGGTGACGGCGCAGAACGACGTGGTCCTCTTCTGCTCGTCCCTGCCCTCGAACCAGTTCGGCTACTTCCTCACCTCCATGACCCCGGGGTTCCTCCCGAACCCCGCAGGGAGCCAGGGGAACCTGTGCGTGCTGGGGGATATCGGCCGCTACATCGGGCCGGGTCAGGTGCAGAACAGCGGCCTCCTCGGCCTCGTCTCCCTGACCATCAACCTGGATCAGATGCCGCGCCCCACCGGGCCCATGGCTGTGCAGCCGGGCGACACCTGGTTCTTCCAGTTCTGGCACCGGGACGGCAGCTCCTCGGGTCCGGTGTCGAACATGACCGACGCCCTGCGCATCCAGTTCCAGTGATCGTCCGGGGTGGCGGAGCTTCGCTCCGTCCCTGAAGCGCCCCCTGCGACTCCGGTCGTGGGGGGCGCCTTCATTGGGGCTCGGTGCGCGCGACCTGCTCGGGGAACCTGTTGCTTCCCGTTGGTCCCTGCGCGAGGGCTCTCGCTGCACCCGGGGACCCTGCGCGAGGGCTCTCGCTGCACTCGGGGCCTCGGCTCGCGAGAGGCCTCAGGAGTCAGGGGTTCAGATGGCTCAGGGTGAACGAGAAGAGGAACCCGAGCACGGCGTAGATCCCCGCCCGGCTCCCTGTGCCCTCGACCGACTCGGGGATCATCGTGTCGACGATCATGGTCAGCATGGCGCCCGCGGCCAGGGCCGTGGTGGCGGCGACGACGGCGGGGGACACCCCGTCGAAGGCCAGGTAGCCCACGAGGGAGGAGAGCCCGCAGGCCACGGCGATGGCGGTCCAGACGCCGAAGACGTAGCCCGCCGAGCGCCCCGATCGCTTCATGCCGTCGGAGCTGGAGAGGCCCTCGGGGAGGTTCGAAAGGAAGATCGCGACCACGGTGGCCATGCTCACCGCGCCGCCGTGGAGGATGCTCAGGCCGATGGCGATGGACTCGGGGATGCCGTCCAACAGCGCGCCCACGGCGATCGCGGCGCCGCTGCCCGACTGCTCCTCTTCGCTGGGCTGGCGGTCCCCCGAGCGCTTGCGCTGCTTGGCGCCGCGCGCTGCCAGGAGCGCGTTGGCGCCGGCGTACAGCCCGGCGCCCGCGAGGAACCCCACCGCCGCCGCGCCGGTCCCCGCCTCCTGGAACGCCTCCTCCATGAGCTCGAACGAGAGGGCCGAGATGAGCACGCCGCTGCCGAAGGCCATGACGGCGGCGACCACGGTCTTGGGCACGCGCACGAGGAACCCGATGGCGGCGCCAATGACGAGAGCGCCGCCGGAGACCGCTCCCCAGAAGAGCGCTTGTACCCAGAGTTGATCCATGACGCCCCGTGACCGGGGCGCCTCCATCCTGCCGGATCTGGCCCCGCGAGGAGTCGGCGCCTGCGGGATCCCTTGGCGGCTCCTGGCCGGCAGGTGCTACAAGTGTCCCAACCGGTCGCCCGGCGCGGGTCGCGTGATTGCCCGCCAGAGGGACCGTTGCCTGCGTCCCCCGCCGTCACATGTCATCTCGAATCTGCTCTCGTCCACGGACCCCTCACCTCGGTCAACGCGCCCTCGCGGGCCTGCTCCTCGCGCTCATGGCGGCGTGCGGCGAGCCGGAGCCGCTTGGGATCCCGGCGCCTGCCGGCGGCGAGTGGATCACGAAGGACGCGGCCTACCGCTCGGGCGTGACCACGGGGTCCTTCGCGCCGCTCACCCACGGGCACTGCTACTACGAACTCTCCGGTCCGGCGCTGGGCGAGACGGACCTCCCGCTGCTCGTGCTCGTGCACGGGTTCTCGGTCCCCTCCTTCATCTGGGACCCCACCTTTGAAGAGGCGGTGCGCAGGGGCCGACCGGTGCTGCGGCTCGATCTCTACGGTCGTGGTCACAGCAGCAACCCCGACGTGGCCTACGACGTGGACCTGTTCGCGGGTCAGGTGCTGGAGCTCCTGGACCACCTCGGCGTGGACGGGCCCGTGGACCTCGCCGGGCTGTCCATGGGGGGGCCCGTGGTGATCCGGGTCGCGGCGCTGGAGCCAGGCCGCATCAGGACCCTGGTGCTGGTGAGCCCGGGCTCCTTCTCACCGGGCGATGGTGCAGCTCCGGATCCGACCCCGCCCACGCCCGAGCAGGTCGAGCGCTTCGAGGCGGAGGTGCTGGCCACGTGGGCGGAGGGTCAGGCCGCTGACTTCTTCGACCCGGGAGCCTTCCCTGACTGGACCGAGAGGTGTCGGCCGTGGGCCCGCCATGAGGGCTTCGCCCGGGCGCTGCTGTCCACGTGGTCTTCGAGCCGTCCGTTGGAAGAGGAGCACCGGTCGATCCAGGCCGCGAACTATCCGGTCCACATGGTCTGGGGCCGGCAGGACGAGGTGGTCGTATACGAGCAAGCACGGGCGCTCGTCGAGGAGCGGGTTCCCCGTGCGGAGGTCCACCTCTTCGACGCCTGCGGACACTTGCCCCAGATGGAGCACCCCATTCCGTTCGGTGAGCTGCTCTTCGACCGGATCCTCAACCGCTAGCCGTCGGTCTCCGCGGGCCTGCGCCTGGGGTAGGTCAGCCGCCGCCAGAGGAGCTCGAAGGGACCGCCTCTCGCGCGGGCCATCCAGAGGGTGCTGAGCACCACCTGGACGCTGAAGATGAGCGCCGCGAGCCCCACGAGTTGTGGGCGGGAGAAGTCACCCAGACGACCCGCGCCGTGCCCGTAGAAGATCAGGCCCGCGATGATGTTCTGGCCCAGGTAGTTGGTCAGCGCCATGCGCCCTGTGGCGGCGATCGAGCGGCGGAGGCCGGTCGCGAGAGGGCTCGCGCACCAGATGGCGACGAGGCCAGCGTAGCCCGCAGAGAGGGATAAGCCGCCGAACTGGTGCAGGAGCACGTCGGCGACCCTCAGGCCCACCGGGAGGTCTTCTCGTCCGTGGAGGAGGAGGGACGCGCCCTCCATGGTGAGGCCAACCGCCAGGCCGATCACCGCCAGTCGTTGATGGAGGTGCCGTGCCGCGGGGTTCGCCCAACCCCGGCGGAGCAGCGCCGCGCCCACCAGGAACAGGGCCATGATCCGCCAGTTGAAGGCGATGATCGACGAGAGGAAGAGCCAGACGACGTAGACCTGGCCGCGGGCGGCGGAGCCCTGGAGGAAGGTGCCCTCTGCGAGCGCCTGATCCAGCGCGCGCTCGCCATCGCTGCCGCTGGAGCCGTCGACGTAGATGCCCTCGAAGAGCACCGAGAGCGTGACCCCCACGGCGAGGAAGGCCCCGGCGATCCAGAGCATCGTGCGGGGCGAGCAGCGGCGGAGCAGGAAGAGCGCCGTTCCCGCGACGGCATAGGGCAGCAGAATGTCCCCGAAGAAGATGCAGACGCCGTTGAGCACGCCGAAGGCGGCGAGCACCGCGAGGCGTCGTGGGTAGAACGACGCGGGGCTCACGCCCCTCGCCTCCGCGCGGTCCACCTGCAGCGCGAGGCCCATGCCGAAGAGCAGGGAGAACAGCCCCATGAACTTGTTCTCCGCGAGGGCGCGGATGAGAGCGGCGGTCCAGGCGGCGGACCCGCCGCTGGCTTCATCGATGGCCCAGAGGCTCGGCGCGTTGCCGGCCTCGGAGAAGGGAAGGCCAAGGAACGGCAGGTTCACCAGCAGGATGCCGAAGAGGGCGATCCCGCGGAGCACATCGAGGAACTCGATGCGATCGGTGGAAGGGGTCGGTCGAGCGGCTGGGTTGGGCATGTACTTCGGGCGAAGGGGGGACAAGGCCGGCAGGCGACCCGTCCAAGCTTAGGGGGCTGCTGTCAGGGGAAGGTGGCGGGTCGACGGCCAGGAAGAGGGGGGGTAGGGTTCGACCATGAAGCTCGGCGCCCAACAGCCTCGGCTCGCCCCGGTGATCCCGGGCCCGCTCCTCGCGCTCATCGTCTATGCAGTGCTGGTGCGCGTCCTGTCGATCTACGGCCTGGTGACGCTCTCATTTCCAAAGATCGAGGGCCCTCCGGTGGACCGTGCGCCCGCGACGGTGCTCGTGGTGGTCATGTCCGTCATTCACCTGGGCTTCGCGGTGGTCCTGGTGGGCCTCTATCGCAAGAGCCGGAGCGCCCCTGCCGGGGTTCGCCGGGCGCACCTGGCGGGCTGCATGCTGGGCGCTGTGCTCATCGTGCTCCTCCAGTGGAGCGCGCTGAGCGGGCTCGGGGTCATGAACTCCGTGCTCGACAACGCCGGGCGCTGAGCCCCTGGCGGCGGAGCCGCGGGCCCTCTACCCCGGCGTCTCGGCGGCGCGAGGTCGGAATCGAGACCCGTGTTCGATGGGATCAAGATCCCCCTAATGGGTAGGGGTTATCCCTGACGATACCGGCGGGTGTGGACGAAGGAGGGCCCCCAGCAGCGCATGGGCTCACACCTCGCCCGGTCTCGAACCACCCTTAGAGCCTCCATGAGCCGCCCCGCCAAAGCCCGCGTCTTGCTCGTCGATGACGAGCCCCTCGTCTCCAGCGGCCTCCGCCGGATGCATCAACAGTCCTTCGACTTTGTCTGCGCGAGCAGCCCGGAGGAGGCCTTCGAGCGACTCGAGGCAGACGGCCCCTTCGCGGTCGTGGTCTCCGACTATCAGATGCCGAAGGTCAACGGCGCGGAGTTCCTGAGCGAGGTGGCGGAGCGATACCCCGACACGAGCCGGGTCATGCTCACCGGCCAGGGGAACCTCGAGACCGCCGTGGAGGCGGTGAACCGAGGCAGCATCTTCCGCTTCCTCATGAAGCCCTGCGACCCGGCCCTCTTCCGCAAGGTCGTCAGCGACGCCGCGGAGCAGTATCGCCTGCGTCGCGCCGAGAGGGACCTGATGCGGAACACGGTCAAGGGCGCCGTCGAGGTGCTCGTCGAGGTGATGGCCCTGAACAACCCGGCCGCCTTCGGGCGGTCACGACGCGTGCAGCGCCTCGTCGCAGCCGCCGCCCGAGAGCTCGGACTGGAGTCCACATGGGAGCTCGAGACGGCCTCGCTTCTCTCCCAGCTGGGCTTCGTGGCGATCCCGGATGTGGTCGTCGAGCGAGCGGCCACGGGCCAGCCCCTGACCGCCGACCAGGAGCGCATGCTGGAGGGGCACCCCGAGCTGGCCTGCCGGCTGGTGGCCAAGATCCCGCGCCTCCAGACCGTGGCGGCCATGATCGCGCCGGGTGCCGCCAGTGACGGAACCGCCGACGTGGCGGTACAGGTCGCGGCCCGCTTGCTTCGTGCAGCGACCGACTACGAGGAGTTGATCGCGCTGGGGGCGGAGCCGCAGCAGGCGCAGGCGGCGCTCGCGGACCCGACTCGCGGTCATGACGCGCGGACGGTGCACGCCGTGGCGACCGCGGGGGCGGAGCTTCATCGCTCGACGCTCCAGGCGGTCCCGATCGCGAAGCTCCAGACCGGGATGATCCTCGCGGAGGACCTGCGCGCCATGGGCGGCGGCCAGGTGATCCTCAAGCGTGGCGTCGAGCTGAGCGAGAGCTCCCTCCAGCGACTGCGCAACTACAGCGCCGCAGGGCTCCTCCAGACCGAGTCCGTGCGGGTGTTCCTGCGCGGACGGACGGCTGCGGCGGACGCCGCCGTCGCGGCCTGAGGGCGTCAGGCGCGGGCCTCGCGGGCGCGCAACGCCAGGGCCGCGGCGATCGCGGCTGCCGCGGGGAGCCACAGGGGGATCTGGACCTCCCAGTCCCCGGGGCCCTGCCGTCGCCACTCGGGCTCGAGGCGCAGGGGCTCGGAGTTGCCCGCGATGTAGAACGTCTCGCGAACCTCTCGATCGGATCGCGTGATCCGAAGCCGCCCGTGTTCGAGGCGGCACGAGACGCCGCCCCCGCCCCAGCCCGAGTAGACGGCGGCGTTGATTGGATAGAGCAGCAGGAGCAGCGCCGCGAGCACGAGGCATCCGCGCCGCGCGCCGCGTCGGCTCAAGCGTCGGTGGCCTTGGTGGAGCAGCAGGCGCTGGTGCACGCCTCGTCGGCGACCTGAGCCGCGGCCGGCTCGTCCGCCGGGCAGATCATGTCCTCATCGAAGCAGACGTCGGGGGCGAAGCAGTCGGGGCCCGCGGGGCAGAGGGTGTCCTCGTCGCCGCAGGCGGCGCTGTCGAAGCAGCCGCCCTCGCTGCAGCAACTCGCCTCGCCGCCAGCCGCCGGCGCGGGGCTGGCGGAGGCCTGGTCGATGCCCTGGAGGGCGAGGACCGAGAGGGCGAGGGTGAGGACGCCTGCGGTGGTGATAGCCATGAGTCGCTTCATGCATGTGACCGTACACCGCGGTCGCCGACTTGGGGAGGATTCCTTTATGGGGCTGGGGGTTGTGCTGGACGCGCTCCCGGACTCTCTCGTGGCCGGCAACCATCGGTCAGGACTAGCGTCCGCGACCTCCGAGACGCGCCACAGACCCCCTCCGCCATGCAGCAGACCGCTATTTCCCCCCTCGCCCTCGCCCTGACCCTCTCCTGCGCCGCGGTAGGCCCCCAGCAGCAGGTGGCGAAGGCGGCTCCCGCGCCGCGCGGGATCTCCTCCGTTGAGCTCTTCCAGACCACCCGAGGCGGCGACCGGCTGAAGCTGGTGGAGGTCTCCGCAGCTCCGGCCGCGGACGGGGCGCGCCGCCTGACCCTGGACCCCTCGACCACCTTCCAGACCCTCGAGGGCATCGGCGGGTCGTTCACCGAGGCCAGCGGTCAGGTGCTCACGGAGCTCTCCGCCGGGAAGCGAAGCGAGGTCCTGAAGGCGTACTTCTCGCCCGAGGGCGCGCACTACTCGCTGACCCGCACGCACATCGGGAGCTGCGACTTCTCGGTCAAGCACTACAGCTACGCGCCGGTCCCCGATGACGTGGCCCTCGAGCACTTCACCATCGAGCCGGACCGCAACTACCTGCTGCCCATGATCAAGGACGCGCAGAAGGTGGAGGGCGCGAGCTTCAAGGTGCTCTCTTCTCCGTGGACCGCGCCGCCCTGGATGAAGGACAACGGTTGGTGGCACGGCGGCGAGCTGAAGGCCGAGCACTACTCGACCTTTGCGGACTACATCGTGCGCTACCTGAAGGCGTATCAGGCGGAGGGGATCCCCGTGTGGGGGATCACCCCGGAGAACGAGCCCCTCGGCAACGGCGGCAACTGGGAGAGCCTGCACTTCAACGCCGAGCAGATGCGGATGTTCATCGCCGACCACCTCGGCCCGGCCCTCGCGGCGTCCGGCCTCGACACGACCCTCTGGATGTACGACCAGAACCGCGAGGAGGAGATGATCGAGTGGGCCAACGTCATCCTCGGGGACGAGCGCGCGGCGTCCTTCGTGGACGGTATGGCGGTGCACTGGTACCAGAGCACCGTGGACGTGGGCGGCGAGGCGCTGACCCACGTGCAGGAGAAGTTCCCGAACACGCCCATCCTCCACTCCGAGGGCTGCATCGACGCCATGGGCGACGACGAGCCCGTGGGCTGCTGGCTCGAGGACGACTGGTACTGGCGCCCCGCCGCCACGGACTGGGGCTTCATCTGGGCGCCCGAGGAGGACAAGCCGGCCCACCCGCCGTACCGCCCCTTCTACCGCTACACCCGCGACCTGATCGGCGGCCTCAACCAGGGGCTGGTGGGCTGGATCGACTGGAACATGGTGCTCGACACCCGCGGCGGCCCGAACCACGTACGCAACTACTGCCTCGCGCCGGTGATGGTCGACAGCGGCCGGGACCACGTGTACTACTCGCCGCTCTACTACTCGGTGGCCCACTTCAGCCGCTTCATGCGCCCCGGCGCAAAGCGCATCGCCATCGACGGCCACGACGACGACCTCATGGCCACCGCCGTGCAGAACCCCGACGGCTCCATCGCCGTGGCGGTCTTCAACCTGACCCAGGGGCCCGTGGCCTACGCGGTCGAGCACGGGGACCGGACGATCCCCGTCACCATCGAGGGCCAGGCGCTCCAGACCCTCGTGCTGCGCTGACGGACCCCGCGGCGCCCATCCGCCCACGAGAGAGCCCCCCGTCCTGCGCGTTCACGCAGGGCGGGGGGCTCTTGTTCACGCGGAGCGCGGCCGGGCGCTCTGTCAGTCCGCGACCACGAAGAGGACCCACGCCGGGGTGGAGCTCTCCTTGAAGGTCTGGCGCTCGCCGTCGAGCTTGTACGAGACCTCGAACCGGTTCGCGTCGACCCGGCCGGCGGCCCGGCGGACCTGCAGCGAGGTCCGGGATCCGTCCGCCTCGCCCCAGTGCTCCGAGGCGAGGACCTTCACCTCACCCTTGTCCGCGATGATGCTGCCGATGGCCTGCCGGCTGCTGGCCGGCCAGACCGCGGCGTCACGGGTCGCTCCCGGGAGCATCCCGGCGGTGGTGGCACTCCCCGAGTTGGAGGAGGCGGTCAGGGTGGCCTTGACGCCGTCGGTGGCCCTGAGGCTCGCCTCGAGTTCGATCGACTTCGCCTCGTCCGCGCCGAGGGTCTCCAGCGCCTTCATGAGCTCCTCGGCGTTGATGTCCTCGAGGTCCATGGTCAGCTCGATCTCGGTCCGGCCGAGCAGCTCCGACGTCGAGGTGCGGCTCTTGCCGCCGATGCCGATGAAGCCGTAGGTGACGGACTCGATCCCCTCACCGAACTGCAGGCGCCAGGTGCCGCTGCGCCGTCCGTCGACGGTGGTGACCGCCTCGTAGTTGCTGTCCCCCTCGTCGAACACCTGCTCGGCGTGCCATTGGCCGGCATCAATGGAGGGCGCGGCGGCCGCGGCGGTGGACGCGGGCTTCGCCTCATCGCTGGTGCTCTCCACCTCAACGCTGAGGCTGCAGGCGGTGAGGAGGGCGAGGGGGGCGGCGAGGAGGGGGAGGTGCTTCATGGTGACTGGGGGGGGCTGGGTACCGGTTCAGGGTCCCTACCCGCGGGGCCTGGTGGATATTCGTGGGGCGCGTTCTTGTTGGGGACTTGCCCCTCGACGTTTCCCGGACATGGCTCGGGGCCTCGAGTCTCCCCAGGGAGGGCTGCGCCACCTGGCCGGGGCGGCGGAGCAGCATGGCGGACCCGATGGAGTGTCAGGACGCGCCCATCACCGCCGAGGGGCCAGTGAGGATGCCGAGGCCCTCGGCCGAGAGGCTCGCGAATGCTGGTTTGCCGGCGATGGACGTGAAGAGCTCGGGGGCCTGGCCATCGAGGAGGGCCAGGTGGCCCTACGGGACGTGGACGCCGCCCTAGGCGCTGGACCCGTCATGCGCGAGCCAGCCCTTGGAGACGAGGCCCGGGGATGGTGGCGAGGATGGGCGCGAGCTCGTTGCAGGCCTGCTCGCATGGACCGCGGGAGAGCCTCTCCAGCCGCAAGGTGAGGACGAACGTGTGCATGGGACCTGGGAGGGGGGAGCGGAAGGCTGGCTCGGGGCCGAGGGGAGGCGCAGGCCGCGGGCGCGGGACGCCCCCGGATGTCCGTCAAGGGTCCGGGAGCAGCGGAGCGGGATCTCCGGGAGCCCTTGAACGGCCCCCTCCGTTCGCGTCTCCTCGCTCCGTGGTCCGCCTGCTCGTCTTCCTCGCCCTCGCGGCCTCGTCCCTGGGCGCCGCGTGGTGGCTCGGGGAGACACCGCACCGGTCCGACGCGGTCCAGGCTGCGGAGCGCCAGGCACCCTCGGCTCGACCCGGAGCGGCAACTCTCGCTTCCCTCGGCCGCAAGGAGGCCCGCCGCGCCGCCGGGGCCCTCGTCGCGACGAGCGGGCCCTTCGCTGAGTTCGAGGAACGACCTGCCGCGGAGATCGACGACGACGGACTCGCGGAGCTCCTGGCCGCGCTCCGCTCCGACGAGGTGCGAATGAACGCCACGAGAGCGGCGTCGACGCTGAACTGGCACGTGTGGGACGGCGGGGCCGCTCGCCGGATCGCGGCCCTCGCGACGCCCCTGCTCCGCTCCGACGATCGGCAGCAGCGCATCATGGTCACCGCCCTCTGCATGCACATCGCGACCGTCGAAGCGGAGGCCGGTCGCCCCTCGAGGCCGCCGGCCGATGTGACCGCGGCGGCCATGCGCTGGCTCAAGGGTTGGGACAAGTGGGGATGCGAAGTGGACCGGCTCAACTTCGAGACGGCCTACGGGCCTTCCCAGTGGCGAGCCCGGCGCTTCTGCGTGGCCCTCGAGCCCCACGTTCGCCAGGACCTGCGCGAACTCCTGCTCCGTCCAGTCCCGTCCGGCGAGCGGGGCGAGGCGCGCTTCGAGGCTGCCTGGATCCTGACCCTGGCCGGCGCCCCCTGGCCCGAGGACGCGGCCGGCGTCCTCGTGGAGCACCTCGCCGACAACGACGTCTCCGAGGACGCCGTGCGCGCCATGTACGCCCTCAAGTGCCTCGGGCCCGCCGCCCTCCCCGCCCTTGAGACCGCCCGCGCCACCTCCACCGACGCCCAGCAGCGCCTCGCCGCCGAGCTCGTCCTCGCCGAGCTCCACACCCCCGGCTCGAGCCGCGCCTTCGGCCGGAAGGCCCAGCGCATCTTCCACTCCGCCGTCCCCTTCCCCGCCGCGGACTGGTCGCCGCGGTTCATGTGGTGAGGTGCGCGCGGGGCGGCGCTCTTCAGCCTGTCTAAGTCCGCGTTCGGGCGGAAGCACGCCCGATGCCACCTCCCCACAGGCCGCGGCGCGGGGTACAACCGTCGCCATGAGCAAGTCACGAGTCCTGGTGATCGGATGCGGGAACATGGGCGCCTCCCACGCGCGCGCCTACGCGGCCCTCGACGAGTTCGAGCTGGTGGGGGTGGTGAGCCGGGGCCCCGAGAGCCGCGAGGCCCTCAGCGCCGAGCTGGGCGGCGTCCCGACCTACGGCGACGCGCTCGCCGCCATCGCCGAGGCGAAGCCGGACGCGGTGTCCATCAACACCTACCCGGACACCCACTACGAGCTCTGCAAGGCGGCCCTGAACGCGGGAGCCCACGTGTTCATCGAGAAGCCCCTGGCGGAGACCCTGGAGCAGTGCGAGGAGCTCGTGGCCCTCTCCAGGGAAAAGGGCGTCGCCCTCGTGGTCGGCTACATCCTCCGCGTCCACCCCGCCTGGACCAAGTTCATCGAGGTCGCGCGAACCCTGGGCAAGCCCCTGGTGATGCGCATGAACCTGAACCAGCAGA
>Ga0102815_10002169_pt1 | contig 12051 bp, 11 predicted proteins | sample ColrivemetaGS759_FD_79113 | JGI IMG/M metagenome (GOLD analysis project Ga0102815, IMG submission 79113) | Estuarine microbial communities from the Columbia River estuary - Ebb tide ETM metaG S.759 | ecosystem: Environmental > Aquatic > Marine > Intertidal zone > Estuary | place: USA: Columbia...
CCCTTTTTTTTCTCAAGCCGGAGACGGCATACGAGATGGTGTCGGCGAAGGAACGTGTGCAAGTGTCTGGAGCCTTGCTGATAACCTATGGCGCCGGTGCTGTTTCCGGACCCATTCTCGCAGGGCAAGTCATGGGCGTGCTGGGCCCACAGGGGTTGTTTTTCTACTTCGGCCTGATCAGCCTGTTGCTGTCATCATTCGCGCTCATGACGCGTCGACGCCGCGTCGGCAGCCCGGATAAACGCAAGCCCTTCGTCGTGGTACCGGCATCACAGTCTACTTCCAGCCAACTCTACCTTTCCGCACATGACGAAACTCCGGAGCATGTGGCAACGCCAGGCGTCGATTCGCAGTCGAGTACGGGGCTTGACCTCGATAAAGATGATCGGCCCGATCGCTAGTCGATGCCAGTCCAGTTGATGCCAGCCACTTGAAGATGCAGTCCGATGCCTTAAACATTTCCAATCGAAAGGTCTGGATGCTTGCCGGCCCGATTATTCTGTCCAATGTTTCGGTGCCGTTGGTCGGTGCAGTCGATACGGCAGTAGTCGGTCATCTACCCGGACCGGAGGCGATCGGTGCGGTTGCGATTGGTGCGCTGATTTTCAGTTTTCTCTACTGGGGTTTTGGCTTTCTGCGCATGGGTACCACCGGATTCGTCGCGCAGGCTTATGGTGCGGGTAACTGGAACAGCCTCGCCGATACCCTGATGAGGGTTCTGTTGCTGGCTGTGGTGTTGGGTATCATCGTTATTTTCCTCGCCACACCACTGATCGATCTGGCGTTCTATTTGATCGATAGCAGCGAGCAGGTTGAAGGATTGGCCAGCGATTATGCCGTGATCCGAATCTGGAGTGCACCGGCGGTGCTGTGTGTGTATGCCTTTACCGGAATTTTCATCGGCATGCACGATACCCGCAGTGCTTTCGTGTTACAGCTGATTCTGAACATCACCAATGTGCTGCTTGATTTGCTGTTTGTACTGGGTTTTGACTGGGGCGTTGAGGGTGTGGCACTGGCATCCGTGATTGCCGAATACCTGGCGATGCTGGTCGGCATTGTACTGTTAAGACGGCCGATCCGAAATGCTTTGCAGCGCTATGATCGGGCACGACTGTTCGAACGCAACGAGCTGCTAAAGCTGTTTTCTGCCAACAGTAATATTTTTGTGCGCACGCTGTGCCTGCTGTTTGCATTCAGTTATTTCACGGCCAAAAGCGCGGGGCAGGGCGAGGTGATTCTGGCGGCCAATGCAATTTTGATGCATTTACAAAGCATCATGGCCTACGCTCTGGATGGTTTCGCGCATGCCGTCGAGGCGCTAGCCGGGAGTGCCTATGGCGCCGGCAGGCAAAAGGTGTTTCGTCGTGCGGTATTGCTCACCAGTCTTTGGGCCACAATGGTTGCTGTGCTGGCGGCCTTACTTTACTGGTTGCTGGGTGAGCAGATTATCGGTCTGTTCACCAATATCGACGTGGTCATCGATAGCGCCGTTGTTTACCTGCCATGGATGATTCTGGCGCCACTGGTTTCGGTGTGGAGTTTTCAGCTTGACGGTATTTTTATCGGTACCGGGCATACCCGTGAAATGCGCAACGCGATGCTATTTTCCTTGCTCGCTTATCTCGCATTGATGCAGTTGACGATACCGATGCTGGGCAACCACGGGCTTTTCCTGGGGTTGACTGCTTTCATGTTCATCCGCGCGGCATCGCTGTTGTTCTATTTCCGCGGTATCGAGAGCGCTATAGCGCACAGTAAAAAGATCGACTCATGAATCCCATTAGCTTTGTTTGGACCCATCCACGTTCAATGGCTACTGCGATTGAACGTATCATGGGTGAACTCGACTATTTCGAAGGTTATCATCTGCACCATCTGCCGTTTTATCACAAGCTTCGCAAACACAGTCTGACGAGTCTGGCGCATGGGCACTGATAGCAAAATAAAGAATCACCGATTTCTGTTGACCGCACTGTTCGCGGGGCACCTGACCAATGACTGGGTAGCCGGAACCCTGTGGTTGCTGGCACCTGCGATCGCTATCAGTATGGGGCTCGGACCGGTCGAAGTCGGTCTTATCCTCACTATTAACGGTATTGGCGCCGGCCTCGCTTACATTCCTGCAGGCGTTATCTCAGATCGTTCGACGCGCCCCGGATTGCTGATGCTGTTGAGTTTCTGGTGGGTTGCGATCGGCTATCTGAGTGCAAGTCTGGCGCCTGGGTTTTGGGGCGTGACACTATTGCTGGCCTTTGCTGTGATGGGGGATGCTTTCTGGCACCCGATTGCAACCGGAGTGCTGGTCAAGGCAATGCCCGACAGGCGAGCGCAGGCACTTGGCATACATGCCGTAGGGGGAAGCATCGGTGCCGAGGTGATAGCGCCACTCAGCACCGGATTTTTACTGGGTTACTTTGACTGGCAGACCACGTTGCAGATTCTGACACTGCCGGCCATCATCATGGGAATATTGTTCATTCCGGTCGCGAAACGCATCAGCCGTGACAGCCCCGGTAATATCAGCCCTATTGATTTTCGCGGTCTCGCCCGGCAGTGGTTCAAGCCGACCGGCATGGCGCTGATGCTGATGCTGGTCCTGTACAATATGGCGCTGATTGCGCAACTGGCCATGGCCGCGCTGTTTTTCCAGAACAGTCATGGGTTGTCACCATTCATATCCGGCCTGATTTTTGCTGCAATCCTGATGTTGGGATCGGTGTTGCAACCGTTTTTCGGCAAGTATTCAGACGGACGTGGACGCAAACCCATGATTCTGCTGGTGCTTTTTGGTGCCAGTTTTTTTGCCCTGTTCGCCGGGCTGAGTAGCAGCCTCTACTGGGCGATCCTGGGATTATTGCCTGCTGTCGCCCTGCTCACCGCGGTGCGACCGGTTATCCTGGCGGCGGCGGTTGAATACAGCGGCAAGTCGGAAGCCACGACACTTGGTATCGTATTCACCGTTCTCGATGGTGTCGGCATGTTCGGCGCCGTGCTGGCAGGGATGGCTGGCGAGTTCGAACTGCGCTACGCCTTTATTATGGCTGCGGGCATGGCTTTGCTGGCCGCGATTATCTGCCTGTTCCTGGATTTTAAAATAAGCGATATCAGCCGCGACCAGCCGATCATTGCGACTGTATCTAATCCAGCTGATCCTTGATGATGGCGTAAAGTTCAGGTCGATTGGCCGCAACCTCATCGACACCGAGGCCTTCCAGTGAGTGTGGGTACTTGAGCCAGCGCGCAGTTTCGTGCAGATAGTAATCCGGTGCGCGGCTGCTGCGGTTACGTTCCGGCTTGTAAAAGGGCACCGCGACACGGATGTCATGTGGCGTGTTCAAGCGGGCTTTGTCGTGCAGGTGGGCGATCACTGCATCGATGGTCAATCCAGTGTCAAAGACATCATCAACGATTAACAAACTGTCCTCGCGAGTACAGTTTTCGATCAGATAGTTCATGCCGTGGATACGGATTTCATGCGCGCGCCCGTCAATGCCGCTGTAGGATGATGTGCGGATCGCGATGTGATCGGTTTCGATACCGTACCAGGTCAGTAATTCCTGTATCGCGATGCCCATGGGGACGCCACCGCGCCAGATTGCAATCATGATTGTCGGGCGAAATCCATCCTTGATAATGCGGGCGCCAAGGCGAAATGAATCTTCCAGCAATTGCTGCGCATCCAAATACTGTTTTTCACTCATCGTACGTGCATTAATCCGGGTCAATTGATAGGCTTCTGCAGAATACCATACGAACTTTTAAAGGGATGCAGAGTTGATGCAAAAACGCTTTATTGCAGAGCAGGAACTGCTGGAAGATTCTTACCGTCTGGCGCGACTAATCTACCAGAGTGGTTTTCGACCGGATTTTGTCGTCGGTGTCTGGCGCGGAGGTTCCACGGTCGGTATCTACGTGCAGGAATGTCTGCAGTATCTCGGTATCGAGACCGATCACATCGCCGTGCGTACCTCTTACCGCAGTCGTGAAGATTATTTCGAGCAACTGGAGCAGGGCAGCGAGATGCGTGCGCACGGGTTGCAATACCTGTTTGAAAATCTGAATGCGGACGATGCGCTGCTCATCGTCGATGACGTTTACAGCACCGGACGCAATGTGCAGGCTATCGTTAACCGCTTGCGCATCAAAACGAAACGCAACATGGCCAACGACGTACGCATTGCGGCACCATACTATCGCAGCGCGGATAAGGACCCGGCATCTGCGCCTGATTACTTTCTGCAGCAAACGGATGACTGGCTGGTGTTGCCATATGAACTCACTGGAATCAGCCGCAGTGAAATGGCGCAGCACAAATCATGGATGCTGCCACTACTCGACGATCTAAAACCCAACTGGCAATAAACACATGAAATTCTCTTCTCTAACTGACCGGGTTAAAGGCGGTGCCGCCGATGTCTGGGACTTGCACTATCTTGCCAAACAGGCGAAAGAGCGCGGTGAAGATGTCATCGTGCTCAGTGTCGGCGATCCCGACTTTGACACGCCCGAGCGCGTTATCGACAGGGCAGCTCGAGCCATGCACGACGGTGATACCCACTACACCTCCATTCTGGGGCACCAGGAGCTGCGCGAGGCCATCGCTGCGCGGCACCGGATGCTTAGCGGGCAGGCTGTCGATGCAGAACAGGTGATCACCACGTCGGGTGCGCAAAACGCACTGTTTGCCTGTTCACTGTGTCTGCTCGATGTCGGTGACGAGGCAATTGTGCTGCAACCCATGTACGTGACGTACGAAGCAACAATCCAGGCACCCGGGGCAACCCTGGTGCCGGTGTTGCTGGATGCCGAGCAAGGATTTCGTCTCGATCGCGACAGCCTGTTGAGTGCGGTCACCGAGCGCACGCGAGCTATCTTTTTCGCTTCGCCAAGTAATCCGACCGGTGTCGCATTAAATCCCGAAGAACTGGAATTGATTGCCGAAGTCGCTCGACAGCATGATCTCTGGGTGGTTGCCGAATCGGTTTATGAAGACTTTGTCTACGATGATGATTTCCAGCATATTTCGTCTTTACCCGATATGGCGGAACGGGTTATTTCGATTGGCAGCCTGTCGAAATCCTATGCCATGAGCGGCTGGCGGGTCGGTTGGGCTATTGCACCGCCGCAAATGATCGCCAACATGGAAAAACTGGCACTTTGCATGCTGTACGGATTGCCAGGTTTTATTCAGCAGGCGGGCGCCGAGGCGTTGAATCATTGCAAAGACGATTTGCAGCGTATGCGTGAGGTCTACCGTCAGCGACGCGACATGTTGTACGCGGAATTTTCCGCGATAGCGGGCCTTGAACCTTTACTGCCGGAGGCTGGCATGTTCATGATGGTCAACGTACTGGGTAGCGGTTTATCGACTCCGGACTTTACCCGTGCGCTGTATCAGGCAACCGGGGTATCGGTACTCGACGCCACGGCTTTCGGGGCCAACGCCGAAGGATACGTGCGGATTTCCTTCACGGTCGCCGATGAAGAGCTGCAGGAAGCCTGCCGCAGGATTAAAACGTTCATGGAAGGTCGGGTATGAGCAAAAGTATTACCCAGGCCGATGTAAAGCGCTGCTGGTGGTGTGGCGATGACGAGCTCTACCGCGATTATCATGATCTCGAGTGGGGTGTGCCTGTTCACGACGAGCGTGAATTGTTTGAGTTTCTATGCCTCGAAGGTGCGCAGGCTGGATTGAGCTGGATCACCATCCTGAGAAAGCGCGAACACTATCGCAAGGTGTTTGATAACTTCGACGCTAACAAGATAGCGCGTTACCAGGAAGCTGAAATCGTGGCGCTTTTGCAGGATCCCGGCATTGTGCGCAATAAGCTCAAGGTCAATGGTTTCGTCAAGAATGCGCGTGCCTATCTCGAGATGCAGCAGCAGGGTCTGACGCTCGATGGCTATCTGTGGGATTTTGTCGATGGCCAGACCTTGCAAAACAATCGTCGCTCAATGGCCGATGTGCCGGCCAATACGGTGCAATCGGATGCGATGGCCAAAGACCTGAAAAAACGGGGTTTCACCTTTGTTGGCAGCACAATATGCTACGCCTTCATGCAGGCTGCCGGACTGGTTAATGATCATCTGGCCGATTGTTTTCGGCATCAGGAATTAACGGGAGAGTGATATGTCGCTGCAGGCGAAAGTCGAATTTCTGGCGCAACGCGTAGACCGGCCCATTTACTATGCATCGAGTGCAGGGCGTAATGCGACTCATGAAATTGATCAGCCAATGCATATGGTTGAGGTCGAGGTAAACGATGCTCGCGTGCGTGTAGACAATATGCTGGCAGACGAATTCGGCCAGCATCCATCGGGTTTTAATCTAAAGGAGTTCCCAACGGGAGTGCAGGACTTTCTCAACCGCGATGAAATCGAGGCGGTTTACGAAGCAGAGGTTGAAGCGTTTTTGAAATCGGTTACCGGCGCTTACCGGGTGCATATTTTCGATCACACGGTGCGAGCTTCCGATTCCGATCTGCGCGAAAAGAAGCAGGTGCGAGAGCCGGCAGCGCTGGTGCACAATGACTACACTCCTCATTCAGGAAGGGTCTGTTTACAGGAAAATCTCGGTCGCGATGCGGATGAACTGGCCGCGGGCAGGTTTCAGATCATCAATGTTTGGCGTCCACTGGTCGATCCGGTCGAGGACTATCCGCTGGCTCTATGCGACGCGCGCAGTCTCGATCCCGAGGATCTGATCGATAGTGAACGTCGTGCCCCGAATCACATCGGCGAAATTCAACTTGCGGTCCATGCTCCCGAACAGCGCTGGTTTTATTATTCGCAGATGCGTCCGCCGGAAGTGCTGTTGTTTAAAACTTATGATTCCACAGACGGTGGCAAGCAACCCTGCAGTATTCACAGCGCGATTCGTCTGCCGCAGGTGCCGGCTGATGCGAGGCCGCGCGAAAGTGTTGAAACAAGAGCGTTCGTCTTTTATCGCTGACGGTTTCGATGATCCGACCCGGGTTTTCACACCAAAGCAGCCGCAGAGCTCGCTTCGTTGCGCGTTTAGATCATCGATAAATCGAGGTTTGACAGGTACGATTTCGGGTCTTGTGTTTATCGTGATAAACCGACAAAGTAGCGGGCCTAAAAATCAGGAGCAGGCATGACAGGGGCAGATTCGAGAAAATCGACTTTAAATATTCTGTGGCAATCAGCGATCGACGCAGTTTCCGGTTACCAGGCGGTTGCCAATGCATTAAAGGCTGATTCGACTTTCCGGCCGGATCAGATTATCGCTGTCGGCAAGGCTGCGTCGGGCATGTGTCTTGGTGCGCTTGATAATTTACCTCCCTGTGACGCTCTGGTGGTGACCAAATCTGACCATACCGATGCGCAATTGCTGGAACGTGAGCGGGTTACGATTCTTGAATCGTCCCATCCTATCCCGGATCAGAAGTCACTGGTTGCGGGGCATGCATTGCTGGAACGGACCTTTACCATGGCTCCCGATAGTCGACTGTTGATGCTGGTTTCAGGTGGCGCCTCGGCCCTGGCTGAAGCATTACCGGCAAGCATGACGCTGGATGTTCTTCAGGAAACGACCGATGAAATGATTGCAAACGGCAGTAACATTGGCGAGATCAACGCCTGGCGCAAGCAGCATTCGCAGATCAAGGATGGCAAGTTGATCGAGGCCTTCAAGGGTGCCGAAGTGCGTGTTTACGCGATTTCGGATGTTGAGGGAGATGGTATCGATACCATCGGCTCCGGTCTTGGTGACTGCCATCGTGCGACCGTACGCGCGCGCTCCAGCGTAATCGCCTCCAACCAGGTCGCCCGCGAACGGGTAGAGCAGGCTGCGCTGGAGCAGGGACTTGTCGTCAAGGTCAACGAGGAAACCCTCTATGGCAGCGTGTTCGAGCTGGCGGCCGCGATCGGTGAAACCCTGCGCAATGCTGAACCCGGGTTGTACGTATGGGGCGGAGAACCGACCGTGGTTTTGCCCGCTAACCCCGGTATTGGCGGACGTAACCAGAGTCTGGCGCTTGCGATAGCCGAGCATCTCGCGGGCCTCGATCACATAAGCCTGCTGGTTGCCGGAACCGACGGTACCGATGGCCCAACGTCGGCAGCAGGCGGTATCGTCGATGGTGACACCTGGAATGATCCTGCAGCTGCGCGAAATGCATTACAGCTCGCAGATGCCGGAACTTATCTGCAACAACACGATGCGCTGTTCGTTACCGGGCCGACCAACACCAATGTCATGGATCTCGCGATTGCTATAGTCGAATAACGGCGCGAACCCGAGTTGCAGTCCCCGCTTTACAGGTAGTCAAAATTAGCACAGGAAACTGAATGACCTATCAGATTCTCAGCGCTGAAATTGCGCACGAAACCAACACCTTTAGCTGCCTGCCAACGGACCAGCAGGCGTTCCGAAATCGTTGCTACTTCAGCGCTGCGGATGCGCTCAGGTATCGCGGCAATGCCAATACCGAGCTCGCAGGCTTTGTTGATGCCGCCACTGAGTACGCCTGGCAACTCGACCATATTCACAGCGCAGCCGCGGGTCCTTCCGGTAAAGTGACCGGGGATGCGTTTGACTGGCTGTGCGATCCCCTCGTCGATGCACTAAACAAAAAGGATTATGACGGCATCATTCTGGGGCTGCATGGTGCGATGGTGACGGATGACTACGATGACGGTGAGGGCGAAATATTGGCGCGCCTGCGCGCGCTTTGTGGTCCTGACGTTCCGATTGCGATCACACTCGATCTGCACGCCAATGTCAGTGAACAGATGTGTGAGCTGGCCGATATAATTGTTTCGTACAAGACTTATCCGCATGTCGATATGCGGATCGCCGGACGACAGGCGGCTGATTTGCTACAAGCCACGATGAATGGCGAAATTAAACCGCAAACCCTGCGTGTATGGCGACCCATGCTGGAAGAAATTAACGGTGGACGTACCGACGTTGGTCCGATGATCGCGCGACTCGAGGCTGCCAGGGAGTGGGAGCTGCGCGATGACGTTTACGCTGTCAGCATCAATGCTGGCTTTGCCAGTGCCGACATTGAGGCGGTCGGACCGACGGTGCTGGTCACCGCGCAAGGTGATCTGCAAGCACATCGGTTATTTGCCGAAAACCTGGCCGATGACATCTGGAATCGTCGCGATGAAGTGCTGAACGATTACCTGGATGTGGACGCTGCCGCGCAGATTGCGTTGCAGTTTAAATCTGGCGGGCGGCCGTTGGTCATTGCCGACTACGCCGACAATCCCGGCGCGGGGAGCTACGGTGACTCCACCAGCCTGCTGCGCGCTATGCTGGCGGCGGGCGTGGCCGATGCCTGCTTCGGCCCCATGGTAGACCCCGAGAGCGCAGCGTTACTGCAACAACGCGAGATCGGTGATCGACTTGTCATTGATCTGGGTGGCAAGGTCGATCCGCGTATGGGAGGCAGTCCGCTGCACCTGGAGGTCGAGCTGATCCATAAAAGCGACGGACAGTATACCGGGGCAGGGGCGATGATCGGTGGGCTTCAACACAGCTTCGGTCCTACCGCAGTGATTCGTGCTGACGACATTGAGGTGCTGGTTGTCAGTGTCGCGGCACAGATGCTTGATTTGCAGCAATTCAGAAGTTTCGCGATAGACCCGCAACAAAAAGCAGTCGTTGCACTGAAATCGATGCAGCACTTTCGTGCCGACTTCGAACCCATCGCTGAACGGGTTATCGTCTGTGACAGCGGTGCGCTTTGCACGCCTCGCTATAGACTGCTCGAGTATCGCAAGGTGCCGCGCCCGATATTCCCACTTGATGCGGAACTCGACCCTGGTTAAGAATCCTGGCCGGGATTCTCTGCGCTACTTTCCCTGGCTCGCTCCCCGGCCTGTTTGCCGGGTGCGGCGCTTTGCACCTCGATAATCGCATCCATCGATACCGGTAGTGTTGGTCTGTAACAGGTGGTCTGTAACAGTTGGTCTGTAACTGGCGCGTTATAACAGTGCGCCGATCTCATCGAGTGCAGCGGGATCCTCGATGGTCGAGGGCAGAACGTAATCATCGCCGTCGACAATCGCCCGCAGGGTCTTGCGCAGTATCTTGCCGGAACGGGTTTTCGGCAGCCGCTGTACCACCAGCGCCTCCTTAAACGCCGCCACCGCGCCGATGTCCTGGCGTACCATCGCAATCACCTCGTCAATAATTTGCTCGGGATTCGCACCCGTTGCGTTCTTTAATACGACGAACCCCATTGGCAACTGTCCCTTGAGTTCATCGCGCCGACCAATAACGGCACATTCGGCAACCATCGGATGCTTGCCGACGATCTCTTCCATTTCACCGGTAGAAAGCCGATGCCCTGCAACATTGATGACATCGTCCACGCGGCCCATGATGAATAGATAGCCGTCCTCGTCGAAATAGCCGCCGTCGCCGGTGTAGAGGTAGCCGGAATAGGTTTCGAGATAGTTAGTTCTGAAACGCTCACTATCGCCCCAGATGCTGGTCAGGCAACTCGGCGGCAAGGGTAGTTTGATCGCAATAAAACCCTGTTCGTTGGCGCCGATCTGTTGCCCGGACTCGTCGAGAATCTGAACGTCGAAACCTGGCACCGGCACGGTAGACGAGCCGGACTTGACCGGCATCGGCTCCAGCCCATGCATATTGGCAGCAATCGCCCAGCCGGTTTCCGTTTGCCACCAGTGATCGAGCACCGGCACCTTGAAACAGTCTGACAACCATTCGTAAGTGGGTGGATCGAGGCGTTCGCCGGCGGCAAAAATCGTCTGCAGACAGGAGATATCGTATTGTCCGGCGAGTTTGGCTTCGGGGTCTTCTTTTTTGATTGCGCGAAACGCGGTCGGCGCGGTAAACAGGGCCTTGACCCGGTGTTCAGCGATCACGCGCCAGAAAGCACCGGCGTCGGGTGTCATTATCGGTTTGCCTTCATACAGGATCGTCGTGCAGCCGTGGATCAATGGCGCATAGACAATATAGGAATGTCCCACTACCCAGCCGACATCAGATGCCGCCCAGAAAACTTCGCCGGGTTGCATGTCATAGATAGCGCTCATGCTGTATTTCATGGCAACCGCGTGTCCGCCGTTATCGCGCACCACGCCTTTGGGTTTACCGGTGGTGCCGGAGGTATACAAGATATAAAGCGGGTCGCTACCCTTGACCGGCACGCAATCGACTGAAGGTGCTTCGCTCACTGCCTGGGCCCAGTCGACATCACGTTCGCTGTGCATTTCGGCTTTTGCCTGAGGGCGCTGCAGCACGATGCAGGTGTCCGGTTTGTGCTGCGCCAGTTCAATGGCCTTGTCGACAATGGGTTTGTATTCGATGACGCGGTTGACTTCAATACCACAGGAGGCGGTCAACAACACCCTGGGGGTCGCGTCATCGAGACGCACGGCCAGTTCCAGCGGAGCAAAGCCACCGAACACAACCGAGTGAATGGCACCGAGACGGGCACAGGCCAGCATCGAAATCAAGGCCTCCGGGATCATCGGCAGGTAAATGACGACGCGATCGCCTTTGACGACACCGTGAGTTCTGAGCATGCCGGCACAATGCGCCACCGCGTCACGCAATTCACGATAAGTGAACTTTTGCTGCTGATCGGTTACCGGTGAATCGTAGACGAGCGCTAACTGGTCGGCCCGACCATTGTCGACGTGGTAGTCGAGTGCGAGGTGGGAGGTGTTCAGTTCGGCATCGGCAAACCAGTGGTGAATCCCCTGATCATCCTGGGTCAATACTTTACTGGCTGGTTTGTACCAGTCGATTTCCTTCGCTTTAGCGCCCCAGAATCCCTGTGGATCGTCGATCGATGCGCGATACTCTTCGATATATGTCATTGGTAACCCCCTCAGGTGTCTTTTTTATATATGGAATCAAAGCCAGGTAAAATCATATATTAATGAAGATTGTTAACAATACCTGTATTTTAATGGCCTATATTGGGAATGATAATCATGATTGGGTGATTATTGTCGACAATTATCGCCAGCCTACTATTTTTCTATGCCAAATGACTGATTCATGATCTCGATGAATCGTTGTGCCGGTGCGGACAG
>Ga0102815_10002173_pt1 | contig 12044 bp, 8 predicted proteins | sample ColrivemetaGS759_FD_79113 | JGI IMG/M metagenome (GOLD analysis project Ga0102815, IMG submission 79113) | Estuarine microbial communities from the Columbia River estuary - Ebb tide ETM metaG S.759 | ecosystem: Environmental > Aquatic > Marine > Intertidal zone > Estuary | place: USA: Columbia...
AACAGAGTTTGCTCTTCTGGTTGAAGTCGTATTCAGATTGATATTATAAGCGACCAGGAAATCACGGGCACCAATAGCGGTTGCTCCTGCCCTTGGATTGAATTTGGCAGGGCCAAAATCGGGTTTCCATTCCGGTTTTTTTAATTTACTAGAAAGGCCCTCGTATTCTCCGGCTCGAACGGTTGCAAGGTTTTTACGTTCAGGCTTTTGAGCCGCTTCTTCGTAGAGGTAAAAAGGAATATCCAGTTCAGAACCGGCCCTTTCCGCTAGTTTTTTGGCGTAAACCACGACCTCTTCCATCGTGATATTTGCGATCGGTATTAAAGGACAAACATCCGTTGCACCCATCCTTGGATGTTCACCGGAGTGTTTTGACATATCAATCAACTCACTGGCTTTTTTAATTGCTAGGAAGGCAGCCTCAATTACCGGCTCTGGTTCTCCAACAAAAGTCACAACTGTACGGTTGGTGGCTTTTCCCGGATCAACGTCCAGTAACTTTACCCCATCAACTTTTTTGATTTCTTCTGTTATTTTTTCAATGATCTTTAGATCTCTTCCTTCACTAAAATTAGGTACGCATTCAATGAGTTGCTTGTTTTTCATGTTTTAGTTTTGTTTTATTAGATACTTCCTTCTTCAAGGATTTCCAATACAGACCGGAAACTACCAAAATATCCGCCAAAACGGTTGGTTTGTTCCTGTTGTATTTTCGGGTCGAAATTATTGATAAAATCGGAATATCTGTCACTATTCAGGCAAATATATTGACAGGCAAAACTGATTCCGTCATCCGCCTCGTCCCCTGTTATTTTTGTGAGTTGATAGGATTCAATAGTACCACTTTTAAGCGCCAATGGAAACACAACCTGCTTCATCCAGGAATGCCAGGCATCCGAATGGCTGGCAGCTATCCGAACCGTGTCGTTGATTAAAAGTTTGTTGGTCATTTTAAAAAATAATTTTAAATATATGTGCTCCACCCTGCTGTCTTCACACCAGGGTGATTTTATTATACCGGAATAACAATCGTTGATTCCATGCACGATTTATCTTATTCCGTAAGTACCCGATATCGTTTTCGGGCCTCTATGGCAAATGTGCTGTTTGAAAAATCTATGAAAATCGTTTCATAAATTGCAATTGCTTTTTCTTTTTGGTTTAAAACATTCTCATAAAGCTGAGCCAATTCATACATTGCATTATCACCACGGATATCATCTGCATGTTTATCTATGACTTTCTGGTAAAAACCAACGGCTTTTTCAAAGTCTTTCTGATTAGAATAGATGTTGGCCTTCAAATACCAAATGTCGTCCTCCAACTCATGGTCCGGATAGATCAGTGCGATTGAATCCAGCGTCAAAAATGCTTCGTCATATTTGTTTTGTAAAGCCGACAACTCCGCAGAAGCATACATTTGCAAAGGGATCGTTGTCGTGTCCAGGCCTATGTTTTCACTTATGAAAACAGCGAGATCAATTGCATCATTTGAGATTAACTTTGACGTGGAGGCTTTTAGAACATCTAGCTGGATCTTTGACCATTCAAAATCACCATTGAAATAAGACAAACGAGCATTTTTAAACCTGGCAAGTTCACCCAGAAAACCTTCCTGAAAATCCTTGTCAACCTGTGAGTACAAAAGACTTCCTTCCCAGATTTCTCCGGTCATGAGATAATAATCACCAAGACTTAATTTTGCTTTTGCTTTCAGCCGGTCGTTCAGCCCGGTTCTTTCTACCATTTCGGAAAGAATACCAATTGCAGAAGACAAGTCATTCATATAAAAAGCTTCAAATTCAGCAAAATCATGAGACAGCAAGGCTGTTTGGTTGTTTTTCCCAAGTTCTTTTAGGGTTTCTTTATATCCGGTCTGAATTTTTAAAAGTTCTTCCCGGGGCAGCTCAACAGAAGTATTCAATTTATTTCTGAGACTGGTGAGCCACATTCTTTTTGCATCCAGATAAAATGGAGAATTGATGCTTTTTTCTTCAGTCAGGTACTCAAGCGCCTTAATGGCTGTTTCAAAATCTTTGTCTTTTTCTGCGATCCCGGCGAGTTCGAATACACGTCGTCCATCTTCCGCAAGTCTTTTGTCAAGAGAGATCAATTGTCGCAAAGCCCCGGCATAGTTTTTCTCCTGAACAAAAACCCAGGCCAGCAGGTCGACATACATAAACTGTTCCGGCTCTTCCTGAATTTTGGCGTATAACTGGTTTCTCAATTCAAAAGCCAGACTATCTGACAATTGTTTTTGGATCACTTGTTTTATATACTTATAAGTGTTTTCGCCCCTGCTTCCATAAATCAGGTAATATTTGATCATGTTTTTCTGATCACCGGTCCTCATGTACAAACTTGCGAGGTTGGCTGCAAAAACAGACTCATCTTTTAACAGGTCGGTTCCCTTTTCGTAGACTTCCAGCGCATAATCATATTTGGCTAGTTCCTGAAAAGCATTGGCTAACTGTATGATCTGGTTTCTGTTTTCATCCAGTTTCTTTATGGATTTTTTATATAAATCCTCCGCCTTTTCATTTTCATATTTTTTCTCCAGGAGTCCACCGTATCTTGCAAGAAGATAATAATCTTTGGATCTATCGCGGATTGCAGATTTTATTGCTTTTTCGGCAGAATCATAGTCGCCAAGATTAATGAGACTGTTAAAGTAATACTTGAAGTAATAGTCGTTTTTATTGTTTTTTTCATACAGTTTGTTATATAATTCTGCTGCTTTTTCGTATTCACCATCCTTAAAATACTGTTGAGCCAACTTTGACTCCTGACCCCTTATGGATCCGGCCAAAAAAACAAAAAGAAACAACAGAATTACTCTAGACATGAAAAGTTGTTTTTATTATGAAACGCAGTTCAAATTTATATCTAAACCTTGATGAGTTAAAAAACAGTAAACAAAGAAATCACTATAAAGATCAAAAACAAAGACTAAAACCGGTTATCTGAGCTTTTGTACAATACAGCAGTAACGACCTGTCCGACTTTTCTCAAAACACTTTTGTCAATTATATCAATATCATCCTTGTGTGTGTGGTGGTAATCACCAAAGCCATCCCCGGATGGTAAGTTTATAATGTCAATCATTGGAATTCCCGTTATTGAGCTAACGTGATAATGGTCATCGTTGACAGCACCACGTATCTGATCCTGAAAATGATCTCCATATCCCATGGCAATTGCCAAGTCCCAAACCTTATTGTGATAGGTGGCCGCAAAACGCTGAGAAAAGTATTCTTTCGGAAAAACGGCACCCTTGGCACCAACCATGTCCAATAAAATTCCCCATTTAGCACGATATCGGGTTTTAACTGCCTGCCCGGACCAGTACTGTGAACCGAGACACCAACTATCATTATCCTTTGTATTGCCATTGTCTTCAGCATCGAACAGGATCAGGTCAACCCCAAGGTCAATTGGATTATCCTTTATTAGTCGTGCAATTTCAAGTATGACGGAAACGCCGGAGGCGCCATCGTCAGCACCCATAATGGGTTTGTTCCTTTTGCTTTCATCCGAATCTTTTTCAGCGATAAAACGGGTATCATAATGCGCAGCCACAATTATCCTTTCTTTTTTATCGGGGTTGAAGCTGGCTATAATATTTGCAGCATCCCAGACATCACCCGTGTATATTTTAGCCTTAAAAGCCTGAATTTCGACAGTTGCTCCGTATTCTGTAAGTTTTTCTGCAAGCCAGTTTTGACAAGCTTTGTGTTCTGCCGTTCCTGGAATTCTGTGACCAAATGCCAGCTGCTTTTCAACAAATACATAAGCAGAGTCACCGCTAAATGCAGGTATTTTAACCCTTTTCACTGGCACCTCTGAAGTGTTTTTTGAATTTGTGTTTTCTGATTTTTCTTCTCCGCAGGAAACAAAAATTAGCAGGGCAAATCCCACAAAAAGTATGTAAAGACTAGTTTTTAGCATAAAATCAACTCTTTTGTTGTTATTTTTTTACCCAGGTCGTACCCTCTTTTCCGTCTTTCAGCTGAATACCTAATTCATTCAAACCATCCCGGATCTGATCAGATGTACCCCAGTTTTTTGTTTCCCTGGCCTTTTGTCTGATAGCAATAACCAATTCCATAAGACCATCCTTCACGTTGTCTTCTTTTCCTTCTCCTGAGTCAGGCAATAAACCCAAAACATCAAAGACGAACGAAGGAATAACGTGCTTCATCTGTGTTAAAGTATGTTCGGCAAGCTCGTTAATATTCAAATGCCCATCCTTAAATTTGTTGATGTAATTCACGAGCTCAAATAGCCTGGAAAGAGCTCTTGGGGTGTTGAAGTCATCATTCATGTCCTCAATCACCTGATCCAGCAGACCATTGATCTCAGCATCAGCAGACCCTTCAGTCGTTGCACTGCATTCAAATCCCATAAGCGTTTTTATACCCTCCATGAGTCGGTTATATCCTTTTTCAGCAGCAGCAAGTGCCTCATCTGTTAAGTCAAGGGTGTTTCTGTAATGGGATTGCAACATAAAAAACTTAACCACCATCGGGCGGTACCCTTTTGAAACATGTGGACTTTCACCGGTGAATAACTCATCCGGGGAAATGGTGTTTCCATCACTTTTCGACATCTTTTTCCCATTCATCAGCAACATATTCGTGTGTAGCCAATATTTCGCTGGACTTTTTCCTTTTGCACCAACATTCTGAGCGATCTCATTTTCATGGTGTGGAAACTTAAGGTCATTTCCTCCTCCGTGAATATCAAAATGCTCACCCAGGTATTTAGTGCTCATGACAGAACACTCAAGGTGCCAACCCGGAAATCCGGTGGACCAGGGAGAACGCCACTTCATGATGTGCTCATCCGAGGCCTTCATCCAGATGGCAAAATCAGAAGGGTGATTTTTCTCATCCTGATTTTTAAGGTCATCCCGCGTTTCAGCAAACAATTCATCGATCTTCCTTCCGGAAAGCGCACCATAAGACTTAAAATCCTCAGAGAATTTAACCGTATTGAAATAAACGGAACCATTCTTCTCGTAAGCATATCCGTTTTTGAAAATTTCTTCAACCATTTCCACCTGTTCGATCAGGTGCCCGGTAGCTCGTGGTTCAATATTTGGCTTTAGCGTATTGAAAACCCGCATCATGTCATGAAAGCCGTTCATGTATTTTTGTACGATCTCCATGGGCTCCAGCTCTTCCAGTCTGGCTCTTTTGGAAACCCGGTCCTGACCATCATCCAGTAAATGTCCGACATCCGTCAGGTTCCTTACATACCTGAGCTTAAATCCTAAATACTTCAGGTAACGATATATTATATCAAAACTCACAAAAGTTCTTACGTTTCCAAGGTGAACATCACTATATACCGTGGGCCCACATACGTACATTCCAACCTGTCCTGGTGTTATCGGCTCAAATGTTTCCTTTTTACGCGATAAACTATTGTAAACTTGTAGTTTATTTTCCATGCTGCAAAGATAGTTTTGTCGATTGTTATTTAATACCGAAATCATTATAATTTCTTTGTAGTTTTTATTGTTTTGTTATCAGAGTTTGGAAATCAGCCGTATTTTTGTTCAAAATAAGAGATCATGCAACAGCTTATTTTCATACTATTTATCCTAACAAGTAGTTTTCTGATCTTCTCATGTGATCAGGATGTCAATATCAATGAGAATTTAACCGGCATCAGTCTCAGCAATAAACTAGATGTAACAATAGACACACTTGCCTTTGTTTTTAGTACCGGAACAGGAACAGACTCTGTCTTATTTTTACAAACAGAGGCCCTGATGAATTCAGATCGACAGTATTTTGAGCAGGTGAAATATTATTTCAGGCAATCAGAAGATATATTTCTGATCAGCGAGGGTTTTTATTCAATCGATGGCGAAAGGTTTGACCTTTCCAATTGTTTTTGTGACCCGGAACTGAATCAGGGGATATTGCCCCCGGGGCATTATGTAATAGAGGTCAACGGTATAGATCCACTGCGTAATATTGTCAATTATATTATTACGCAAGAATAGCTTTTTGGGCCTGATCGAAATACAGGAATTCATGCTTCAATTCAATATTTCAATTATATTTGCCGCGTGATGGAAACGGACATTTTGCTTAAGCCATACATTGAAGGGCAAAGAGCAAAAAACTTATTGAAATCAATCAATAGTTCCGCAACACCGGGGTTAATACTCAAAGGAATTGCTGGAGCCCTGGATGCGTTTGTCTTGTCGGGACTTTTCAAAGCAGAACCCAGATATCATTTGTTTATTGCAGAAGACAAAGAGCAAGCGGCTTATTACCTCAATAATATTGATACTCTTTTAGCTGAAAAACGCAGTCACTTCTTTCCGGATTCTTTTAAAAGACCTTCTAACTTTGAAGAGATCGTACCATCAAATGTTCAGATGCGGACGGATGTGGTAAATGTTCTGGGCAAAAACATGCAGCCGGGAATTGTGGTAAGTTACCCGGAAGCCTTGTATGAAAAAGTGGTTAAGCCGGAGATTATTGACAAACTGAAAATTGAAATCAAAAAGGAAGAAACACTCGACGTGGACACCATGATCGAACTGTTATTGTCCTATGATTTCAAAAGGGAGGATTATGTGTATGAACCAGGGCAGTTTTCTGTCAGGGGAGGTATAATAGATGTATTCAATTATGCAAATGAATGGCCTTACCGGATCGAACTCTTTGATGATGAAGTAGAATCCATCAGAATGTTTGATCCAACTACACAACTTTCAGTTCGAAATATAAGCCAGATAACGATCATCCCCAATGTCAGCAGCCAGTTTGAATCTTCAGATAAGGTTTCCATTCTGGAAATACTACCAGAGGGGACCATTATTTGGATAAAAAACCCGGAAACACTGGAGGATAGCCTGCTCAATTGTTTTGAAAAAACGAAAAACATTAAAGCGGCAGATTTTGATGAGCACGAGGACATCCACAATTTTTTCCGTGAAAGATCATTTTTGCTGCCCAACGAGATCACAGGAAAACTAAAGACCTTCTTCCGGATCTTTCTTTCGGAGGGTGGCATTCAAAAAAGCGAATCATTAGAAAAAATAATAATCAATGCCAAGCCACAGGCAAATTTCAACAAGAATTTCGATTTGTTGATTTCAGACCTTGAGGAACAAACAAATAAAGGCAACACTAATTTACTTTGGGTGGGGAACCAGAGGCAGATAAAGAGATTCCAGCAGATATTTGATGATTTGAATGCAAAACTAGAATATGCCCCGATTCCAAAGTCCATTCATGCCGGATTTATTGATGAAGACTTGAAAATCGTTTGTTATACAGACCATCAGATATTCAGGCGTTTTCACAAATATCAGTTGCGAACGGGTTTTAGCAAGGACAAAGCCATGAACCTGAAAATGCTACGGGAGCTGGAAAAAGGGGATTTTGTTACTCATATTGATCATGGTATCGGTAAATACTCCGGACTTGAAAAGATTATGATCAATGGGCTTGTGCAGGAATCGGTCCGGTTATTTTACAAGAACAATGACATCTTATGGGTAAGCATCAATTCTTTGCATAAGATTTCCAAGTATTCCGGAAAAGAAGGCACACCACCAAAACTGGATAAACTGGGTTCAGACCGATGGAAGAAACTAAAGGCTAAAACAAAAAGCAAGGTTAAGGATATCGCCCAGGACTTGATAAAGCTGTATGCCAAACGAAAGAGCGCGGAAGGCTTTGCTTTTCCCGAAGATGATTACATGCAGGCAGAACTGGAAGCTTCCTTTATTTATGAAGACACACCCGATCAGGCAAAATCTACGGAAGCAGTTAAAAAGGACATGGAGAAAAAATACCCCATGGACCGCCTAATTTGCGGAGATGTTGGTTTTGGTAAAACGGAAATAGCCATTCGCGCTGCCTTCAAGGCCGTGCTGGGTGGAAAGCAGGTTGCTATTTTGGTGCCCACAACCATTCTTGCTCTGCAACATTTTAAAACCTTTTCTGAACGGTTGATTGACTTCAACCTGAAGATCGATTACATGAACCGATTCAGGACAACGGCCGAAAAAAATGAAACCTATAAGAAGATTTCAGAAGGAACGGTTGACATAGTAATAGGTACTCATGCTCTATTAAATAAAAAAACAGCATTTAAAAACCTTGGTTTACTGATCCTGGATGAGGAACAAAAGTTTGGTGTGGCAGCAAAGGAGAAATTGAGAAACCTGAAAGTAAATGTAGATACCCTGACCCTTACAGCAACACCGATTCCAAGAACGCTTCAGTTTTCATTGCTGGGTGCAAGGGATTTGTCGCTCATCAAGACACCACCGCCAAACAGGCAACCCATCCATACGGAAAGGCGGGTTTTCAATGACCAGCTGATCATTAATTCGATCAATTATGAAGTAGATCGTGGCGGACAGGTTTTCTTTATTCACAATCGGGTAAAAAACCTACCGGAACTGACCTCTATGGTAAAAAGGTTGTGTCCGGATGTTCGGGTAGCGATGGCGCATGGCCAGATGGAAGGGAAGCAGCTGGAAAAGACACTTCTGGCATTTATTGACAAACAATTTGATGTGCTGGTCAGTACTAACATTATTGAAACAAGTCTGAATATTCCGAATGCAAATACAATGATCATCAATAATGCCCACCAATTTGGATTGAGTGACCTTCATCAGTTGCGGGGGCGGGTTGGACGATCCAATCAACGGGCGTTTTGTTATCTCTTTGCCCCACCGCTTTCAACGCTGACTACAGATGCAAGGAAAAGGCTAAAAACGCTTGAGGAATTTACAGACCTGGGCAGTGGTTTTGATATTTCGATGCGGGATCTGGATATTCGGGGAGCGGGAAATCTTTTAGGTGCCGAACAAAGTGGATTTATAACGGACATTGGGTACGAAACCTATCAAAAGATCCTTGAAGAAGCCGTATATGAATTAAAAGAAACCGAATTCAAGCACATGTTCACAGAGGAGATGGACAAGGAGAAAAAATTTGTGCGGGACGTGGATGTTGATACGGACATTGAAATGCTTATCCCCAGTGAATATATCACACTGACTCAGGAAAGGCTAAACCAATACACCGAGCTTGACCGGCTTGAAAACGAAGAAGGCATCATAGAGTTTAAGGGAGAAATGATTGACCGATACGGAAGATTGCCGGCACCGGTCAATAACCTGTTCGAAGGCCTTCGGTTGAGGTGGCTGTGTAAGGAGCTTGGCTTTGAAAGGTTTTCACTTAAAGCAAGAAAAATGCGTTGTTTCTTTGTGAGCAACCCCCAATCCGGATATTTTGAGAGCCCGACCTTTAATCACATCCTCCGGTTTGTTTCAACAGAAGGACAAAAACACGGGTTGACAATGAAGCAAACCAGCAGACACCTTATACTGATAAAAGAAAATGTGTCCTCCCTCAAAAAAGCGAGGGTAGAACTTGAAAAGTTAAGGGTTTAGCATTTATTTTCGAGTTAGGTAAACACCCCCCAAAATCACGATTAAACTGACCATATAGAGATAATGAAAGGATTCTCCGTCAAAGACCCCCCAGATCACAGCGATAAAAGGAATTAAATAGGTAACAGTCGAGGCAAAAACGGCATTTGTTTTTTGAATGAGCCTGAAAAATATTACAGAGGCCATAACCGTACTCAGCAGAGACAAAATAGTTACGGCTCCAAGCGAATACAATGCATCCGGATGCGTGCGCATAACCGTTACAAAGTCGGATGAAAAAAGAATGATCAGTGCTCCCGGCCCGAGCAATCCAAGGGAAACAGCGCTAATGTGCAATGGGTTTTCATCATCAAAAAACCACTTGATCATATTTCCATTGAAACCATAAAGAATGGTAGCTACCACGATCAGTGATGCGTAGAAAAAATTACCTTCCAGTTTATTGTTAAACAGTATAATGAATCCGGCACCAAGTAAACCCAGGACAACACCAAGTGCTTTTGATTTATCCCATTTTTGATTGAAGAAAAGAATCGCAAAGATCAATGTAAATATGGTGGTTAAACCATTTAGCGCGCCGGCAAGACTGCTGCTGATTTTGGTTTGGGCTGCGGAAAACAAAAAAGGAGGTATACCACTTCCGGTCAGGCCTACGATCAGAAATTTTTTCCAGTTCTTCCAGTTGATCTTTTTGAACTGCCATAAAATAACGGGCAAAAAAGCGATTGCAGAAATGGCGATGCGCAAACTTGCAACTTGAAAATCGCTAAAAGCAATGAGAGATTTTTTGATCAGTATAAAAGAGGTTCCCCAGATTATACTTAGAAAAACGAGAACGGCCCAATGGGTCCATTCAGCATTCGATTTAAGCTCTGTTTTCATGCTTCAAATTAGGCGTCAAAAGTAGAACTAATGGATGACAACTCAAATAAAACATTGGTATATAAAACCACACGCACCCTTTATCTTGTTATTAATTAAAATAAAAAGGGTAACTCCTTCATTTTTTAATATTTAAATTTCAATAATAAGAGTAAAGTCAATCCATTAATAGCTGATAAACACACTTGTTTTATATTGCTCTTTTTACCCATGCGTATTTTACGCCAAAATAAGCCTGAAGGGTTCAGTATTTGGCAAGGTATGTGTATAGATGTAAGCGAATCAGATTTTTAATCAGATTACTTAGAAGGTTAAGTTCAAAATGGTCGGTCTACGGGGGTAAGTACCGGCCATTTTTTTTGTAAAAGAAAAGAGCCCGATAAAATCGGGCCCTCAAAACAAAAAACTTTAATATGTGAAACCTCTAACTAATTAATTCCCAAATTTCACTTTTGAAACCCAACGCGGGAATTAAGGATTAGCTGATATTGTTAAGCGATATTATTTACCGCGAAATTCCACCTTGATAAAATAGAAATTTAAATGCTGAATATCTGGAGAATGTACTTTTTTGTAATTCAATTTTGATTTCAAAAAAGCATCCAGTTTCGGATCAGTTGTTCCGCTGTCAATAACGATGAGTTGATCATCATCATTTACCATTAATCGAATGTTTGCCACGATACTTTGTCCATCCAAAAGGTCACTTCCCGGATGATCAATAAGGTCTACAATCTCAGCCCTCAGACTGGATTCAGGACTCAAACCGCTGGTAGTTGCATATGCAGTACCTACAAAAAACAACCCAGCTAATAATGCGAAGAATAATATCTTAACTTTTCTCATAATAATAGATTTTTAGATTTATTTATTTTAAATACTTTGCTAACGACCGTCGTAATTACATATTAAATACGCTCCCCAAAAGACAGAAGTTGCACAGAAGAGAATACTTGGGACCAATGATCGTTGCACAGGGATAAACAGCAGAAAACAGTAGATAATTAACCAAAATGAACCAATGCATGCATTTGGAAAGTGCCTGGTTGTAACTTATCAAAAAAAAAGGCCTTTTCCGGTTTTGGAAAAGGCCTTTCAGCGAGATCTGTTTATGGTTATGCGGGAAAATTAATTATTAGTAAGCTGAGTAATGCCCCTGAAAAAAATAATATCAACCAAAAACGAAGATCTCTCAATAAACTATCGTCCTTTGTTCGCAACATGAGTTTTGGTTTGTGTTAATAATTAATAACTTATGGAATTATTCGTCTTTTCCACAAGCATTTCCAGGAGGTATTATTCAAAAAGCATACCATATAGATTTTTCATAATGTATTGAACAACATGATATTATTTCTTATTTAAATATATAAATCAGGAATAAAATACATAAAAAAAACTCCTTATGTTTAAACAACTGGTTGCAGTGCTGTTTAAAATTAGATAAAAAAATAAATTCAAATTTTTAATCAACTATTAGCCCCTAAAAATTATTTTAAAAAAAATTTTCAAAGGAAACGACAAGACACATCCAGCGTAGAATTTTTCTTTCCGAAGCATAAAATCACGAAGTATTTTACAATAAACCCAGGATCAATGGTGATATACCGCTGTCAGAGATTCGCGAAAAATCGATTTTTTTGCAGTAGGATAGGCTGCGCATAAGTAACTGGCAAATAAAATAAAAAATGTATATTTGGGATTTTTGGCAACGAAATTAGCA
>Ga0102815_10002176_pt1 | contig 12035 bp, 9 predicted proteins | sample ColrivemetaGS759_FD_79113 | JGI IMG/M metagenome (GOLD analysis project Ga0102815, IMG submission 79113) | Estuarine microbial communities from the Columbia River estuary - Ebb tide ETM metaG S.759 | ecosystem: Environmental > Aquatic > Marine > Intertidal zone > Estuary | place: USA: Columbia...
AAATGGCTTAATGGCGAAATAACTGAAGAAACACTTATGGAACATGTAAGTGAGGATGAAATACGCGCTTATAAAAAAATAATTTCAGCCACAAACCAACTTGAAAGTCCAAGCTTTGATGCTCAGGAAAATTTAGAAAAAATTAAGAAAGCGCATGCTAAAACAACAGTAAAGAAACTAAATTATGCGCATTATTTATATAGAATTGTGGCTGTATTTGCGGTGATAATTACTTCGTATTATTTTATTTCAACAAAAAACACAAGTTACACAACAAATTTAGCTGAGAAAATTACTTTTGAATTACCCGACCAGTCGGAAGTGCATTTAAATGCTGATTCAAAAATTACTTTTAAGGCCAAAAATTGGGAAAATAACAGAACTTTAAATTTACAAGGGGAAGCTTATTTTAGTGTAAAAAAGGGCGCTAAATTTACTGTAAATTCAAATTTAGGCTCCGTACAAGTTTTAGGTACAAAATTCAATGTTATTGAAAGAGAGCAATATTTTGAAGTGAATTGTTATGAAGGTTTGGTGAGTGTAACTTCTGAAAATGAGACAGTTAAAGTTCCTGCAGGAAGTTCCTATAAAATCCTCAATGAAGTTTCGCAATTTTCGAACAACACAAATAAAACAATACCTGCCTGGCTTCAAAACAGCAGTTCATTTAAAAGTATGCCCTATAAATATGTTGTAAAAGAATTGGAAAGGCAATACAATATTTCCATAGAATATGATGTTAAATATGAAAACGTTTTATTTACTGGAAGTTTTATGCATTCAAATATAGAACTGGCTTTGCAAGCAATCAGCATTCCTTTAAACCTAACATACGAAATTAGCAGCAATAAAAAAGTGCATTTAAAACGAGATGAAAATTAACAAACTAAAGCCTTTATTAATTTTTACTTGTCTTCTTTATTCAATTTTTAGTTTTTCACAAAATATAACAAGAGAGAGTAAATTGCTTTCTGAAATTATAGTTGAAATAGAAAAAGAATATGAAGTAACTTTTTCTTATGCCAACAAAGTAATTGAAACGATAAAAATTACACCACCCTCAAAAAAAATAACGCTTCCAGAAATCATTGAATATTTAAAAGAAAAAACCAGCTTGGCATTTACCTTTTCAACTTCAACAAATATATTAATAAGCAACAAAACAAGTATTGCTATTATTTGTGGCTATTTGGTTGATGTAAATTCCAAACAGCAGCTTAAAGGGGCCCATATTTCAGTTTTAAATACCAACATAAAAGCCATATCAAACAGTTCAGGCTATTTTAGCATTCCAAAAATCAATGAAAATCAAGTAATTCAAATTAGTTATGTTGGTTATCCAACCTTGTATTTAAATGCTACTGATTTTTTAATTCATAATTCGTGCTTAACAATCTCATTGACTGAAAAACTGGAAGCATTAAATGAAGTTATTTTACAAAATTATTTAACCTCAGGAATTACCATAAAAACCGATAACTCGTTTGTAATTTCCCCACAAGAATTTGGTATTTTACCAGGATTGGTTGAGCCTGATGTTTTACATCAAGTACAAGCATTACCAGGTATTAGCAGTGTGGATGAAACGGTTTCTGATATTAATATTAGAGGTGGAACAAACGACCAAAATCTTTTGCTTTGGGATGGTATAAAAATGTATCATTCAGGGCATTTTTTTGGATTGATTTCTGCTTTTAATCCGTATTTAACAGAAAGCGTTACCGTCATTAAAAATGGCACGAATGCTCAATACAATGACGGTGTTTCGGGAACTATCGCTATAGCATCAATTGATGATATAAAAGAGAAACCGTTTGGAGGTTCCGGAATTAATTCACTAAGTGCAGATGCATATGCACACATACCAATTTCAAAAAAAGCAGCAATTCAATTCTCTGGAAGACGTGCTATTACAGATTTATGGAGCTCATTAACTTTTGAACAATATTTTAAACGCGCATTTCAAAATTCTAAAGTCTCATCGTATTCAGTTGCAGACAGCGAGTATGTTGAATCGAGTTCAAGCTTTTATTTTTATGATTATAATATTAAATTATTGTATAATATCAATGAAAAACACCAATTGCGATTGAGCCTTTTAAATGTTGAAAATGAACTTGACTATAAAGAAGCAATTGATTTAGAAATAGAAACTGCCGAGGAATACAAAAAAAGTAGTTTGGAGCAAAAAAACAAAGGGTTTGGATTACAATTAACCGATCATTGGAGCTCAAAATTTAAAACTGTTTTAAATGCTTATTATACCAAATACAACCTAAAATCCTCAAATTATGCGCTTTTTACGGAACAACTTTTACAGCAAAGCAATGAAGTATTAGAAACAGGGATAAAGTTGAATACCTATTCTTCAATTTCAAAAAACATACAACTTTTAAATGGTTATCATTTTTATGAATTAGGAATTACAAATTCAGAGGTTGTAAATATTCCAGATTACAGTCGAACTATAAAAAGGGTACTAAGAAACCATTCACTTTATAGTGAGATTGATTATTTTTCAAACAAAAAAAAAACGTTTGTAAATGCCGGGTTGCGATTGAATTATATTGAAACGTTTGATACATTTAATATTGAACCTAGAATACAGGCACTACAGAAGTTAAATAAATATTTTTCGTTTAAAATTGCAGGTGAATTTAAAAGTCAGAATGCCACTCAAATTATAGATTTACAGGAAGATTTTTTAGGAGTTGAAAAAAGACGTTGGATTTTGGCTGATAATTCAACCATTCCAATTATCAAAAGCAAACAAGCCTCTGCCGGATTTAATTTCAAAAAAAAACAGCTTTTTATTGATATTGAAGGATTTTACAAGTATATAGATGGTATTACTACCGCAAATCAAGGATTTCAAAATCAAAATCAATACATAAAAACATCTGGAAGCTATACTGTAAAGGGACTTGAATTTTTAATTAATAGAAAAACAGAAGCTTTCAGCACTTGGCTTGGGTATACTTACAATGACAATACATATAATTTTTCAGAATTAAGTCCTAGTGAATTTCCGAATAATTTGGATATTAAACACAGCATTTCGTTTGGAAACACCTACACTTATAAAAAATTTAATTTCGCTATTGGCGTATTATGGCGAAATGGAAAACCTTATACGACACCTCAAGAAGGCAACCCTATTAACATTGATGGACTGGATTCTTATATAAATTACAATGCGCCAAACAGCGATCATTTACCTAATTATTTTAGAGTCGATTTTTCATCGACCTATAAATTTAACCTTGGTAAAAAAGTGGATGCCATGGCTGGTGTTTCAATTTTAAATATTTTAAACACAAAAAACATTTTAAATACTTACTACAAAACAACACCTGAAGGCACCATAAACACTATTCATAATATTGCTTTAGGGACAACGCCCAATTTTACTTTTAGAGTTTCTTTTTAAAAATTCCTTGTTGAAATTCAAATTCATTTTTTTTTAAAACTACTGTTTTAATGGTAGGGTTTTCTATCAACCATTTGTTATATAACATATATGGTCTCTATTCACACATAAATGGATTGTAAACATTTAAGTAAATATTATGACTGAAAAGATATCATGTTTGTTAATAGCATTCATCACCATGAAGACTATTGATTTCTCACAAAGAATTATTAATATAAAAACGAAAAAAATGAAATTATTAAAAAACTTATTATCAGCTCTTGCGGTGGCATCGGTTGTTTTAATGACAAGTTGTACAAGTGATGAGGGGCTAATTGACACAACAAATCAGTCAGATGTAAATCTTCTAAAAGCAGGTCTTAAAGAAACATTTCCTGCAGCTTTTGCAGATACCGTGGCGGTTAATCCTCTAATAGTCGTAAATTTCAAAAGTACTGCTAAACCAGCTGATGTGGCAGCATCTGTTTTAACCTTGAAACAAGGAACAGTGCCAATATCAGGAACTGTAACCTTCACTGGTACTACTGTTATTTTTAAGCCAGAAACATACCTGGCATCGGATTCTCAGTTTACGGCAACCATAAAAACCAACTTAAAAGACGGCTCCTCCAATGATAACGAAAAGGAATATTCCTGGACATTTAGAACGGGTAATCACCATCATAAGAAAGCGTTATCAGTTGTTTCAGTAGCGCCCTTGAATGAAGAAATTAACGTAGCATTTGACGCACATCCTACGATTACATTCAGCAAGGAAATGGATTCAAAAATGATTGAATTGGTAACTTTTACTTTAAATGAAGGAACAACAGTTGTTGAGGGTTCATTAACCTTTGTTGGTAAAATGGCTACGTTTATTCCAACAAGTAGTTTAAAAACCAATACTTTATATACTGGTACTATAACAATTAATAGCAATAAAAATGGTGAAGATGATGAAGATGATCATTATTATGAAGAAAATGATGAAGATGATGGTGATGAATATTATGGTCATGAAGATGATGATGATCACAATCACTCAATGAATACCTATATATGGAGTTTTACTACTGTAGGATCGGATGTTGTTGATATTACTGCTCCAACAGTACTTTCAGTAGTTCCTGAAAATAATACCACTTCAATAGCTGTTAGCACGAATATCACAGCCAATTTCAGTGAAGCAATGGATGCTTCTAGTATTTCAACTGCAACCTTTACCTTAAAACAAGGAACAACAAATGTGGCTGGATCGGTTTCTTATTCAGGTACTACAGCTACTTTTAATCCATCCAATGATCTTGATGGAGGTTTGATTTATACTGCTAATATTACCACAGGAGCTAAAGATGCTGCTGGTAATGCCATGGCTGCCTCAAAAGAGTGGCGTTTTACAACGCTTGTAGCTAATGAAGTAGACACCACAGCACCAACAATACTTTCAATAGTTCCGTCAAATAACGCTACTTCAATTGTTGTCAGCAGTAATATCACAGTAACTTTCAGCGAAGCCATGGATGCTTCTAGTATTTCAACCGCAACCTTTAGCTTAAAACAAGGAACAACAAATGTGGCAGGATCAGTTTCTTATTCAGGCACTACAGCTACTTTCAATCCAAATAATGATCTTGTTGGAGGATTGGTTTATATTGTAACCATTACAACAGGAGTTAAAGATGCTTCTGGAAATGCCTTGGCTGCTTCAAAAGTATGGAGTTTTACAACGCTTGCACCAGTTGTAGCTGGATTGTCATTTTCAACTGATGTAATGCCTACACTTGGTAAGTGTAATAATTGTCATACACATTCTTGGGCAACTTCAACAATTGCATCGACCTATTATACCAACCTTGTTAATGGAAGTTATGTTAATCCAACGGATTATACTTCAAGTAAAATTTACAAAAAATTGATTGGTGGTCATCCAGGAGGAAACAGTATTTCAACCGTTGAAATCAATAAGATTATTGACTGGATGAAAGAAGGTTCTAAAAACAATTAACGACAAAAAGTAGGTATCTTTAAATTTATGCAGATTCAATCGTTTCATTTATTTTCCAGTAATATTACGAGTCGTTAAAAACAAATTAAGAGAACGAACATTAAAAAGAAAAAAACAGTTGTGACTTTTAAGAAAAAAAGTAACGTATTTATTTTTAGCTAATTGTGTATTGAATTGTTGAGTTCCAGTTGCAATTTAGAGTAATAGGGGAGCAAAAAGCAGCGTTTCAAGTAATTGTAGCTTTTTTTGTTTCATCTACTTATATTTACCACAACTACCTAACATTCGTTCAACCAGCAATGGATTAGAAAGCTTTATAAAACAGCCTTTAATTTGGAATGATTATTAATAATTTTGTGCATAAAGTTGTTAATAACATCTTAATGCTTGAAGATTAACAAGTTATCTTTTAACTACTTTTGGTTTAAGTAAGAGTTAAATTTTTAGTAAGAAATAAATTAAACCCTAAAAAAGGATTGCTAATTAGAGTAGTCCTTTTTTATTTCCCCATTGTCACTTCTTAAATAACTACATTTTCTTTCAACAGCAAACTTGTATGCTTTTTTGATATGAAAAAGGCGTGCATAAAAATATGCTATTCATACTTTCAAGTAGCAGGATTCATAAATTGGTAAATCTGCGATTAAATGCGGAATCAATGCTTTTAAAATAGAGAAGAGTTTATTCAAACAGATATACAACTCATACGGCTAGGAAGGTTTTTACCTCTCCTGTTTTGCTTCTAAGGGTGATAATTCTATCTTTTCCATCCATAAGAAAAACCTCCAATTTTTTACTTAAACTGTTAATCTTATGTTAAAATGGTACCTTGTTATGCACAGTAATGTAACAATACTCTTTTACTAGCGTCATTTACGTATACTAACAATTAAAATTTATTATTATGAGAACTTTAAACAAATCAGAATTTATCACAATAAGCTTTTCAAACACGAAAAGAACACAATGGGGAAACTACAGAAGGTATAATTTATAAGCTACGAAAAACTAAAAACATCAAATATTGAAACAAATAAGTTAAAAATTATACGATGCCATTAACCTTAAGAGAAGAATAAATACGATTAATTACATAAGTGTATAGGTATTTTAGTGACAAATTGTATGGAGAAGTTATTTATAATTATTTGAATTAATTTATAAACTACGACGAACTACTTTTTCACATAGGCCACTTCAAGAAATTGAGTGGCTTTATTTTTTTATTTTCCAGATTTCAAATTATTTAGCCAGGAGAACATTTGTTTAAATGCTTTTTCTCTCACAATTTTTGGCGATAAAAATATATCGTGTTGGGCGTTTTCAATTTCTAATAAAGTCACTTGTTTACCCAGTTTTGCCCCAACGCTTTTAATATCATTTATATCCAATACAATGTCCTTGCACATGGCCTCTTCTGAAAATATTGAAATTTTAGAAGCACCACTGGAATGCATAACTAAAACAGGGACTTTTATATTTGAGCTTGCTAATTTTTTGTGTCCAGCTCGTATTGCTAAAACCCAAGCGAAATAAGTAGGGAATCCTTTAATAGGTTTCCAGTCTAAATTAAAGTCCCACTCCCCATAAAAATCTTTATGCAGGCTTTTTGCATAAGCCTGAGCTAAAACGCCATTGACTTTTGAATATGGAAACAGAGCAGCCATTGGTTTTGAGGCTAAATAAACGAGTGTTTTCTGAAAATGGGTCTGGTTAAAATCTAAAAAAGGTGAATTTAAAATGAGCCCTTTTATGAGCTCTTTCTCCTGACCATCATTCATATAATTACTTGCAATTAAGCCTCCCGTTGAATGCCCCAATAGAAAGAGGTCTCCATTACTTGATTCATGAATTTGGCGGATTGCAAAGGTAATTTCTTCGAAATATTCGGCAATATCCTTGCAATAATTGGGGTGTTGATGGGCCAATAGTGATCGTCCGTATTTTCTTAGGTCGAGCGCATAGAAATCAAATCCATTAGCAATGAATTGTGCTCCCAAATGGGATTGAAAAAAATAGTCAATATAACCATGAAGGTATAACACACTTTTTCTGTTTCCAACATTGAGCTTTGATTTGATAAGTGTTGCTATTACTTCCCCCTCATAATCTGGTTTTAGTTTAATTGTTTGACTGGTGAAGTCCTTATGTATATCCATTACTTAAATATTACCCTGTTTTTATACTCAAATTTATAGCTTTTTAAAATTCTTTTCGACCTTGAATTTTGGAACGAAATAATTTAGATAAGAAATCATTCCTACATATGTTAAAATTAGGGTTGGCACATTAGAGTTGAAGCCTACATTAAAATCGGGAATATGAAAGCGCTGTCTAAAAGAAGTTGTTGCAATGGACAACATAAAAACAATGCCAAACACAAATAAGCCAATAACTGAAGCTTTATTTTTCAAGGTACGTTGAACTCCATTCGCTGCTTCTTGTTTAAAGAAATACCAAAGCATCACCACTATAAAAACTGCTTCAATGGCTATGGCAAGGAATACATTTGAAGCATATAAACCAAATGCTATATTGTGTGTTTCTTCTCCAAAAATGTGATGTGGATGTCCTGAAAATAAATCGAGTATAAAATGTCCAGCTACCAAAGCGGCACCTACTAAGCCAATTTTGTTGCTCTTAAATTGCACCTTCCCTATTAAGAAAATCACCAGCACCCAAAATACCTGCGGCAGTAAATCGTGACTAAAAAGCATGTCTACAGATAGCTTATTTAAAGTGGTGTCTAATACATCAGTGGGTCCAGTGGGTTCTAAACCTACATAATGTAGCGCAAACCATAATAGATCCTGTAATTGCGAAGCAATTAAGAAGTACAACAATGTCCCTTTCGAAAATTTTTGGTTTGCTACTAAGGCAGTAGCATAGTGTCCTGCTAACATAATTATTTGGTTTTGTTTTTTGAGATTTAATATTGTTTTGAACTACATCAATACGCCATCCTTAGCTTTTACTTCTGGTGGCAGGTCAGTTTCACCCAACATCTCTCTAAGGTCGGTTTCAATAATTCGGCATAGTGACATCATGGGAATATCATTGGCCATCCCCTGAAATGGATTTTCTGAGTAATCGCCCACAACTTCCATCATAACATACACCCAACCGATAAGTGCTGTGATGGGAACAGAAAGCCACAAACCATAGTCACCTATCTTCATCAATTCAGGGACCATACTAAAAGGTAATAGTAGGATGAAAATTCCTACAAAGTATCTACTCATATTGGCATACTGACGAGGAAGTGGAAATTTCTTAATTCTTTCGTTCTTTCCTTGTAATGTGTAAAAGCTTTTGAGTACATTCTCTAATTCCATATGCCTAAAATCGTCAATCAATCCTTGTTCTCTAAGTTTGGTTAAATTTCGTGACTGTTCGTTGATGATTTGTGTTGCCGTATTTACATGACTGACTAACCTGTCGTGTTCTTCAATGGGTAAAAAATGTTTAATTTCTGTTCTTGAGATTTCATCATCTATTAAGCCAATGCCATATTTTTTTTGATACATTCTAGCAGTTCTTGCTGTGTGTCCGCCTTGACTGATGTGTTCCCACGTAGTTGCTACCAATAACTGGCTGCGATGTGCATATATCCAGGCAATATGTCGGTAAATAAGCCTTTTTTTAGTGTTTTGAAGTTCTTCAACGCTCCTTTTTTTATCAGCAAATAAATTTGTTATAAATCCATCAACCATCATTCCCCAGGATCTACTATCATTTACTATTCCACCCCAGATTTTTCGGGCTTCCCACATTCTGTCATAAGCCTGACTATTTTTGAAACCTACATAAAAAGCAACGGCGGTACCTACAACCGATACAGGCAACCATGGAATAATTACATCTATAATATTATAACGATATAACGTGGCAATGATTCCTGTGAATAATAAAAGCCAAACAATATGTAATCCTGACCATTTGAGCAATCTTATTAAACTTATTCTTTTAGTAACTATCATTGGTTTTTTGTTTTATTGATTTTCCAAGGTTTCGACGCAGTTGAAGAGCATTATAGTGTTGGTCGTTTATTACAACTCTTTTAGCAAGGTTTCAGCTGCTAGTTTTCCTAATTCATTAGAGGCTAAAGGACTAGCGCCAGTAATTAGTTTTCTATCTAAACAGACGGTTTTGTCTGATTTGCTATTCATAAGATTAACGCCTAAACTCTTTAGTTTTTCACTTAATCCCCAAGGCATGTGACCAGGAAGATAACCTATCATTGGAGTTTGTTTATCAACAGAATCAGGGAATACACACATGTTGTAGCCCTCATAAATAAACTTCTGATTATTAAGGGTTGTTGCTAAAAATGAACCTGGTCCATGGCAAAGGCTTATCGTAAACAAATCGTTTTGATGAGCCCAATTCAAAATGGCCCCAACGTTTTTGTCTTCAGGAATACCCAACATAGACCCATGTCCTCCAGGTATAAATACTGCTGCATAGGATGCCGATTCTGTTAATGATGTTTCCATAAAGTCTTGTAGTTTTTTTGGTTGCTCAAAACTTGATTTGTATTCATTAAAAATAACTTTCACATGTTCATCATTTTCTGGAAAAGCCCACATTTCAAAAACAACAGGCTTTCCTGTTGGTGTTGCAATTTCAAAATCAAAACCTGCGTTTTTAAGATGCAACATTGGTAATAAAGCTTCTACTGGATGGTTTCCTGTAGAAAACATTTTACCATTTTGCATTTTCATATTTTTTTGTTCAGTGAAAATAACTAAAATTTTCGATTTCTTGCCTTTACATTTTGTGTACGAAATATTTTCAAAATCTGTTGTAGCAGAAACGCCTAATTTCAACGCCAATTTTGAAGGACTATAAGAGCCGTCTGATTCTAATTTTGGAGCGATTCCTAATAATTTTTTTAGCATAATTTTAATTTAAAAGTTCGTAATTCAAGTTTATTGGTATGGTACTTTGGTGTGTTTTTTATTTTATGGATCTTGATTTCCAAGCCGACCACGCACCTGAAGACCATAAAGCCCAAGCAATGAGTACAGGTTGAAAGAATAAGCGAATCAATCTTGCTTTATCAGAATCTAATGCTCCAAAAGCATCCTTACCATCAAGGTATTGCGCTATATTGCCCGGAAACACCAATATAAAGAAAAGAGCAAGTGCCCAACCAAAATGTATGCGTTTGTTTTTCCAAAAAGCCAAGCCAAGCCCCAAAACCATTTCTACAATGCCTGATAATATAACCACTAAATCTTTACTTAAAGGAACCCAATCTGGAACCTGCGCCTGAAAGTCTATGCGGTTGAATGTTAAGTGACTAAATCCTGCATAAATCATAAAGACTGCGAGGAGCATTCTAAATATATTTTGAGTAACCGTTGTTTTACTTGTTTTTTTCATTTTATGATGTTATTTTTTTTTGATAAATCCTTAACTTATTTTTATAACAATTTTACCTTTTGCTCTACCAGATGCAAGGTGCGTAAATGCCTCAATACTCTCTGAGAAAGGGTAAACTTTATCAATAATTGGCTTAATTTTTTCATCTTCAACCAATAATTTTATTTCATTTAAATGTGCTCCATTTGGGTGCATGAAAATATATTTATAAGTAGCATCTTTAGCACTAATTTGTTTTGCTAATTCTTCTGGTAATTTATAATCAGCCATCCCGAACATTTTAGCTGTATCTTCATCTAAAGCACCTATAACAGTAATTACTTTTCCACCTTGCTTAATTACCTGAAAAGCTTCCAAAGTATAGTTTTGCCCAAGTGTATCAAAAACCACAGCTACGTCTTTTACAATGGTTTTATAGTCCTCTGTTTTGTAGTCAATTACGCGGTCTGCCCCAAGCTCTTTTACCCACTTTACATTGTTGGTACTTGTGGTGGTATATACATAAGCGCCTTTTGCCTTGGCATATTGAATGGCTAAACTACCCACTCCACCTGAACCTGCGTGAATAAGCACTTTGTCGTTTTCTTTTATCCCAGCGTATTCCAAAGATTGCATGGCAGTAAGACCTGCCAATGGTAAACTTGCAGCCTCCTCAAAAGTAATATTTCCAGGTTTTTTTGATACGGCAGCACTGTTTACAGCAACATATGCTGCTATCGTGCCCATTTGTTCTTGAGGTACTCTGGAATAAACCAAGTCTCCAATTTCAAAATCGCCTACTTCAGCTCCTTTTTCAACAACAATTCCACTAACATCATAGGCTACTGTACTTGGAAATGGAACGGGTAACATACCTTGAAGATTTCCTAAAACAATAAGTTTGTCTATCGGATTAATGGCAGCTGCCTTCACTTCAATAAGTACATCTTTTGCTTGTACAATTGGTTTACTTATTTCGTTAAAGGTCAAACTGTCTTTTATCGCTCCGTATTTTACTAACTGTAATGCTTTCATATTTGTATGTATTTATTTTTAATAATCTGATACAAAAGTAGTGGAAGCGTTCCGAGAAAAAATTACCCTATGGTAAGAACGTTATTTTTTTGTCTTTTCTACCCTAATACGGCTCAAGCTTTGTTGGGTGATTCCTAAATAAGATGCGATGTGATAATTCCGAGTGTGCTGCTCTATATCTGGGTATTGTTTCAAAAATAAATCATACCGCTCGGG
>Ga0102815_10002178_pt1 | contig 12034 bp, 11 predicted proteins | sample ColrivemetaGS759_FD_79113 | JGI IMG/M metagenome (GOLD analysis project Ga0102815, IMG submission 79113) | Estuarine microbial communities from the Columbia River estuary - Ebb tide ETM metaG S.759 | ecosystem: Environmental > Aquatic > Marine > Intertidal zone > Estuary | place: USA: Columbia...
TTACCAACGTAAAAGAAACATCAAACAAAAGTGCAGGCACTGTAAAAGCTTACCCAAACCCAGCAAACAACTTCTTGAATCTACAAACAGATATAAAAGGAGCTTATACTTTAACCATATACAACTTAAACGGACAAGCAGTTACCACGCAAAAAGGAAATACAAATGGAAACATTTCTATTACTACTGCCGACATTGCAAACGGAAACTACTTTGTAGAAGTGTTAGGAAGCAATAATAAAGCAGTTAGCAAAATTATTGTTCAACACTAATTTATTGAAGTAACAAAACATTAAAAACCCTGATTTTCGTAATGAGAATCAGGGTTTTTATTTATATGGAAAAACTCAAAAAAATAGCATCATACATTTGGGATGTTCCTATAGCGAACTACAGTTCACCTTATAATCCACATCTACAAGTAGTTTGGAGTGGCGGAAAAAAAATGCTGCACAGCAAAAATGCGAATTACTCCTATGGTAGCTTACATGAAGTTTTTTCTGAAGCTTGCATTCGAATTAGTAAAGAAATAAGTGAGGCAAAATCTATATTAGTTTTGGGATTTGGGGCAGGAAGTATTCTACATATTCTTGAAAAAAACTACAATTACCAAAACAAGGTCGTAGGGCTTGATTATGATCCGATAATTTTTGAAATATACCAAAAGCACTTTGCTCCTGAAATAAAACTACAAGCTGAATTAGTAATTTCCGACGCAAAAAAATTCTTGCTAACCACCAACGAAAAATTCGATATAATTTTTATCGATTTATTTCAAGACTTGCAAACTGACTCACTATTGTTTTCACCCGAATTACCGAATTTATTGAGAACTCACTTAGAAAACAATGGCACGATTGTAATAAACACCATTATACAAAATAGCGAAGATAAAAATGCGGCATTTGAGCTATTGATAAACTTTGGCAAAACTTTTAAAAAAGTATCAACGCAAGATTGTCACGATTTAAATCGAATAATATTTGCTAAATAGCGACATAATGTCGCTATATTTCTCTATTTTCTAAATTTTGACGCCATTATGTCTTTTATTTTAAACTGGTTTGCAATTTGAAAGTTACTTACCAAAACACGAAATAAAATGAAAGTAACAAATTTAAACAACACAAAACCAATGGCTTTATCTGATCTATTAGTAGGAAACTTTGGTAGCTTAGTAAACGATTTTTTTGGAGAAGAATTAAACAAAATAAATGACGTTGCATTTAGACCTGCAATAGAAGTAACTGAACAAGATCACGGCTACACCGCAGTAGTTGCATTACCAGGCATTAAAAAAGAGGATATTACTATCTCGTTGGAGAATAGCATACTGAAAGTTTCAGGAGAAAGACTAAGCTCCAAGGAAGAAAACTCTGACAAAGTACACTTTAGCGAGTTTAGATACGGCAAGTTTGAACGAAGCATTACATTGCCTAAAAATGCTGAAACCGAAAAGGTAGATGCTCGATTTGAAGATGGATTGCTTACCATAAACATTCTTAAAAAAGAGGATGCAAAACCAAAGCAAATAGAAATAAAATAAGTGGTTAGTAGTTGATTAATTGGAGGAAAGGGCTGCGTTTGTAGCCCTTTTTTTATGAAGCTATTTAAACTATAAAGTTTAGAAAACTTCTACTTAAGTAAAATTAGATTTCCTGAACTTCTGCGAATATTGAGTTCTTTGTAATCAGTTGGCTCCTGAGTGTAGTACAAATTGCCAGAGTTAAATATCTTGGCAAATAAACCTTTTGTCGCATTTACATAAGAATCGAGTGGGCTGTGCAAGTCTAAAAGCACTTCTTCACAAACCAAGTCTCGTGCATCTAATATAGTAATCTCCTCTATACTTCCCTTTAATGTTTTAGCTCTGCCGTGTAAAACTGTTGTGGCCGAATTTAGCGACTGCACATACACGTCTTGCTTGCAATCAAGCGTCAGATTAATATCAGACAACGCGTTGTGATAAATATACAAACTAGTTAAGTGTAAGGTGTCTAACGTATTTACCGTAGCTATTGATTCTATTTCTAGTAGTTCTAAATCTGCAACGTACACGTTAGCCTTAAGACTGTAATTAAAGCTCCTTACAAAATTACATGTATTTCCATTTAGCAAGCGTAGCTTACCTTCTTTAACTTCGGAGGCTATCTGACCTAATAAATTACCAGGACCAACAAGCTCAATCCTTCCAACTTTGGTTGAATCCTGAATTAACGTCACCTCAATTCTATCTTCCACATATAACTTCGTAAATGAAGAGACTATACGTGTTTCCGATTTCTCTTTTCCTAAGGAGGTAATACAATCATCCATCTGCGGTTTGGAGCAAGCATTAAATATAAAAAACAACATAAGAAGTTTTTTCATAGGCCTACGGTATAACCAACTCCCACTTCAAAAAAGTCTGCAACTCCTCTATGAAAACGTAATGCACCTTGAACTTTTAATTGCTCGCTAACATTATATACTATACCCACTCGTTGCAGCAATGGATTCTTTAAAACAGCTGGCTTATAAACATATGCTCCTAACTCTGCTATTACATCCACATTCCCAATGCTCCATTGATAACCGCCTGAAACAGCAATTTCAAGCTTATCCATAAACTTTATAGAATCTAAAGCTATTGTAGGATTCTCAGAAAACTTATAAGTCTTATCTAATAATCCATCAACGCCAAACCTCCAAGCTTTTACCATATTTACTTGTTTTATGGCTCTTACTTGCATTCCCATGTGGTGAAACGTTTGCGGATCTGAAAAACCACGCTCCTTTTTGCCAAATAAAACAATCGTGTTTAATTTCCACGGATCTGCTATTTCTTTTGGTAATTCCTGTGCTATTTCTTGCTGCTTTATACCAATTCCATATCTAAGACTAACCGAAGGTATATTGTAACCCAAATTAGGCATTTTAAAAGCCGCATTAGAGTAATGAGATATGCTTATGCCATATTCTAAATAAGAGCTCTTATTTGCCCCGATAGGAGTGTTCAATAACATGCCGAACTGCATACTTCCATTTAAATTACTTCCTATTGCTTGATTTCTTCTATTGGTATAGACGTCAAATCTTTTTGACAGGTAACTTAACCCCGCACCCATTCTAAAATTGAGATTTGTATTACCGTATGAGCTAACATTAAATTTTGTCGTAAACAAAGCTCCAATGGCATGGCCCGTTTCTTCCCTTCCTAGATTGTAGTATAGAATACCTAACCCAACCGTTGGTTTATTATAAAAACTTGCCCAATCTTTATAACCAACTTCACGCTCAAAACTCGTTTCTAATCCGAAATTGTGGGCAGCTAAATGCTTAATATTACCTTGATGAGCTAGTAAATAACCCGGTGTAAATCCTCCTGCAATATAATTGCTATACGTTTGACCAAAAGCGACAGAAGCACTTACTGTAAAAAAAAAATATGCCACCCATCGATTCATTCTTTCTTGTTAGCCTATTGCCATCTTCTTTTACGAATAAACGTATTAACTAATCCAAAAACAAGGATGAGAAGAATTGGCAACACCATATTTAGCGTTTGCCATTTTATTCGTTCATTTTTAACATTATCCTTATCAAGTAATCTTAAAATCACTTCTTTACTTCGCACTTCAATCAAGTTACTTTCATCGCACAAGTAATCTACACAATTCAAGAAAAACTTCTTATTCGCAAACACAACAGGTTCTCCAAAATTTTGGGTGGCATATTTGTCGTAGCCAAGTGGATACATTTTACTTTTATCGGCTGATATTTGATTTCGGATTAGATCACCATCGGCTATCACTATCATTGCATTTTTAGCTATATCTGCTTTATAAGCAATGTCAAACTCCCGTTTTACCGCATCTCTAAACTTAAACGGGCTACTAAAACTGCCTTCCAATAAAACAGCAGAAATTTGACCGCCCTTATTAAAATTTGCAATATCTGGCCTAACTTTAAGCATATCGAGTGAAATCATTACTGGATTTTGAGCTACTCGAGATTGCTCTGAAGATTTAAGCAAAATTGTCTTTTTAACATTCTGCTTAGCCGTGGTATCCATTGTGCTACAATACCGCCCCCACACACTTTCTAAATTTCTGGTAATTGGATTGTCGTCTGCAGGGTTAAACAACGGATAAAACCACCAAGCAAAAAAACCTGGTCTGTTCGTTTGTTGATTAATAGCAGGAATGCCATTGCATTGTAAATCCTGCACCAAAGTTGGCTCTATTCTTACTCCGTAACTGAATAATAAATCATCTAAGTTATGGTTGTAATTTGCCGTCATTATTCTTCCATATTTAGCAACAGAATCCATTTCTGCTATCAAGCTTTCTACCAAAAAAATAATTTTACCACCGTTCATTACGTACTGGTCCAGTACAAATTTCTCTACATCGGTAAATGGCTTTGTTGGTTTCGCCACTACAATACCTTGATAAGACTTTAACCTGTTTACTAAACCTTCTACCAAAACATTAAACACGGGCTTATTTGGATTAGCTGCAACGTCTTTGGTAAACATTTTATAACAGTTAGAATCTTCTATGTTTATGTTTATACGTTCTACAGAGTAAAAATCATTTAACTCGTTTGCCACGTCTGCAGTTTCCTCTAATGTTAGTTCTCCATGGCCTTCTGTAAACGCTATTTTTATTTCTCTTCCAGCAATTCCTTTTCTAAGTACGGTTCCTATTTCATATTCCAATAGTTCAATCGAACCATTAATCTCTTCTTCCAACGGCTTTCCAAACTCCCGTTTCATTAAATTCAACGGGTGCTCCTGCCCCTTGTAAAATACTATGCCTGAAGGAACTATAAATTTTTCAGTTGGAGCTTCATCTGGCTTTGTTTCGGGCCTTTCTATACGCAGCCCTTTTTGATACAATTCTTGAAGTATTTGTTCTTTCTCCTTAAGCTCTTTATCTGCCAACAAATCTTCGAATTTGAAATTTATTAAACCATCCGATTGCAAGCGATATTCATTCATCATATCTCGTGTTGCAGACCGAAGTCGTTTATAATCTAGCGGCAATTCCCCATCCAGAAACAGTGTTATGTAAACCTCTTCATCTAATTTATCTATTAAATTTTTGGTAGACTTAGATAACGTATATCGCTTTTCCTTGGTTAAATCAAACCGCTTGTATATGGAGTCAGAAGCAATATTAGCCAGCACAATTAAGATAGCCCCAATAAATATTTTACCTAACATTTGCGATTTACGGCTTTTGGGTGATTTTGTTTCTACCATTTCCTACTATCTAACGTTACGTAAGTTAATCCAAGAAAAACACTTATTACCGAGCCAAAATATACCAAATCCCTCGTATCTAGCACTCCTCTGCTTATCGATTCATAATGATACTGAATTCCCAATACTTGTACAATATGATCAAAGCTTCCAAACAGCGATAAGTTGCTTAATTGCTGAAATCCTACATAGAAGAAAAAGCACAAAAACATACCAAACACAAAGGCAATAATCTGATTTGGGGTTACTGCCGATGAAAACAAGCCAATAGCCGCGTAACAAGAGCCCAAAAGCAATAAACCAATGTAAGAGCCCCACGTTGCACCCACATCTATATTTCCTTTAGGTAAACCTAATTGATAAATGGAGTAAAAATAAAGTAACGTTGGAAGTATGGCAAACGCCACCAAGGTAACGGCGGCTAAATACTTGCCAATAATTATTTGTAAATCTGTTACTGGTTTCGTGCTTAAAATTTCAAAAGTACCTTGTTTTATTTCTTCTGAAAACGAACGCATAGTAATGGCTGAAATAAGAAAAATAAACACCCACGGTGCCATGGTAAACAAAATATCTAGATTACTATAACCCAGGCTTAGCACATTGCCATCTGCAAAAACCCACGTAAATAAACCAATTAATAGCAGAAACACGATGATAACAACATAGGCTATCAACGAGCTTAAAAAGCTTCGGATTTCTTTTAAATAAATACTATACATTCTTAGTCAACTGCTGAAAAATTGCTTCTAAACTTTCTGTTTCCTCTCGTTGCTCCAAAATTATGGTTTTATTGTCTACAGCAAATCTGAATAACAATTCTGGCAAATCTACGCCTGTGCGTGCAGTTACTTTTATTGTATTGCCTCCCAAAGATTCAACTGATGCCACACCCGCAAGTGCACTTAGTTTACTCGTATTTATTGTCTCCCTAAAAGTAACACGTATTGCCGTAGCATTTTTGTTTAGTCTGTTCTTAACCGCTTGCAAACTATCGTTTGCCACAATTTTACCTTTGTTAATAATAATAACCTTGCTGCACATAGCCTCTACTTCTTGCATTATATGCGAAGAGAGTAGTATGGTTTTATTTTTACCCAACTCCAAAATAAGCTTTCTAATCTCGCCCATTTGGTTTGGATCTAAGCCAGAAGTAGGTTCATCTAAAATAAGAACATCCGGATCGTTAATTAACGCTTGTGCTAAACCAACTCGTTGTTTATATCCCTTACTTAGTTGACCAATTTTTTTCTTTCGCTCTAAGGTTAACCCAGTGGTTTCAATTACACGTTCTATAACTGGCTTGCTATTTTTAATGCCATAAATATTGGCATTAAACTGCAAAAACTCCGTTATGTACATATCTGTATACAGCGGATTAAGCTCAGGCAAATAGCCAATTCTTCGCTTTATCTCTAACGAATTTTGAGTTACATCCATACCTAAAACCTCCGCTTTACCAGAGGTAGGCGGTAAATAACCACTCAAAATTTTCATTGTAGTGCTCTTGCCTGCACCATTAGGACCAAGAAAACCTACAATCTCACCAGCGTTTATGCTAAAACTTATCGCATCGATCGCCTTTTGTTCGCTATATAATTTAGTAAGATTTTCTACTGAAATTGACATCTCATTTTTGGTCTATGATAACTTTAAACGTAAGCGTTTTATTATCGCTTATTATCATAACGTGGTATAAGCCACTTGACATTTCAGAAACATTAATCTTAGTATTATTACCTGTAAGTATTTCTTTATAAACAACTGCTCCTTTAGCATCTACCAATTGCAAAGTAGAGCCCACCATATTTCCATCAGTTTCTAGATAAAGCAAGTTTGAAGCTGGGTTAGGATACAATGAATATTTTACTCCATTTATATACTGAACACTTGCACTTACATTAACAACAATTGTATCAGAACCTGTGCAGCCGTTTGCATCTGTAACAACTACAGAATAAGTACCTGATTTATCTACCGATATAGTTTGAGAAGTTTGACCTCCATTCCACAAATACTTACTATATCCTGTACCTGCTGATAATTGTAGCGAAGACCCTTGGGCTATTGTCGTATCATTTCCAATAAATATAGATGGACTATTGTATAAATCTATTTTAATAGAATCAGCAGAAGAACAACCGTTTGCGTTAGTAACATCTACGTAATATAATCCTGGGCCAGTTGCCTTGTAAGTTTGGTTCTCAGAACCATTAAACCATAAATAAGTTAAGCCATTAGGTGCAATTAAATTAAAATCAATTACATCGCAGAAACCAGTATCTCTACCCAACGTAAAACTAGGACTTGCAATTGTTGTAAGGGTTATAGAATCGTAACTAGGGCAATTAAAACTATTGTTTGCTTCTAACCAGTACGTGCCTGCTTTTTTAACTTTAAGACTAAAGCTAGTAGATGCTGTATCGTTCCATTTCCAATCTTTTAAGGCACTTGGTCCATAAATAGTATAATCTGCTCCTTCACAGAAAGACGTGTCTGCTCCAAGTGTAAATGGTGAAGATGGATTAGTTAAAATTTGAATTTGATCACTTCCTTTACAACCATAGGTATCGGTAACTTCTAACGTGTGTGTTTGTGAAGCGTTGGTTGTAAAGAATCGAGATGTACTATTCGTATTGTTCCATTTATAGTTAGCCATACCAACTGGGCCAGCTAAAGTTATCGAAAGGTTTTCGCAAATTGTTGTATCAGTTCCTAAAGAGAAAGTTGGTAGATTTATTTTGCTAACTTCAATGGTATCTCTGTATGTGCATGAGTTATTATCAAGCATAAATAAACTAGTAGTAAGTGTGGTTTTCACTTTTAAACTAGAACCCGTAAAAGTATTTGTACCAATAGTCCAAACATACAAATTCATTCCGCTTGGTGCTTGCAGCGTTACACTATCATTCTCGCAGAAAAATTCATCATTAATTCCATTAAACTGCATTTTTGTATTTACCTTAACATAAACGAAAGCTGAATCACTCGCACATGCCGAATTACTCGAACTAACTACCAATTTATACATTGTATTGCTACTAGGCGAAACCTGTGGATTTGCGGCAGTTGACGTCCAAGAAGAACTTGCAGCAGTCCAAGAATACGTATAACCAGAGATTGCACTTCTTCCTATATTAGCAACTTCTCCAGTGCAAATTGTAAAAGTATCACCAGCAACTCTTGGAACAAGTTTACAACACAAAGTTGTATCGCTATTTGTTATTGAACTTCTAGTAAAGCTTCTAGTTGCATAGTAACCAGAGTCAAATGCGTTTACAAAATCATTAGAAGACATATTTAAATTGCCATCTTGAATTGGTTCATTTAAGTCAATACAATTTGAAAAAGAACTTACGCTTACTTTTACTAAGTATAAATCATTTGTATTTGTATTTCCTAAAGACCTTCCCGAACTAAAAACAGAATATCCAAGTGAAGGAGAGCCCATTACAGCTACACCATCTTCTGCATCAGCATCATTTCCTCCCATTATTGAAGCATTGTTAATGCCTCCTGAAGCAGATGTTTGAATAAGCAACATATCTGTTCCTGTCATATTAGTAGTACCAGATAACCCCAAACTTATGGTTCCATTTGTAGCGTAATTTATACTGTACATCTTATCGTCTCCTGGTGTTCCATACCAATAACTATAATCAATATTATAGTTTGTATCCAATTGCATTAGAAACGCATCCTTCCCATTTGTTCCTCCTCCTTCTGTATTGCCAGCTATTAAGTATTTATATGCTGTAGTTGTAAGCACAGCCGTTCCATAATCAACAGAACTTGTTCCATAATTTCTAGATTTAATAACTGTTCCACCTGCATTTATAAGTAAAAAACTCATATCGATATCGCCAGAACCACCAATTGTGACAGAATAATTTTGAATGCTTCCTGTAACAACAATTCTTCCTTGTCTATCTTCGGCAATACCCATACCAATTTCTTTACCAACTCCTCCATAAGATTTAAGCCAAGTTACTGAACCACTTGCACTCATACGTGCAATAAACGTGTTGTAACCAAAGCTGTCCATTTCCATATAACCCGTAAGGTATATTACTCCGTTAGCAGCTTGCACTACATCCATTGCCTGAGAATTAGAATCTAATCCAAACCCGTTTATCCATTGAACCGTACCAGAAGTATTTACCTTCATTACAAATGCTTCATCTCCAGAAGAGATAAAACCACTTGAATAACCAGCAACTAGTGCACCACCATCATTACTTGGTTTTATGTTTACTCCAACATCATTTGCCGAAGTTCCGTACGTGTAAGACCAAATAACATCACCCAAACCACTTGTTTTAGTAACCTGAATATCTATTCCTCCTTGTCCTGAACTTGTAGTAGACGACAATAAGAAATAATCTCCGTTCGATGCCTGAAAACCAGATTTTGCTACATCATTAGAATCATTATTAAACACTTTAGTAAATGTTGCATTTTGAGAATAGCCAGCAACTGCTGAGAACATTAACAATACAAGAAGAATTTTTTTCATTTTTACGACTTTTTTAGGGGTCGCAAATTAAAGATTTTAGTTAATTATGATGCCATCTTTGTGCAACTTTAATAGAGTGTTGCACATAAGACTTAAAACCTGCGTTAAAAGCTTCGTTATCAAGCAGATTCCCTTCGGCATCAATACACCTTGTTACTTCCTGAGCTTCAAAGGTGTGAGGACTTGTAATACTGTTTAGCTTAAAAAAGCCAATTATCTTATTAAAAACGTATCCTAATTGCACCGCTGGCATTCTGCCTCCACGGCCAGCACTCACTCCAACGGTAGCAATTACTTTTTCATCAAAAATATGGATGTACCTAGAAGTGGCTAATTGATGTACCATATTTATAACTTCTGCACTTGGAAACCAATTGTATTCTGGAGTTAAAACAAACAACAAATTACTATTGTCTATAGCATTTATAAGTTCTTGCTGAAACACTGTTTCTTCTCCCAATTCCGCAAAATCTTCGTTAAAATTCGGAATATCGTATTTCTGAAAATCTACTACTTTAGTGTTTTCAAGCATTTTTTCGATAGCTAATGCTACTCGAAGCGTGTTATTTCCTTGGCGGGCAGAGCCCGATATTACGGTAACTTTCATTAAGCTCGTTTTATAAGTTTTGCTATTTCGGTAACTGTTTTAAAGTTTCGTCCGAAGTCTATAAACCAAATACGGGTAAAAGGTTTGCTTTCTATTGAAAATAAATTGTCTTTTTTAGCAATAGTAACGGTATCTGGCGACGAAAAATACACCAGTTTCTTAAATGAAATTTTATCGTTTTCCAATCTAACATCTTTGATTCTAAGTGTTGAATTTTCTATTTTTTGTTTTAACGTTTCCAAACTAATCTGTCCTGAAACATTTACATTTTGATGCGTTTTTAAATAATTCTCTAAAGGACCTTTGCCTACTATTTCAAAACTTACAGCGTGATAAAGGGCAACTAAAAAACCAACGGCAAAAGCGATAAAAAGTGCTACTTCAAAGTTGTTTTGAATAAAGGTAAAGCCATATTTCCAACCATCCTCTTTGGTTATTACAATAACGGAGGCAATAGGCAATACTATTAATCCAACTCTAATTATGTAAGTTAGAATTATAACAAGTTGAAAAAGAAATTTTTGAATGTACATGCTGGTTTTTAAAATATTTTTGTGAGAACAGCATACGCTGTTAAAAGATTATTTTGAGCCAACATTTGCTTGGCCAAGTCTATCGATAATTCTTCATCTAAATCGTCAATCACACTATTTATCTGCTCATCGGTTGGCAATTCCAATAGATTTCCTAACTGTCCTAAATCATTACCTGTAAGTAGGTTTGTAAATCGAATATTTTCTGGAAGAGAATCTATGCCAATGCCCAACGTAGTAATTGGTTTATCAACCTGAAACAACGCATTGCCGTGTGCACGACAATAAAAATTGCCGCCCATTCTCGCTACCAAGTCTATTTTGGTTTGATCAATCATACCGTTTTCGTCCAACACTTCTTCATTTATATGTATTCGTTGAACTTCGCAAATTACTAAGTTACCTGCACCTCCATTTTGCCCTAATTCCTTAACTTCTAGAACTTTACACTCAAATTGTACTGGACTTTCTTTTACTCTAAATGGCTTTACGGTTTCTGATGCAAGAGGTGTAAATCCCGCTTTGGTAAATTCGCTAACTCCTTTTGGGTAAGGCGAACTGGTTAAACTCATTTGATGCACCATTTCGTGCGAAACCACATTAATAACTACTTCGGCAACGTCTTTTACATTGTCGTGCGTGTTTTTGGTTTCTCCAGTTCTACCGCTACGAGCTGGCGAAAAAATAAGAATAGGCGGATTGGCACTAAACACATTAAAAAAACTAAACGGGGCCAAGTTCATATTTCCATCGCTATCTATGGTACTTGCAAAGGCAATAGGCCTTGGACCAACTGCACCCAACAAATAGTGGTGTAATTTTGGAATTGGTAATTCTTTGGGGTCGAGTGAAAGCATGTTTTACTATTTTCTCTTATTTCTTAACAACTATAAACTTGTTTTTCTTTCCTTTTTGTAACAAAAGGTACTTGCCATTTATTAAATCGGTTGAAGAAAAAACAAAGTCTTCGGTAACTTTTTCGCTATTTACTGCTATGGCATTACCTTTTAAATCGCGTTTAGCTTCGCTTTTACTGCTTAAAAAACCAGTGTCGGCCAACAAGTCAACAATATTTACACCATCTACTTGGTCTACTTCTGCTTGGGCAACTCCTTCAAAAACGCTTAAAA
>Ga0102815_10002185_pt1 | contig 12016 bp, 10 predicted proteins | sample ColrivemetaGS759_FD_79113 | JGI IMG/M metagenome (GOLD analysis project Ga0102815, IMG submission 79113) | Estuarine microbial communities from the Columbia River estuary - Ebb tide ETM metaG S.759 | ecosystem: Environmental > Aquatic > Marine > Intertidal zone > Estuary | place: USA: Columbia...
AACGCACAGCAAAGATCAGATTCTTTGCGAACACTTAGAAGACGGAATCACCTACTTATGTGTTTACATCTTACTAAAGATGCGGGCAAAATTGAAGACATCAACAGACAATTGAACGCACTAAGTCTTAATACTAAAGACTTAATCGTTCGTCACTAACACTTAAGGGGGACTAATCATCCCCTTAAGTTACATTTTTCCCCTTGCATTTTTACCATGTCAATTCAAACTAAACTAAAAAATCAGGCAATTATTGAAGCAATTGGAGAGCAACTAATCGATGACCTTAATCGATTGGTTCAATACTCCCACGTTTCGTTGATGTTAGAGATGCGCGAATACCATGAAAATTGCATCAACGAAAGAGTAATATTTTATGACGCACACACTAGTGAAAAATTGAATTTCAATACTTTATGGGAGTTAATCGTGAATGCTGAGTTACAAGATATTTACGAAAGTTTGCAGGATTATTCTCAAAAAGCGGTTAGGAATTATGTCAAAGATGTTTATCCTGACTGGCGCGATACGATGGTTTAAGTAACATTTTTCGGGGGAGAATCCTCCCCCTTAATTAACATTTTTCTAAAGCGTGATCCCCATGTCCTCAGCAACATTTAACAGCAACAAATTTGTCCGTCTTGATTGGAAGTATTCCAGCGTAGAATTGGCGGCAAAGGTCTTGTTTAAGATTAACCGTAATGGTCACACTTCGGAACAAAATATTGAGAATTACATAATAGATTCTGCTATGTATTACGCCATTAATTGTATTGCAAACGATGAGCAACCTACGATAACCGGAACCGGCGGGTGGTATGTAACATTTTATAAGACAGATTCTGAAGATTATTCACACGGTGTAGAGGTAACTTTAATGCCTTACGCTGTTGAGAACTACCTAGAAAGTGAGGGTCTTATTTAACACTTAAGGGGGACTAATCATCCCCTTAAGTGACACCCCCATTCGTTCGTGAATGACAGTTAGTGGGGTATTATGGGGTGCCGTATATAAAACCAATGGGTCCCTGGAGTCTACAAACGACCCAGATCGACCTTTAGATATAAACCTCTAAGAATTTACCAAGACCCACCAAGAATCTCCAAGACCTCCCCCCCCACAAAAAAAAAATTTTCATATATAAAAAACGGCATCAAGGTTCAAAGATATGCAAAAAAATTCCGCAGAAAATTTTACGACTATAGAGATCGACCCAGTAAGTGGAGAACACTATGTAACGATACCAGAATGGGTATGTGATGAGAAGGGGTGGTATGAGGGAACAGAAGTAAACATCGAGGTAGAGAATGATTGTATTATTATCAAAGAAGTGGAGTGATTGACGACGTATAGATAGAGTGTTATGATAGTGAAGTAGTTCATTTAAAGTTATGGCTAAAGGATTTACGGTAAAAGCAAAGACACCCAAAGCAACTGAGAGTGTTGAAGAATGGGACTATGCGAAAGCAAAGGAAATGGTAAGAGGCAAGTCCATTGTCTTTTGTTTACCTGGTAGAGGAGTATCTTATACGTATCTCAAAAACTTTGTACAACTTTGTTTTGATTTAGTACAGGCTGGTGCCAGCATTCAGATTTCTCAGGATTATTCATCGATGGTAAACTTTGCAAGATGCAAATGTTTAGGTGCGAATGTACTGAGAGGACCGGATCAAATTCCATGGGATGGTAAGTTAAAGTATGATTGGCAATTATGGATTGATAGTGATATTGTGTTTAACACAGAGAAGTTTTGGCAATTGGTTCTAATGGATCAAGATATTGCAAGTGGATGGTATATGACAGAAGATGGTAAGACGACCTCAGTTGCACACTGGTTAGAAGAGGATGATTTCCGTAAGAGTGGTGGAGTCATGAATCATGAGACGGGGGAGAGTATTTCAAAGCGCCGCAAACCGTTTACTGTAGATTATACAGGTTTCGGATGGGTATTGATTAAGAATGGAGTCTTTGAGCACAAAGAAATGAAGTATCCATGGTTTGCACCTAAGATGCAGATCTTTGAGAGTGGAGAAGTGCAGGATATGTGTGGAGAGGATGTATCATTCTGTCTCGATGCTATCGAAGCAGGTTTTGAGATTTGGTGCGATCCACGTATCAGAGTTGGACACGAGAAGACAAGAGTCATCTGATGGTAATGACAGAATATACAATTCTCCATAAAGGGAAAGTTCTGTATAAGAACTTGACAGAGGAAGAATATTTTGATAGGATGGAAGACCTTTCGGTAAAGTATTATCAGAAAGGTTTTCCAAGACCACAAGATCTAGAAACAAAAATCACAAAGTATTAAGGAGTTATTATGGCAGTACGTTCAAAGGTTGGTTTAAGTGGTGATAAATTTGTGGGGGGGAAACCGAAAAAGACTCGTCAAGGGAACGGGAAGCACACAAAGTATACCGCGACTTCTCGTAATGGGAAGCGTAAAGTATATCGTGGACAAGGACGATAATGTATCTCGAAGGGAATCATGAATGGAATCAAATTCATACTGATGACCTTTGGGTTTATAATAAGTTGATACTAAGTCGGAAGTTGGGTTATACATGTGGTCCTGTTGGGACTGATGTTCCCAAGTCCGACTTTTATATTGTGCGTCCCTGTATGAACTTATTAGGTATGGGTCGTTTTTCTCGTATTGAATACATCTATAAGAACACCGATAACTATCATCCGGCAGAGTTTTGGTGTGAAATTTTTGAGAGTAACCATATCAGTGTTGATTTTTACAAAAAAGAACCAAAATTGGTTGTGTTAGGGATTCGTGATCAATACAACCCTTTGTATAAATGGAAAAAATGGCAAAAAATTGATTATAAAGTTAATTTTCCGCCAATTTTAAATAATTTGGTTGGAGATTATGATTGGATCAATTGTGAATTTATAGGAAATAACCTTATTGAGGTTCATTTTCGACAAAATCCAGATTTTCGGTATAATAATACAGAAGCAATACCTGTATGGGACGATTTTAATCATAATATTGGGAATGAATATCAATTTATAAAAGATTCTGATTATCTTCGGAAAGGTTTTTGGATAAAATAAATAAAAATAGGGATAGTAACCCCTTAAAAAGTTCTGATTTCACTAATCAGGAGAAAAATGGGAAATTCACCGGTCGATAGAAGTGTAAGTTACATGAAGGAAGTGTGGGGAACAACAAGTTTAACCACAGACTACTGGTCATTACCTAAAAAAAAGAATGATCCAGAAGAAAGAGTGATTCAAGAGATTATGCACGATGATTTAAAGAAAGAACAGAAGAATCTTCAGGAATAGAGTATAAATAAAATTAAGAAAACTCTTTTCCAATGGCAATTCAGAAAATATCACGTTCATTTAAGGATATTAGTTTGTCTTTTGTTCCACATCCGGTAACAAAAGACTTACAAATACTAAAGAATGAAAGCGCTATTCGGAGATCTGTGAGAAACCTTGTCGAAACTATTACAACTGAAAGATTTTTCAACTCTTTATTAGGATCTGAAGTAAGATCAAGTTTATTTGATTTTGTAGATTTTGGTACATCTTCTGTTATTCAAGATCAAATTGAAGTAGCAATTACTAATTTTGAAGATAGAGTTGATAACTTAAAGGTTGAAGTTATACCTCGTCCTGATGATAATTCTTTCGAAGTATCTGTAATATATGATATTGTTGGTCAAGATTTTCCGACGCAAGACTTTTCATTCCTCTTAGAGGCAACAAGATAAAATGCCTTTTACAAAATATACGAATCTAGATTTTGATCAGATAAAAACATCCATCAAAGACTATCTCCGTGCCAACTCTACATTCACGGATTTTGATTTTGAAGGGTCTAATTTTTCTATTTTAATTGATACATTAGCATATAATACTTATATTACAGCATTTAACTCCAATATGATTGTAAATGAATCCTTTTTGGATTCTGCAACTCTTCGTGAAAATGTTGTATCTCTTGCCGGAAATATAGGATATTTGCCACGTTCCAGAACTGCTTCAACAGCAAGAATATCTTTTAATGTAACAACAACTTCAAATAGCCCTACACTCACTCTTAAGGCAGGTCTTGTATGTTCAGGGGCATCAGTAGATGGAAACAATACTTCCACATTTAATTTTGCAATACCAGAAGATATAACGGTAAATATAATTAATGGTCTTGCATCTTTTGAAAATATTTTAATCTATCAAGGAATATTTTTATTAAAACAATTTGAATATGACGGATCATTAGATCAAAGATTCATATTGAACAATTCGTTTATTGATACTTCAACATTAAGAGTTTATGTAAAAAAATCTTCTACTTCTGGATTAGGAATTGAATATTATCCTTCAGAAGATATTTTTAATGTTAATAAAAATTCAAGAATATATTTTGTCAATGAAGTTCAAGATGAAAAATATGAATTAAAATTTGGAGATGGAATTATAGGAAAAAAACTTGGAGATAGTGTAGGATCTGATGGAACTTTAATTAATGCAACTTACATTACTACTGATGGAATAGAAGGTAATGATGCTTCTAATTTTTCATTTATAGGATCCATAGAGGATTCCAATCAAAATGTTATTAGTCCTGGATCAATTATTGTCCAAACAGTCCAATCTTCATTTAATGGTAGTAATATAGAACCGATTGATTCTATAAAATATTATGCGCCTAAATTATATTCTGCACAATCTAGAGCAGTAACATCTAGAGATTATGAAACAATAATTAAAAGAATATATCCTGATACAGAATCGGTTTCTGTTGTTGGTGGTCAAGAATTGGATCCACCAGAATTTGGCACGGTTCAGATTAGTATTAAACCAAAAAATGGAAGTTTTATATCAGACTTTAATAAAAGTGAAATTCTTTCAAAATTAAAGCAATTTTCAGTTTCTGGAATAAACCAAAAAATAGTTGATCTTAAGATTTTATATGTTGAACTCAATAGCTCCATATATTATAATTTTTCGCAAACATCTAATCCAGAATCACTCAAAAGTTCCGTAATCAATTCTATTCAAAAATATTCAGAATCCGATGAATTAAATAGATTTGGAGGAAGATTTAAATACAGTAAAATACAACAAGTTATTGATAATACAGATACTGCTATTACATCAAATATTACAAAAGTTACTATTCGTAGAGATTTACAGGTAGTAATAAACAAAACTTCTCAATATGAGTTATGTTTTGGAAACCGTTTTAATGTAAAACCTCAAGGATATAATATTAAATCCACGGGATTTAAAATCTTAGGGGAAGGTTCTACAGTTTATATTACAGATACTCCAAATATTCAATCCGGAAATACTTTTCTTGAAAGATCAGCATCTTTAAATACAAAAACTGGAATTATTTCATTAATAAAATTTGATATTAATGGAAATGTTGTTGTTGTTTCTAAAAATGCAGGAACAGTTGATTATGAAAAGGGAGAAATTAATATTGAGACCATAACTATTACAGAAACCACAGTTCCTAATAATGTTATAGAGATACAAGCATTTCCAGAATCTAATGATGTTGTTGGACTTAGGGACTTATATATATCACTAAACGTTTCTAGAAGTACAATAAATACTTTGAGAGACGTAATTGCTTCTGGAGATGAAATATCTGGAACTAGATTTGTCAATGATTTTTATACATCAAGTTATTCAAACGGCAATTTAATAAGAAAGTAATATGATACAAACTGGACTTCAATCTAAAATAAAAGTACAAGACCTTGTTGAAAGTCAACTACCAAATTTCATCTTTGATGATAGTCCAAATGCAGTTGAATTTTTAAAGCAATATTATATTTCTCAAGAATATCAAGGTGGTCCAATTGATATCAGTGATAATATAGATGAATATTTAAAATTATCTAACTTAAATGATTCGATTATTTTTGATGATGCAACATTAACTGGAGCAATCAATAGTGAAGATACAATAATTGAGGTTTCTAGTACAAAAGGATTTCCAAATAAATATGGTCTATTAAAAATTGATGATGAAATAATAACTTATACTGGAATTACAACGAATAGTTTTACTGGATGTATTCGTGGATTTAGTGGTGTAACAAATTATCATCAAGATTTGAATCGCGAAGAACTTGTATTTTCTACATCAACTTCTTCAGAACATTCTGATAAGTCTTCTATTAAAAATTTAAGTACATTATTTTTAAAGGATTTTTACAAAAAATTAAAATTTACCTTTGCTCCGGGATTTGAAAATATTCCCTTAACAAAAGGTCTTGATGTCGGAAATTTTATAAGAAGAGTAAGAGATTTTTATAAATCCAAAGGAACTGAAGAATCTGTAAGAATTCTTTTTAAAGTTATTTTTGGTGAAGATGCTTCAGTAGTAAACTTAGAAAATTATCTAATTAAACCATCTTCTGCAAATTACTTAAGAAGAGAAATTGTTGTTGCAGAATCTATATCTGGAAACCCTTTAAATATAAAAGGACAAACTATATTTAAATCCACAGATTTAAATACTAATGCATCGATTTCTGAAATAGAACCTTTTTCAGCAAATGGTAAGACATATTATACATTACAAATTTATATTGGAAACAATTTAGAATCTTCTGTTCAAGGAAATTTTGCAATTACTCCAAATACAAAATTATTGGAAAGTGTATCTGTAGGATCATCCATTTTAAATGTAGATTCTACTTTGGATTTTCCTGAATTTGGAACTCTGACTTCAGGAAATAGTTCAATTAACTATACAGGAAAAACTATTAATCAATTTTTTGGATGTACTGGTGTTAATAATATTGATGCAACTTCCAATATAATATCGAGTGATACATATTTTTCTTATGAAGATGGAGATACTTCTAAAAAAGTTGAATTAATACTTCACGGAAAAATTGATAATATAATGAAGGAAAGTGATGAATTTATTGTCGGAGAAGGAGATAAATTTTCAATTAAAAATATTGGAGATAAAATTAATAATACTGGAAAAAATTGGAAAGAGATATTTGCAAATTCTTTTATATACAATACTACAACAAGATATGAAATTTTAGATAATAATAATATAACTCTATCATCTACTATTGACAGATCTAGTTTAAAGATTGGAGATGAAGTTGAAATTTTAGAAAGAAATAGTGAAATTTCAGCACATTCAATAAATCAATCATCTTACATTCAAACTATTGATGTTAATAATAATTCTCTAGGACTAAAAAATACTCCATCTTTAGATCAAAATAAAAAATATGATATAAGGAGAAAGCTAAATAAAGCAAACTCTTCTGGTTATAATTTTGAAAGTAGTTCATTATTATCTGATGTTATTAACTTATATACAGATAATGATGAATATGCATATGTTGCATCTAACTCATTTCCGTCTGAGATAAGATCAGATTTTAAGGATTTAAATAATAAAGTTATTGAAAATTATCGTTTTGATGTAGAATCTACTATTAAATCTACTAGTATTAATAGTATAAGTAATCTTTCAGATTTTGATGCCGATAAACAACTATATTCTAGTATCACAGTAGATTCATTACCTTTTATAACTGGTGATAGGATTCTTTATGATCCAGAATCTGAACCTTTAATTGGATTAAGTGCTGGTTCTTATTATATTGAAAATTTAGGAAATCAAAAATTTAAATTATATAAATCATTATCTTTTATAGAATCTGATCTATACGAAACTTTCTTTATACCTCCTTCCGGAGTTGGAAATGACAGATTCATTTTATTTTCTCAGAGTGATGAAGTTTTTGGAATACAAAAACTTTTAAAAAAAATTCCTTTGGAAAAGAACATTAAAAATGGTTCTGGACAAAACACTTTACCTGGAAAAACTGGAATTTTAATAAACGGTGTTGAAATTAATAATTACAAGTCTGAAGATGTAATTTATTATGGACCAATTAAAGATGTAAATATTCTCTCATCTGGCGAAAATTATGATGTGATAAATCCACCATTAGTTGAAGTTTCTGTTGGATTAGGATCCACCGCAAAAATTAATCCTGTTGTAAGTGGCAGTTTAGAAAAAGTATACGTAGACTCTCAAAATTATGATATTGATAAAATAGTTTCTGTTGATATTATTGGCGGAAATGGTTCAGGAGCATCAATTGAACCTGTATTAATTAAAAGATCCAGAGATGTTTCTTTTAATTCTAATGAACTTTCTCTTGGAGGTGGAGTTAATGTAGCAACAAATCAAATTTTGTTTTTTGAGGAACATAATTTTTCTAATGGGGAAGAAATTATTTATGACCCATTAAATAATTCTCCTATAAAAATATCTGTAGGATCAACTTTTATAGATCTTCCTAAAAATTCATCTTATTTTGCTCAAGTTGATAATAATAAATCTATAACTTTATATAACTCACTTGAAGATCAGATATCAAAAGTAAATCCTGTGGGAATTTTTTCTGGTTCTTTCGGAGATCATAAGTTTAGTACATTATCATTAAAAAAACAAGTTGCATTTGCAAAAGTAATTGAAGGTGGAAGTAATTATACTAATAGAAAGTTGATTGTGAAATCATCTGGAATATCTACTACTAAAAATACTATCAATTTTAAAAATCATGGATTTAATGATGGGGAGATAATAGAATATTCTTATGATGATACTCAAATAAGTGGGATTACAACCAATAATCAATATAAAGTAATAAAAATTGATAATGATTCTTTTAGATTATCGAATACTGGGATTGGAGGAACTATTACCTCAAATTATGAAAGAAAAAAATATGAATTATTAGAAAGTACTGGTAATGGTTATCAGTACTTTAAATATCCAGACATTTCAGTTTCAATTAAATATACTCCTGTAGGGGTTGGAAGTACCACTCAAGAATATAATGAATTAATTACAACACCAGTAGTTAGAGGCAGTATTATAGATGCTTATGTTTATGAGTCTGGAACAGGTTACGGTTCAACCATATTAAACTTCAACAAGAAACCAATTATTTCCATAAAAAATGGTAATAATGCAGAAATAATACCAAAAATTGCAAATGGAAAAATTGCAGATGTTTCTATTAATTTTTCAGATAATGAATATTTTTCAGTCCCAGATTTAATTGTTTCTGGTGATGGATCTGGAGCAGAGTTGAGAGCAATAATAGATGAAGGAAAAATAACAGATGTAAAAATTCTCAACACGGGAATCGGATATTCTTCAACTAATACAATAATTAAAGTTATTTCTGCAGGAAATGGTTTAATAATTGATCCAAATATAAGAAAATTAACTATTAATGATAATGAAGTTAGATTTAATGGAGGAGAGGTTTTATTAAAAGGTAAAGATAAATTACAATATTCAGTATCAAAATATTTTGGTCAATTAAGATCTATATTTTTAGAAGATAACTCTTTATCAGGAATTATTGGATGGGCTTATGATGGTAATCCTATCTATGGACCTTTTGGATATTCAGATCCAAAAGATAAGTTTTCTGAAGTAAAAAAATTAAAATCTGGATATGAAACTAAGGTATCAAATGTTGAAGATAGACCTTCAGGGTTTTTTAATGGATTTTTTGTAGAAGATTATGAGTTTAATAATAATGGAGATTTGGATGAATATAATGGTAGATATGAAGTAAATGATGAATTTCCAAATGGTGTGTATGCATACCATGCAACAAATAATACATTTCCTTACTTTATTGGTAATAAGTATAAATCAGAATTAATTTCAGATTCAAACTTAGATCAATCATTTGACTTTAAAAATTCTAACTTATTGAGAAATACTTTTCCATATAGAGTATCTGAAATAAATTCTAATTATGATTTCATTATTCAATCAAATGATATAATAAACCAAACTATAGAAGTATTATCTGCAACATCAGGTCCAATTGAATCTTTAGTAGTTGAAAATTCTGGTAGCGATTATAAAGTTGGAGATGTAATTAATTTTGATGAAACAAATACTTCTGGAAGTGGATTAAATGTAAATGTTTCCTCAATTAAAGGAAAAGACATAACTGAATTAAATACAACTTCATCTTCATATCCAAATTCCATCTTTACATGGGAGTCTTCGAAAAAAGTTAGAGTATCGATATTACCTATTCAAAATCTTTCAAATAATGATTATGTATTGGTATCTGGATTTTCAACAAACCTTTCAGAACTAAACGGATTTCATAAAATAGAAGTTCCTGAATATTCGCAGGGTAGATGTCTTTCTACTATAAATTCATCTGGAATTACCACAGAAATATATGTTTCTCCGATATCAATATCTAATGTATTATCTCTCGGTAGTAGTATTGGAATTGGAACAGAAACTTTAAAAGTTATTGGAATATTTGTGAATCAAAATATCATTAGAGTTAGAAGAGGATCTCCTGGAACTATACACAATGTTGGAAGTGCAGTTTCGTTTTTCCCAGATTCATTTTTAATTTCTAAATCTGTAGATAATTTTGAATCTTCTCTGAATGATAGAGTTTTCTTTAATCCCAAAGAATCTGTAGGAATTTCTACAATAAATGGTGTTGGATATAGCACATCATTTGTATTTGGTGATGTGAGTGTAACTAGAGATATTCCATCTAAAGGCATTTTTATTGAGAAACATCCATTCAAAACAAATCAATCTATAATTTATACTCCCAATGGAACAAATGTATCTGTTTCTACAGATGGATCCTCCACATTTAATCTACCATCAAATCTTTTTGTTGTAAGTAAAAATAATAATGTAATTGGATTAAAAACATCTATCTCTAGTCCTGAATTATTTTTCCATACTAATGGAGATGATAATGACGAATATAAATTTGAATCTAATTTCACTCAAATACTTGGAGATATAGATAAGAATGTAGTGACTGTTTCCGTATCAACTTCCCACGAACTTCAAAATGGAGATACGGTAACATTAGATGTTCAACCAAATCTTTCAGTAGGTATTGGAACTTCAACAGCAGTTCGTGTTCTTTATAAATCTCAAATTGATAATATCGTAGTCAATCCAATTGGATTTAACTCTACAGGAATCAATACAGTAACTGATGAAATTACAATTGCAAATCATGAGTTAGTAACTGGTGATAAGGTTCTTTATGAAGATGATAATTTTGAATACTTAATTGAAACTAGTGATCAATTAGACACTAGTTCCCAAGATAATGGTCTACAATCATTACGTTTCAAACCAGATGGAACTAAAATGTATGCTCTCGGTTCTGCTTCTGATGAAGTCAATGAATATGCACTTTCAACACCTTGGAGTCCGAGCACGGCAGTATTTACGAACAAATTTGATGTTACATCGGAAGACACCAAACCTAGTGGACTTTATATCAGAGAGGATGGTCTTAAGTTCTGGATTACTGGAAATGACAATGATACAATTTATCAGTATTCTATGACTTCTGCATGGGATATTACCACAGCAAGTTATGATAATGTAAGTTTATTCATTGGTAGTAGTAATTCTATTGACGGATTTTCTTCACAAATTTCTCCAACGGGACTTTATTTTAAATATGATGGTTCGGTACTTTACTTAATTGGAAGTACTGGTGATTTTATTTACCAATTTAACCTTTCAACCTCATGGGATATTACAACAGCATCTTATTCGGGAGATAGCACGGGTAGGATAGATCTTAATCCTCCAGATGCAGCACCATCTGATATACATATCAATTCCTCTGGAACCTTAGTATATTTTGTCGGAGCTGGTTCAGATAATTTTTACATTTATAAATTATCAACACCATGGGACATTGTTACTGGTACTGAATTAGATAGAATTGATTTAGGAACTTCAATCACACCAACATCAATATATGTTTCTCCAGACGAAGAAAATTTCTATGCCGGTTCTAGTGGTGATGATATTATTAGAAGATTTATTAGACCATCACCATTGACTAATAGTGAGTACTATGTCTATAAAATTAATAGAAATAGAATTAATCTCTGCGAAACTTTAATAGATTCTCAACAAAATCCTCCAACAGTTGTATCTTTTGCTTCTAC
>Ga0102815_10002190_pt1 | contig 12000 bp, 4 predicted proteins | sample ColrivemetaGS759_FD_79113 | JGI IMG/M metagenome (GOLD analysis project Ga0102815, IMG submission 79113) | Estuarine microbial communities from the Columbia River estuary - Ebb tide ETM metaG S.759 | ecosystem: Environmental > Aquatic > Marine > Intertidal zone > Estuary | place: USA: Columbia...
AAAATGACGTTCACCGCGTTGGTGAAGTTGGAGGCGCCGCCGTCTCGAAACCAGTACTGGAAGTTCATGAACGTGGAGTTCTGGAGGTCCAGGGCTGCGGGCGCGAGGAGCGGATCGAGGGTGTAGTTCACCGAACCACTGGCGTCGGCCTGGGAGATCTGTCGGCTGATCCGGAAGATGGGGCCGGCGAGGCAGACGTAGCCGCTCGACACCGGCAGTCGCCGCTGGGCCCTCGCGGCCAGCAGGAAGCCGAAGGTGTTGGGGGGGATGTTCCTGACGCGGACCTGGAGGTCCTCGGCGTCGAGGAAGAACCGCCCGGCGAGGTCGAGGTCCGCGTATTCGCCGACCGAGTTCAGGGGCGAACTGCAGTAGGAGTACTTCACGTGCCGGCAGAGGCTGCGCTCCATTTCCTGACGGAACATCGCGCGGCTCTGGATGGTGATGCCGCCTAGCTCTCCCATGCAGGTCAGCGCGTTGAAGGGGGCGGGCCCCGTCCCTCCAGAGGCGCCGAGCGAACCGTCGCGACCGAAGACGTTCCACTCGGCCGTGGGCAGGCTGTCGATGGCGCCGGACTGCGCGGGGACGCGTGCGGCCTCCGAGCCTTGGAGGTACACCACGAGATCACCCGCCTTGTCGTAGGTCACCAGGAGGTGGGTGAGCTCGGTGCTCCATTCGCTCGGGAGGTCCACGGTCGCGGTCGTGGCGGCGCCAGACTGCGAGCCTCGCAGCCGAACCCGCAGGTCGTCGGCCACACCCGGGGTGGGGTCGTCGCCCAGGATGCCGCCGTCTCCCACCGTGATGGACACACCCTCTGCGGCGTTGCCGACATCCAGCAGGACGAGCTGTTCGCTCGGCTGAGGCTCGATACTCCTGGTCCAGAGGGCGACGCTGAATGCGGAGCTCGCCTCGGCGGGCAGTCCCTGGCGGACCAGGCGGAGGTCAGCGCTCGGGGTCGCGGCCCGGATCACCCTGGTCGTCAGGTCGCCAGGCCCGGGGCCGGTGCGGGGGACGATCTCGAAGTCTGCCGAGGCGTCCAGGTCGAAGACCTGCCAGCTGGGTTGGGGCTGCTGCGGGGATTGCCAGAGGCGGCCCGAGGCGAGCGGCCCCGAGGCCGGCAGCCCGATGCTGGGGTTCCAGACCCCGATGAACGTGGAGCGCGGCTCGGGAGCCCGCGCGTTTGCGGTTACGTTGGCGCTGAAGCTGTCGAGATCCGACTGGAGGAGAGCGACGATGCCGCCGAACTGCGCCGCCACATCCGTGGTCTCCGCGGGATCGTTGATCAGGTTGAAGAGCTCTCCCTGGCGGAGCTTCCACTGGCCGAACCGGATGGCATCCAGCGAGGCGCCTGCGCCGCGGAAGAGCGGGCGAGCGGGCGCCGCCTGTCCGCCTGTGATGGTCGAGAGGAGGCTGATCCCGTCGAAGTTCACCTGGGGCGGCGCCGCGATGTTGGCGGCCTCCAGGATCGTCGGGGTCAGGTCAACGTCTGAGCCGAGGTCGGTGAGCCGAAGGCCCGCCGGGATAATGGAGGGCCACTTCGCGATGAACGGGACCCTGATGCCGCCCTCGAAGGTGCTGCCTTTGGCTCCGCGGAGGCCGCCTGTGGATCCGGCCTGATACGGATTAGCGGGGCCCGCCGGGCCGTTGTCCGAGAGGAAGATCACCAGCGTGTCCTCCTCGATGCCCAGTGAGTCGATCAGGTCGAGCACCTGTCCGGCGCTGTGATCGAGCTCCTCCACGGCGTCGCCGTACTCGCGCCCGTCCGCGCTGACTCCGTCGAACGCGGGGCTGGAGATGGCCGGGACGTGCGGGGTGGAGTAGGCGAGGACCGCGAGGAAGGGGGCCCCGAGTTGCACCGACTCCTCGATAAAGTCGAGGGTCCGGGCGGTGAAGCGCTCCGTGCTAAGTCGCGGGTCGGGCTCCCACTCCCACACGGGGCTCGTGGAGTCGACGTATGCGTTGGGCTCTGCCAGGTGGCCCCAGGGGCTCGTGAGATAGTGCTCGAAGCCCTGTCCCTGGGGGAGCTGAGCGGGAGAGTCGCCCAGGTGCCACTTTCCGAAGTAGCCGGTGCGATAGCCGGCGCTGAGCATCATCTCGGCGACCGTCACTTCACTCGAGCTGAGCCCATACTCGCTCCACTGCGAGAGGGCTGTGAAGATCCCCATGCGCTGGGGAGTGACCCCGGTGAGAAGAGCAGCGCGGGTCGGAGAGCAGCGTGGCTGGACGTAGAAGGAGTCCAGCTGCACCCCCTCGCTGGCCATGGCGTCGAGTCGCGGCGTCGCGATCAGCGGCGCGCCGTAGCAGCCGAGGTCGCCGTACCCGAGGTCATCGGCGAGCAGAATGACCACGTTGGCCTGTTGGCCGGAGGGGAGGGCTGGCCCAGAGAGAGGAGCCGTCGAGGAGGCGGCCGCCCCGGAGGCCACCGCCGCGCTCGCGGGGAGCAGGAGCGAAAGAGTGATGAATGCCGCGCGCATGAGGTGAATGGTAGCCCCCAACGCAGCGCGAGGCGGGGCCACCGAGCCTCCGGTGCCGGATCCTCTTCCCGCTATGTCCAAAAGGGGTCCGGGGGCCAGATTGGGGCCTGAGTCGTCTCAGCCGGAGACGTCGTTCGCGCCGCTTGCCGACCGGCCTCGCTGCCGGAGGAGAGCGGAGTCCAACGCGCCGAAGATCGCGGCCCCCGCCAACGCGCTGGCCCCGGCGCCGAGCTCGATGGTCGCGAGGTCGTCCAGCTTCGACGTGACGATGAAGAGCGCGAGCAGGAGGACGTCGAGCATCGACCAGCGGCTGAGCTCACGCTCGAGCCTGAAGACTCGGCGGCCGGGCGGCCCGGCGGACCAGTGCCCGATGCCGGCAGCGAGGGCGCGAGCCGCCGGGACCAAGAGCATCCAGGTGACGAGCCCCAGGGCCAGCCACCACTCTCCGTCGCCGGCTCGCTCGGCGACCGCGCTCGCAAGTGAGAGGTCATGCTTCAGGAGTATTCCCTTCTCGACGCTTAGAAGCAGCAGGGGCGGCGCTACCGCCAAGCAGAGGATCGAGGCGAGGTGCACCGCGCGACCGAGGGCCGGGTTCCGGGGCAGCGCCCAGGTGGCCCGCGGGGGCGCCGCCGCTGGCAGGGCGCCGGCCAGGATCCGAGTGGCGAGGATGCCGGCGATCATGGCGAGCATGAAGAGGTGGATCCCAGGGCGAGTTTCGCTGCGCGTGACGCCGAGTTGGACGGCGCTGACGAATAAGCCGACGACCCAGAAGTCGAGCGTGGACCACCTCCCTGCCGCATGCAGCCAGCGGAGCATCGAGGCCGAGCGGGCCGTGGCGGCGCCCCGTATGGCGACGCAGCCCGAGACGACAAGCTTGAAGAGCGGGAGCACGATGGAGAACGCGAAGACGACAACGCTGAGGACCGGGGTGCCGTCCTGCCAGAGGGCGCGGATGCCGCCAAGGATCGAGAAGACCTCCTCCGGGTAGCCGATGGTCTGATACCAGATGGTCGGCAGCGTGAGCGCCACGGCCATCCCTACGGCGCTCAGGAGCAGGAGCAGCGCTGCCACGATCCGGGCTCGGCCCTCGATGGGCCACGGGCCCAGCGGAGGGGCGGCGAGCGTGCCGGGGGCCCCGTGCTGTCCCTGCTGCCCGGCGCTCTGCGCGAGGTCGTCCGCGCGCGGCGAGTTCGGCGGCGACGTCGCCGGCGACGTCGGCAGCGGGCCTCGAGGGTCAGTGGGGCGGATGGGGCTCAAGGGTGGAGGGGGGGGCGATTCCGTCGCCTGGGCCAGCAGGGCGTCGGGAGGCTGCCGCTAGGAAAGATGCTGACACTCTGGCATGGGCCGTGCAAAGACTCTTCGAGTGGGTCTTGCTGGACCCGTTACCGATATCCGAGGGCGCCTCTATGCTGGGTCTGCATCGCTGGGAGGGGGGGACTCACTCCCGATGGCGCTGTCCGAGGCCGCGACCTCCACCCCTTCATGAGCCAGCACCCCTTCCTCCCGAGCCGGCGAGATTTCCTCCGAGCTGGGGCCGTGTCCACGCTTGGCTTTGGTGAGCTCACACGCGCTTGCGAATTCCGCCGGGTGGACGGCGGCGCGGCGCCGCGCGCCCAGGCTGTGATCCAGATTTTCCTCCCCGGTGGGCTCGCCCACCAGGAGACGTTCGATCCCAAGCCGTACTCTCCGCTCGCCTATCGCGGTGACGTCAAGGCGATCTCAACCGCGCTGGATGGTGTGCGCTTCGGGAGCCTCTGTAAGGAGACCGCCAAGGTCGCAGATCGTCTGTGCGTGCTGCGGTCCTTCACCCACGGTGAGGCGGCCCACGAGCGCGGCGTCCACAACATGATGACCGGGTTTCGGCCGAGCCCGGCGGTGGTCTACCCGAGCATGGGCAGCGTCGTCTCCCACGAGCTCGGCGGACAGCGAGACCTGCCCGCTTATGTGTGCGTGCCCCGCCCGCCGAGTGTGTACGCCGGCCCCGGTTACCTATCCTCTTCTTACGCCCCCTTCGGCCTCGGCGGTGACCCGGCGTCTCGGTCCTTCAAGGTGCGTGACCTCGACCTGCCGAAGGGCGTGGACGGGGAGCGCTTTGCCCGCCGCCGCGCGATGCTTGAGGATGTCAACGGGGCCTTCCTCGACGCCGTGGACGCGGACGAGGTCGGGGCCATGGGGGACTTCTACGAGCGGGCCTACGGGCTGCTCGAGTCCGACTCGGCGAAGAGCGCGTTCCGGCTCAACCAGGAGCCCGAGAAGGTCCGTGACCGTTACGGCCGCGGGGGCGCGGGGCAGCGGCTGCTGATGGCGAGGCGCCTGGTGGAGCACGGCGTGCGCTATGTGACCGTGAGCCTTGGCGGTTGGGACATGCACCAGGGCATCGCGCGCGGCATGGCGCGTCAATTTCCTCCGGTGGATCGGGCCTTCGCGGCGCTCATCGCCGATCTCGACGAGCGGGGTCTCCTGGACAGCACCCTCGTCCTCCTGACGACGGAGTTCGGGCGCACGCCGCGGGTCAACCCGACGGCTGGCCGCGATCACTGGCCGAGGGTCTTCTCGGTGGTCATGGCCGGGGGCGGTGTGAAGCGCGGGCACGTGCATGGGCGCTCAGACGCGACCGCGTCCGAGGTCGAGGAGAAGGCGGTGGGCCCGGAGGATCTGGCGCGGACCGTCTACACCCTGATCGGGGTGGACCCTGACCGGACGCTGCTCGCGGGTGGTAATCGCCCCCTGCAGTTGGTCAAGGGAGGGCGGGTGATCCGGGAGGCTCTGGCTTGCGGTCACGGGTGACGGCGCTGACGGCGCTGACGGTCGCGATGGTCGCGCTCACCGGGCTCGTGGGCGCGCAGGTGCCGACGCTCGATGCCCTGCTCCCGAAGGGCGGTCAGCGAGGGACGGAGGTCACGGTCGCGTTTCAGGGCAAGAAGCTCGGCGGCGCCCTGGACCTGATGTTCAGTGACGGCGACCTGGAGCTCGTGGAGCTGCAGCAGGAGTCGAGCCGGAAGGTGTCAGCGCGTATTCGGATCGCCGCGGGGGCCGCGCCTGGGCCGCGCTGGGTCCGCCTCCGAAGCTCGACGGGCTTGACCAACCTCCTCAACTTCTCGGTGGGCCCGTTCCCTCACCTCGAGGAGGCCGAGCCGAATGGGAGCTCTGAGGACGCCCGTCCGCTCGAGCTTGAGCCGGGCGCGTCCGTCACCGTCCGGGGGGTCGCGGATCTCGAGGACATAGACGTGTTTCGGATCGATGGCGTCGAGGGGCAGCGGCTCTCCGTTGAGCTTGAGGCCATGCGCCTCGGGAGCCGCCTGGATGGCGCCGTGTCGCTGGTGGATTCGGACGGGTTCGTGCTGCGTTCCTGTGATGACGTGGCCTTCGGCCGCCAAGACCCTGCGTTCTCTTTGGTGCTTCCCCGAGACGGTCCCTACTTCATCCGCGTCCGGCAGGCGGCCTACCGCGGGAGCAAGGAGTCCTACTACCTGTTGCACGTCGGCTCTTTTCCACGCCCGCTTACCGTGCTGCCCCTCGGCGGGCCACCGGGGAAGTTGCTCGACGTCGAGCTCCTGGGTGAGGCGGGTTTGCTGGGATCTTCGTCGGTGATGATCCCCTCTTCGGGGACTCACGGGGGATGGGTTCCCCGCGGTACGGCGGCTGTGCCCGTGGGAATTGGAGAACAGGTTGCGCCCACGCCCTGCTGGGTTCGGCCGTCTCCGCTCCGCAACCAGATGGAGTCTACCGACGGCTCGGTGACGGCCATCGAGGTGCCCGTTGCGCTCAACGGCCGGCTGGAGGCACCCGGTGATACGGACCGCTTCGCGTTCGAGGTCAAGAAGGGCCAGGCCTACGTGGTGGAGGTTTGGGCTCGTCGCCTTCGGTCACCGCTGGACAGCGTGCTCAAGCTGCGCAGGGATCCCGCCCAACGCCCCGTCAAGGTCAACGACGACACCGACGGCCAGCCGGACAGCACCCTGGACTTCACGGCCAAGGGCGGAGGCATGGTGGAGCTGGAGATCGTGGATCAGCTCGGTCGCGGGGGCGCGGAGTACACCTATCGCATCGAGGTCACAGGCGGCGCGCCTTCGGTCTCCGTGACGACCCCGCGGGTGATCAAGGCGGCCGCTGTGCCCCGGGGCGGGAGGGCGCTGGCGCTGGTGAGGATCGAGCGGGAGCGCGCCCCCGGTGAGGTTCAATGCGCTCTGGAAGGTCTCCCGCCTGGGGTGACCGCAGAGGCGATCGAGGTGGCGCCAGGGGCGGGGTTGCGGCCGTTCCTGCTCGAGGCGGCCGGCGATTCACCGCTGGGCCATGCGGAGCTTGAAGTGCGGGCGCAGGTGGCGGGGGTCACGGCGAGCTTCATGGACGAGCGGCGCCTCGTCGAGGGCGCGAATCAGACGCTCTTCTGGGCTCAGACGGTCCGCGGCATCTCCCTGGCGGTGACCGAGCCCGCGCCGGTGGAGGTCCGCCTTGAGATCCCGTCCGTGCCGCTCCCGAGGCGCGGCGCGCTGGATGTTCGGGTCCGGGTGGAGCGCGCTGAGGGCTTCGAGGACCCCGTGACCGTCCGGTTGCCGTTCTTGCCCTCTGGGCTCACGGCCACGCGCCAGGTGGTGGTGGCCGCGGATGCGGATCAGGGCGTGATTCGACTGAACGCTGCCGCTGACGCGCTCCTGGGGTCTTGGGCGCTGGTGGCCGAGGCCGAGTTGGAGGGGCCGCAGAGCCGGATACGGGTGGCGACGGCTCCAGCCCAGCTCGAGGTCACCGCGCCCTTTCTCACGGGCAAGGCCCAGGCGCTCTCGTTGAAGCGCTCAGAGTCCGGCTCCATGCTCGTGCAGATCACCCGCGCGGAGGGCTACCCCGGCAGCGGAGAACTGCGTGCCCTGGGCCTGCCGCGCGGCGTCACCTCCGCCGCGGTGCCGATGGAGGCCTCGGCCTCCGCCGGCAGCGCCGAGGTCCTCGTGCCAATCTCGGTGGCGAAGGACAGCCCCACAGGCAAGCACTCTGGCGTCGTGCTGAACGCGGTGTTTCACCTCCCCGGTGGGGAGGTGGTGCAGTCGATCGGGGCCGCCGAGCTTCGGATCAAGAAGGCGTCCCGTGTGGCCCCGAAACCCGCGGAGGCTGGGCCCAAGGAGGCCCCTGCCCGACCGCCCACCAGGCTGGAGAAGCTCCGGGCCGAGCACGCCAAGAAGGTTGGCGCAGAGGGAGGTGACCGATGATCGCATTCACGGCGATGATGGCGGCGCTCGCCTTCGGGGGCCCCGGGGATGGGGGCGTCGATCGAGGCGCCGCCGCTCCGGTGCGTGACGCGCCCCTTCCCGGCTCGGGGTCGGGGGCTGGCGTTCCACGGGCCCCCGACTCCTCCGACTCCTCCGACTCCTCCGACTCCTCCAAACCCGGCGCGGACTCGCGGCCCCCGCTGGACGCCGGACCTCCTGCTGGCGAGGGGACGCCGGCCGCTGCAGAGGGGCCGCCCCTGCCGCGCCTCCGGGTGTACCCGCCTCGCATCTCGCTCGACACCGGTCGAGATCGCCAGGGGGTCCTGGTGGTGACGCTGGGTGCCGGCGGGTTGAGCGACGACAGGACGAAGGGGGCGGCCTTCGAGGTCGCCGACCCGTCGGTGGCCAGGATCGAGGGAGGGCTCGTCGTGCCTGTCTCGGCTGGCGCAACCAGCGTCTGGGTCTACGCCCTGGGGCAGGTGCAGGAGATCCCTGTCACCGTCACGGACCCGGGCCAGCGCCACCCGCTGAGCTTCGAGTTGGATGTGCTGCCCGTCCTCACGGCGCGGGGGTGTAACAGCGGGGCCTGCCACGGCTCGGCGCGGGGTCAGGACGGCTTTCATCTCTCGCTCTTTGGCTATGACCCTGGTGGCGATCGGCGCCGGCTGGTGGATGAGCTGCCGGGCCGCCGGATCAGCCGCGCGCTGCCCGAGCGGAGCCTGCTGCTGGAGAAGGCCACCGGCGCCGTGCCTCACACGGGCGGCACGCTCATGTCCATCGGGGACGAGGACCACGAGACCCTGCTCGCCTGGATCCGCGAGGGCGCGCTGGAGGACCGAGAGGATGTGGCCGAGCTGACCTCGATCGAACTGTATCCCCCCGAGGTGCTGCTCCGCGGCGCTGGTGAGACCGTTGGGCTGCTGGTTCGGGCCAGTTACTCCGACGGCACGGACCGGGACGTGACCGGCCTCGCGAGGTTCCGCACCAGCAACGAGGTCACCGCGGCGCCCTCGGGCGGGGGTCTGCTGGAGAGCGGTCAGCCGGGGGAAGCCTTCATCACCGCGAGCTTTGGGCCGCACACGGTGGGTGTCCCGGTGACCGTGCTCCCCGCGGAGGGTGGTGCGCCCTACGCAGACCCGGTGGAAGCTGGCCCCGCGGGGAACTGGATCGATGACCTCCTTGAGGCCAAGTATCGACGGCTCCAGGTCGCCCCCTCACCAATCTGTTCGGACGAGGACTTTGTCCGCCGCGTGACCTTGGACACCGTTGGGCTCGTGCCCACGACGGCCGAGCGTGAGGCTTTCCTCGCGGACCCGCGGCCCGCGTCGGAGAAGCGCGCGGCGCTCGTGGAGTCGCTCCTCGCCCGCCGTGAGTTCGCGGATCTGTGGGTGATGGAGTGGGCGGAGCTCCTCGGGATCCGGTCGGACAACCAGGGAGTCAGCGAGAAGTCCGCGCTCCTCTACTTCGAGTGGGTGCGGGACCAGCTGGCGAGCAACGTCCCGGTGGACCGGATGGTCCGCGAGCTACTCACCGCGAGCGGCGGGACCTTCGCGGCCCCGGAGTCGAACTTCTACCAGGTGGAGCGGGACACGCTGGTGCTCACCGAGAACGTCGCACAGTCGTTCCTCGGCATCCGTCTCCAGTGCGCGCAGTGCCACAACCACCCCTTCGATCGCTGGACCCAGGACGACTACTACGGCTTCGCCGCGTTCTTTGCTCAGGTGGGCCGCAAGCGCGCGGAGGACCCCCGGGAATACGTCATCTTCGACCGTCGGGGTGGTGAGGTTCGCCACCCGGTGACCGGGAAGACCGTCCGGCCGCGGTTCCTCGGGGGCGAAGCCCCCGAGCTCGGCGGCAGGGATCGACGTGAGGTGCTCGCGGAGTGGCTCACCTCTCCGGAGAACCCTTGGTTCTCGCGCTCCCTGGCCAATCGGGTCTGGGCCCACTTCATGGGCCGGGGCGTCGTGGCCCCCGTGGACGACTTCCGGGTCAGCAATCCTGCGAGCGAGGCGGCGCTGCTGGATGGGCTCGCCGCGCGCCTTGTGGCGACGGGCTACGACCTGAAGCAGCTGGTCCGCGAGGTGACGGCCTCCCGCGCCTACCAGCGCAGCACCGTCGCGACGGCTGCCAATGCTCAGGACGTGCGCAACTTCACCCGGCAGCAGGTGCGCAGGATTCGAGCCGAGACGCTCCTCGACGTCGTCTGCCAGGTCACCGAGGCGCCGGTCAAGCTCAAGGGCTTGCCCCTCGGGGCCCGGGCCGTGGAGATCGCGGACGGGGCCACGAGCAACTACTTCCTCACTACCTTCGGGCGAGCACCCCGCGAATCGGTCTGCGCTTGCGAGGTCTCCTTTGAACCATCGCTCTCCCAGGCGCTCCACCTCCTCAACGGGGCCACGGTCTCCCGGCAGATCACCAGGGGCGGCCTCGTCGGGCGTTGGCTCGGCGAGGGGATCTCGCCCGAAGAGATCATCTCCCGGCTCTATCTGCGATGCCTGGGCCGCGAGCCGACATTGACGGAGCGCGAGGCGCTCGGGTCCAAGGTCGCGGCGGCGGCAGAGCTTGATTCCGGACTCAAGCCTGCGCTTGAGGACGTTTTTTGGGCGTTGCTCAACTCCCGGGAATTCCTGTTCCAGCACTGATCATGTGGCAAATCCTCATCCTCGCCGCAGGCGCCGCGGCACCCGTGGACGATCCGGCTCCGCCCAACTTCGCGGACCATATTGCGCCTGTCCTTCGAGAGCATTGCGTCGCGTGCCACCGCGGGAGTCGGGCCCGTAACGGCCTCGACCTGAGAAGCGTGAAGTCGATCCTCAAGGGCGGGAGCGCGGGCCCGGCGGTGCTGCCTGGAGACTCCTCGGGCTCCCTCCTGTATCAGGTCATCGCCCATGAGGCGGAGCCGTTCATGCCTCCGGACGAGGACGCCTTGGACCCGGCGGTGGCTCAGGTGGTGGCCGCCTGGATCGACGGCGGCGCGCGGCGAGATGCGAGCGACGCAGGGGCGGCGCCGGCCGCTGCTGAGCCACAAGCGGTGGCCCTGCCGTTGCCCTCCGGGAAGGCCCCCATGCCCTCGGGCCTCTCCACGCAGCCAGTTTGGTGGTCCGAGCGAGGGGGAGCCGTCATGGCCGTGGCGGTGAGCCCTGGCGCGCCCCTGGCGGCCGTGGCTGGGTACCGGCAGGTGAGCCTCTATGGCCTGCCCGAGGGAGACCTCCTGGGCATCCTGCCCTTCCCGCCGGGTCAGGTGCACAGCCTGCGCTTCAGTGCGGGGGGGGAGTGCCTCGTGGCCGGGGGCGGGCGGTCCGCGGACTCGGGGAAGGTGATCGCCTGGGAGGTGAGCACGGGGCGTGCCTGGTCCGAGCTGGGCGAGGAGCCTGACGTCGTCCTCGACGCCGACATCTCCGCGGACCTAGGCCGCGTCGCGCTGGGTGGACCGGACCGGACGCTGCGCGTCTATGACGCCGCCACAAGAGAGCTCGCCTATGAGGGCGGCGGCCACACGGACTGGGTGACCGCGGTCGCGTTCAGCCCCGACGGAGTGCTCGTGGCGTCCGCGGATCGCGCAGGTGGGATCTTCGTGCGCGAGGCCCTGACCGGTGAGGAATTCCATCGACTGCCGGCGTTGGACGGCGGGGTGACGAGCCTCAGTTGGCGTGCGGACTCCATGGTGCTCGCTGCGGCCGGCGAGGGCGGGAAGGTCGCGCTCTTCGAGATGGAGAACGGCAAGCGAATCAAGAACTTCAATGCCGGCTCAGGCGTACTGGACGTTCAGTTTGGCCGGTCCGGCGGGATCGCATCGGCAGGCCGGGACGGGCGCCTTCGGTTGCACGACGGCAACGGAAAGGAGCGGGCCAAGCTTGGTCCTGCGCCGGGACCGGCCGTCTGCGTGGCCCTGTCTGCGGACGGTCAGTGGGTCCTGGGCGGCGACAGCGCCGGCCACGTCCACGTGATCGCCGTGGAGAGCAAGGAGACACAGGCAGTCCTCGCTCCGTTCCCTGCGACGGAGGAGGCGCGCGTACTCGAGCGGGAGGTCCTCGCAGGCCGAGCCCTCGCAGCCGCGTTGGCGGCCGCCCGTGAGGTCCTAGCGGGGGCAGAGCAGCAGCAGAGGGGCAAGAGCGGCGCTGCCGCAAGCGCAGCGCGGGCGGCCGAGGAGGCTGCCTCTGGGGCGGCCGCAGCCCAGGCGGTCCTCGAGCAGGCCGCGACGGCGCTGCTGGCGGCTGAGGACAGCGTAATGGGCTTCGAGCCCGTCCTCCGGGAGTGGACCGAGGCGCTCGCTCTCGCCGAAACCGAAGCGGCGCGAGTGCAGGTTGCCAAGGTGGCGGCCGAGGCGGCCG
>Ga0102815_10002194_pt1 | contig 11986 bp, 9 predicted proteins | sample ColrivemetaGS759_FD_79113 | JGI IMG/M metagenome (GOLD analysis project Ga0102815, IMG submission 79113) | Estuarine microbial communities from the Columbia River estuary - Ebb tide ETM metaG S.759 | ecosystem: Environmental > Aquatic > Marine > Intertidal zone > Estuary | place: USA: Columbia...
AACCAGACCTACCCCGACGGGATGACCGCCGCCCTGTATGGACAAGAGCCCCCCATGGTCAACGCCTGCCGCCCTGCCGGCGAGTGGCAGACCTATGACATCTGCTTCAGGGCCCCCCGCTTCACCGACTCCGGCGAGCTGGAGTCTCCGGCCATGGCCACCGTGTTCCACAAAAGCCTCTGCGTACACCACGGAAGTGCCATGGACGGCGCCACCTGGCACCGGGCCCTCGCCAAGTACTCCGCGCACGGGCCGACCGGGAGGATCCAACTCCAGGACCACGGCAACCCGATCGCGTTCCGGAACATCTGGGTCCGCCCCCTTGAGCCCGCCCAGTGAGCCGGCCCAGTAGGTCGGCCCAGTAGGCCAACCCAGTGAGCCGGCCCAGTCAGCCTGTCGAGGAGGCCCACCCGTCGAGGCTACGCGGTGAACCCGAGCGATGAGCGGGCTGGGCGGTTCGGCCGCTCGGGCTGAGCCCCCTGGTCTCGATGAGCGGGCTGCAGTCCGCTGAGCGGCCTCCGCGACCTAGCGGAGGGGCGGCCCCCCCTGTGGAGCGGCCGGCCCCTCCCTGGTCCCCGGATCCACATGGCGGGGCCTTCGGGCGAGGACCCGCGCCGAGCGGCGCCTGATGGCACGCTTCCAGCCCGCGAGGTCGGCGTCCGGCAGCCGCCGCAGGCGAAAATACTCGCCCAGCAGCGCCTCCAGCAGCGCCTCCCGGTACTCCACGCCGCCAGAAACGTGGAGCGCCGAGAGGTCCTTCTGGAACCAACGCACCCTTGGGCTCCGCTCCCAACGAGCCCTGCCGAGGTCCAGCAGCACGAGCGAGCCGTCGTCCTCATGCTCGACCACGTGCTGGAGGTAGAGGTCGCGGTGGTACCACCCGGCACCGTGCAGCCGCGCGGCCAGCTCGGCCAGCTGGAGCGCCTCCGCCTTCGCTCTGGCGACAGGGTCCGGATCCGCGGCGATCGCCTGGCGCAGGGATCGGCGGTGGGGCACCTCCCCCATGATGACGATGGAGCGCCCGAGCGCCGGGCTCCAGGCGTGGAGGACCGGAGCAGGCACGGGGATCCCAAGCCCCCGGAGGCCATGGAGGGCACGGAACTCGCACTGCGCGGGGTCCTTGGCGAGCCGAGAGCGCCAGCCTGTGCCCCGGTCGAAGCGCTTGACCACGACCCGCGAGACCGAGGACGCGGCGGCTACGCCCTGGGGCCAAGGGAAGGTGACCCGGCCCGGGACAGACCGCCAGGTCTCCGCCGGCTCCGCCCCCAAGATGGAGACGAGCTCCGCCCGGGACCAGCCCCCGGCGGCGGGGGGGTCCAGATCGCCGCCGGCATCGGCGACCCGGAGGTCGCTGGCGAGGTGAACGGGGTCGGGACGAGGGGCCATAGGAGCATCGGATCCGGGGAGTGCTCGGCCCGTCAACCGGAACTCCCATATCGAGGGCCATTCAATTTCTTCGGTATAGGGTTCCACGGGTGGAGCCCGATCGCTCGAATGGCATTGAGCCCCTGGCACTTCCACCATCATCGATGGCCGTGCCGCTGGCTGATCCCCTCCCGATCAGGACCTCTCCCCATCAAAGGGTCGTGAGCCGCCAAGCGTCCTCCGATCCGCCTGCGTCCATGTCTTCCGGTTCCGCCGTCGCGACGCACGCGCACAACGACGAGTTCAACCCGTTTCTGTCCATGCAGAAAGGGTTCGATACTGCCGCCGATCACCTTGGTCTCGAACAGGGCGTCCGAAAGGTCCTATCGATGCCTGACCGTGAGCTCACGGTCAACGTGCCCGTCCTCATGGACAACGGCACGGTCGAGGTCTTCACCGGGCACCGCGTCCAGCACAACACCCTCCGCGGCCCCAGCAAGGGCGGCATCCGCTTCAGCCCCGACGTCGACATCGACGAGGTCCGCGCGCTCGCAGCGTGGATGACCTGGAAGTGCTCCGTCGTGAACGTGCCCTTCGGCGGCGGCAAGGGCGGGGTCATCTGCGACCCCCGCAGCATGTCCATCGGTGAGCAGGAGCGCCTGACCCGTCGCTACACGACGGCCATCCTCGACATCATCGGCCCCGACCGTGACGTGCCCGCACCGGACATGAACACGAACGAGCAGACGATGGCGTGGATCATGGACACCTACTCCATGCACGAGCGCAAGACGTCCACCGCGGTCGTGACGGGCAAGCCCCTGTCCATCGGCGGCTCGCGCGGACGACGCGAGGCCACGGGTCGTGGCGTGATGATCTCCGCCAACGAGGCGCTCAAGATGATCGGCCTGCGCCCGGAGGACACCCGAGTCGTGGTCCAGGGAGCGGGTAACGTCGGCGGGCTCGGCGCGATGCTGCTCCACCGTGAGGGCTACCGAATCACGTCGATCAGCGACATGTACGGCTACATCGTGAACGAGCGCGGGCTCGACATGCCGGCGGTCCTCAACCACCTGCGTGAGAAGCGGACCCTCGAGGGCTTCGACGGCGCGGACTACTCCACCGACGGCAAGGCCCAGCTGGAGCTCGACTGCGAGCTGCTCGTCCCCGCCGCCACCGAGAACCAGATCACCACGGAGAACGTGGATCGGATCAAGGCGCGGTTGATCGTGGAGGGCGCCAACGGCCCCACCACCGCGGCCGCCTCCGAGGCGCTCTCGAAGCGCGGCGTGACCGTCGTCCCCGACATCCTCGCGAACGCAGGCGGCGTGACCGTCAGTTACTTCGAGTGGGTCCAGGACCGCATGGGCTACTTCTGGACCGAGGAGATCGTCAACTCCCGCCTCGAGCAGATCATGGTGCAGGCCTTCGCCGAGGTCCGGCAGACGTCGGAGAAGTTCGGGGTCGACCTGCGGACCGGCGCCTACATCCTCTCGATCGATCGAGTCGCCTCCGTCTATCGGATGCGCGGAATCTTCTCCTGATCACGCCATGGCACCCGAGCACGACGTCGAGCTCCATGAAGGAGGGTTCCCGAGCACGCCCCAGCTCGATGAGGAGACCCCTTTCCGGACGATGATGGCCAACTTCGACGAGGCCGCTCGCCGCATCGGCCTTGACGAGCAGGAGTACAAGATCCTCCGCAAGTCCGACCGCGAGATCGCGGTGTCGGTACCCGTCCAGATGGACGACGGCTCGATCCAGCTCTTCGACGGCTACCGGATCCAGCACAACGCAGGCCTCGGCCCCTTCCACGGCCCCCTCCGCGTCGACGGCAACCTGAAGCTCACCGAGCTGCGCGCCCTCGCGGCCTGGATGACCTGGAAGTGTGCGCTGCTCGGCATCCCGTTCGGCGGCGCTGCTGGCGGGATCGTCGCCGACCGCAGCAAGCTCAGCCACACCGAGCTCGAGCGCGCGGTCCGCCGCTGGACCGCCAACCTGATCGGGACCATCGGGCCTGACCGGGACGTGCTCACCCCGGAGTTCGCCGACGATGCGGACCTCATGGCCTGGGCCCTCGACACCCTGGCGGGTCACACCGACGGCGCCGCGAATTCGGCGGTGACCGGCAAGCCGCTCGAGATGGGCGGCAGCGCCAATCAGGAGGACGCAGTGGCCCGGGGACTCCACGTGATCCTGCGCCTCGCCTCCGCCCACTTCGGGCTCGGCCCGGTCGGCGGCCTCTCTGTCGTCATCCAGGGCGCGGGCGTGGTGGGCGGTAACCTGGCTCGTATCCTCCATGAGGAGGGGCACAAGGTCGTGGGACTCTCCGACGTCCACATCGCCCTGCACGATCCCAACGGGCTAGACGTCCCGGAGCTCCTCAAGCACCGCTTCGCCCACGGCCGGCTCCCCGATGAGGCGACCGGCACCGCCACGGTGGTCACGGAGGAGGAGTTCCTTCGGCTCCCCTGCGACGTCCTCGCCCCGTGCGCCATCTCAATGGCGGTCCACTCTCGCAACGCCGAGTTCATCCAGGCCCGGATGATCCTCGAGGGAGCCCACGGCCCCGTCAGCCCCCGCGCGGACAAGATCCTGATCCGACGGGAGATCCCTGTCGTACCGGACATCCTCGCCAACGGCGGCGGCGCGGTCCTCGCCTACTTCGAGTGGATCCAGAACCGGACGGGCTACGCCTGGATGGAGGAGGTCGTCGCCGCCCGCCTGCGCCGCTACATGCGCGAGGCGTGGGACGGCGTCCGGGAGATCCAGGACGAGTTCGACTGCACCCTCCGAGCGGCCACCCACATCATGGCCGTCCGCCGCGTGTCGGAGGCCGAGTCCGCCCGAGGCGTGTACGCCTGAGCCCAATCGGTCGTCGCGCCGCCCGCGCTGGGGCCCGGCCGGCGGCGCGAGGCTCCCTGCAGCGCTCGCTCCCGAGCAGCACCGGCCCCCTCAGCGGCAAGGGCTCCTGGGGCGCATGGAGCCAAGGAGGTCGTAGCGACTCGAAGGCCGTGAGTCGCCACCGCCGGGGCTCCCCACCGCCGGGGCGACGAGGCTCAGGCGGGCCCGTTCACGTCGAGACTCCCGGACCTCAGCGGACGCTCTGCGGGACGATCTGATCCGCCTCCGCGGCGAAGCCTGACGCGCGGAGCACCTCGCGGGCGACCTGCAAGAGAGCCGCGTTATTCCCGGCCTCGGCCGCGAGTCGCCGTGCCTCCGCCGCCGCCCCGTCCCGGTCCCCGGTCATGAAGAGGACCTGGGCGAGGTGAGCCCGCAGGACCACAGAGGCCCCGTCGAGCAGGAGGCCGTCACGGATCACACGGGCGCTCTCCTGACCACGGTCAAGCTCCATGAGCACGCGCCACAGCCGGTCCCTCACGGACGTGAGCCCCGGGTTCAGCGCCAGGGCGCTCCGCAGGTCCTCGACGGCGCCGTCAGGATCTCCCCCGAAGAGGCGCAGGACCCCGCGCTGGGCGACCAGCGGGGGCGCATCTGGAAGGACCGCCAGCCCCCCCTCGATCACCTCGCGGGCCTCCTCGAGGCGCTGTGACTGGGCGAAGAGCTCTGACAGACGAATCCGTGCCTCGATGAACTCGGGGTTCAGATCGATCGCCGCTCGGAGGTCCTCGACCGCGCCGTCGGGGTCCCCCGCGATGAGCCGAAAGGTCCCCCGCTGGGCGAGCAGCGGCGGCGAATCCGGCGCCACGAGGAGGCCGGCCTCGACCACCTCCTGCGCGTCTTCCAGGCGCTCAGATTGACCGAGCAGCTCCGCGAGCCGGATCACCGCCGGGACGTGCTCGGGGACCTCGTCGAGGACCGCGCGGTAGGCCGCCTCGGCCCGCGGGAGGTCACCCCGCGCTCGCATCTGATCCGCCGCCAGCGTCTTCAGGCCGACCCCGGCGCGCCCGAAGAGCAGGGCCTCGGAGAGACGCTGCTCGAAGCTCTGGATGTCCCCCACGAAGAGGCTCCCCCAGGCGAGGCGCATGGTGTTCTGGAGGGACCGGACCCCGGAGCGGGCGCGGATCGTGCCCGCGCTCTCGAGTAGGCGGTCGGCGGAGGCGAGCTCAGCCTCGCTGAGGGACGCCCTCCCCGGCTCGAACCAGCGCGCGCGGGCGTCCTCGAGCTCCGCCCAGGCACGGTTGGCTCTCCAGGTGTTGACCTCCGGCACGAGCCCGAAGGGCACGGCCGAAGCGGAGAGCACCAGCGTGCCTCCGCCCAGAACGACGGCCAGGGGACGCAGCTTGCCGCCCTCCTTGAGCACGGCGCCCGGGATCTTGACGTCGCGGCGCCGAACGAGGCGTACCACCGTCAGGACGAGGAAGGCGAAGACCGCAGCGATGCCCACCGAGAGGAGGAACCCGCGTTCCTGGTAGAAGCCCCGGATCGCGAAGTAGCCGAAGCTGAAGGCCAAGGCCGCGGTGGCCTCCTCCACCAGCGGGAGCCGGGGCCTGGGGGGACGAGCGTCCTCGCGCTTGCGCGCCAAGAGCGCCGGCTTCCCGAGGCCAAAGTGCAGCGCGTTCTCCGGGCAGACCGAGACGCAGTCCATGCACTTCATGCAGCCCGGGTCCACCACCATCCCGTAGTCGTGGACCTCCCGCGAGATGTCGACGTTGGAGGTGCAGGTCGCCGTGCAGTGACCGCACTGCACGCAGTCCTCGGTCACACGGATCCGCCCAGGGCTCAGCCTGTCAGCCAACCCGAAGACCGCGCCGTAGGGACAGGCGTAGGTGCAGAAGCCCTTGGCCCCGAGGAAGTAGACCGCCACGAAGCCGCACAAGACGAAGGTGAACACGGCTGGCCACCACGCGGGGAAGGTGTCCCAGAAGCCCTCGCGCGTCATCTCGACCCCCGAGACCTCGAAGGGGTCCCCGATCCAGACGCGGTAGATCACCGGCCACAGGAACATGTAGCCCGCCGCGACGATGGGCATGAGCGCCATCCACCGGGACCGCAGCGGGCGCGGGCGCAGCCCGATCCGGATCAGGAACGCGCGGGAGAGGTCCTGGAGGGCGACCAGGTGGCAGGCCCACCCGCAGAACCAGCGCCCCAGGACAAGCGTCGAGAGGATGGTGATCGCGAAGAAGATGAGCCCCGCGTTGACCACCGAGTACTTGGCGAACTCCATGGCCTCGGACGGCTCCAGCGGCGACACCGTGCGCCCAGTGGACATCCAGTGGGCGATGTGAATCGCCGCGAGGAGATGGACGAGGACGAGCACCGCCGCGCGCCAGCGCGTGGAACGGGAGGCCCTGGGGCCCCGGACGGTGGTCGTGCCGCCTTGCGAGTCACTGGCTGCCATGGAGAGTTCCGGGTTGTGTTCCGGTTCGATCGCCGGGTGCGCCCTTCAGGGCGCCCACCGGCTCTGCTTCAGTAGTGCGGGGGCCGATCGTCCTCGAGGGTGCGCCCCTCCGCATCCTCGGTCCCCCCCGCCGTGCGCACGCGCGCGCGCAGCTCGCGGAGCTCCTTCCCCGTGGCGTCCAGCTCGAGCTGCTGCTCGGCCACGACCCGATTGAGCTTCTCCAGCTCGTTCTCCTGGAAGGCGAGACGCTCTTCGAGGCCGATGATCCTGCGTTCAAACACGGCTGGAGAGCCTAACCCAAGCCGCGGCGGAGCCGCGCAACGTCCCTGGCGAAGCGCACCGCGGTGACCAGCAAGATCACTCCCATCACTCGCTGCCCCACCTGCGACATCCCGGGCAGGTGAACGGTGTGGACCCCTGCGGAGGCGCCGGCGAGGGCGCCGAGGGCGATCGGGAGACCGAGCGACCACCGGATGATCCCCTCGCGGTAGTAGAGCTGGAGCGACCTCGCGGACGTCACGCAGGCGACAGCGAGCGCGGCGGCCCGGACCGCGAGCCCCCCCAGCCCGGGCATGGTGAACATCAAAGCGGGGACGACCACCAGCCCGCCGCCAATGCCGAGCAGCGGCGCGACCGTGCCCGCGCCCGCGCCGATCAACACGGAGATCAGCAACCGGATCCCCGGCGCCTGGATCCCGGCCTCTCCGGGGAGCGGCGGGATCCCCTCGGAGAGGAGCATCCGCGCCCCTGCCACGAGAAGGACCACGGCGAAGACCGTCTTGAGCCGGCGCTCACCGAGGCGTCTTGAGAGGCGGAATCCCAGCTGGGCTCCGAGGAGCGCGCCGAGGCTGAGCGGCCCCACGAGCATCAGATCCAGGCTGCTGTCATCCCGCAGGAGCTCGGCGAGGGTTGACGAGTACGCCGTGGCGGCGACCAGGCAGAGCCCAGTGGCCACCGACGCCCGCAGCTCGAGCTTGAACAAGTAGTGCAGCATCGGGACGGCAAACAGACCGCCGCCGATCCCACAGATGGCTCCGATGAAGGCGATCGCTGCGCCTGCCAGCAGCAAGGGGACGCCGCGGAGAATCACAGGCCCCACGATCCGGCGCTCCACAGGAGCACGAAGGGCCTGTCGCCCGACGCCAAGCGGACGCCGCGGTGATCGACGCGGTGATCGACGCGGTGATCACGCTGTCCTCTCTGGGACGGGATCAGACCCGGGATCAGGTCGCAGACGCCCAGCCCGTTGGTCGCGGTCCTTGCGGGCCGCTCTACCGAGCCAGCGCGCGTCAAGCGTCTTGACCCGCGCCCCCGCCGTGGCCCCGATTCAGACTCCCGTTCGGGCTCCCTTCCGGGCTCCCTTCAAGACCGGGGGCGCTGCCCGTCCGATCCAAAATCCCCGTGGTCGAGCGCCCCTCGAGGAGCGGCGCCAGCACCACCTGGCCGCCATGGGACTCCACCCACTCACGCCCCACCACCGGTTGGTCCGCATAGTCCTCTCCCTTGACCAGGACGTCCGGGGAGACAAGCTCGACGAGCGCCTTGGGCGTGTCCTCACTGAAGGCGATGACCGCGTCCACGACCTCAAGCGCGCTCAGAACCGCGAGGCGGTCCTCCAGCGAGTTCACGGGCCGCTCCGGGCCCTTCAAGCGCGCCACGCTGGGGTCGTCGTTGACTCCCACGACCAGCACATCCCCCCGAGTCCGGGCGAAGCGCAGGTAGCTGACGTGCCCGGCGTGGAGCACATCAAAGCAGCCGTTCGTGAAGACGACCCGCTTGCCCTCTCGTCGCCAGCCATCCAGCCGCGCGCTCAGAGAGCCAGCGCTCGCAACCTTGGTGCCGAGGGGCTGGCCCTCGAGGAGGCGCTCGAACAACTCCGACCTCGTCACGGCATGGGTCCCCAGCTTGGCCACGACGATTCCCGCCGCGTGATTCGCGAGGGTCACGGCAGCCTCCAGCTCGAGCCCTGCTCCGAGGTGAAAGGCAAGGTGAGCCACGACCGTATCGCCCGCGCCCGTCACATCGAAGACAGCGCGCGCCTGGGTCGGGATCCGGCCGTCGAGCGCCCCGTCGCGCGCCCTGAAGTAAATGCCGTCGCCGCCGAGCGTGATCACAACCTGCGCCAGGGAGGCGGCCGCGATCAGCTCATCCGCGGCACCCGGGAGGTCACTGAGGCCAGAGAGCTCGCGTCCGAGCGCGTGCTCCGCCTCCTTGCGGTTAGGCGTCACGAGGGTCGCGCCGGCGTAGCGGCTGAAGTCTGCGCCCTTCGGATCCACGAGCACCGGGATCGACCGGGCCCTGGCTTCCGAGATCGCGAGGTCGATCACGCCCTGGGCGAGGGTGCCCTTCCCGTAGTCGGAGAGGACCACAGCGTCGGCCCCCTCGAGCTCCCGGGGGATCACCTCGAGCATCCGCGCCAGCACCACGGAGTCGATGGGCCGCGTGTCCTCCCAGTCCACTCGGAGCATCTGCTGGACGCCGCTCATCATGCGCGTCTTCTCGATGGTGGGCCGTGAGCTGTCGAGGATCACGCCGCCCGTCCCGATGCCGTCGGCCTCGAACAGCTCTCGGAGGAGGGCTCCGTGACTGTCATCCCCAACGACGCCGACCATGGCGACCTCCGCCTCCATGGCGCGCAGGTTCGCGGCGACGTTGCCAGCACCTCCGAGCCGCAGCTCCGATGAGCGGGCCGCGAGCACCGGGATCGGCGCCTCCGGCGAGATGCGGCTGACGTCGCCGGAGATGTAACGATCAACGATCAGGTCGCCGATGATCACCACCCGCGGGGACGCCTCGTTCGCGAGCAGCTCCCTTAGTTGGTTCGCCTCAATCATCAGACCCGGCCGCCCTCCAGCTTGCTGATGATCGCCATCCGGAGGAGCGGCAGGAGCAGCTCATGCTGCCCGATGAGCGTGAAGCCATCGCCGGGAGGCCGGCGCACGACGTTGGTCTCGGCGCGGTACTGACGGATCATGTCGAGGTTACCGGTGGTCATCGCCGCGAGGTCCACGCCGAGGTTGAGGGCGACGCTGACGGCCTTCAGGAAGACCTCCGGGAGGATCACGGCGCAGCCGACATTGAGCCAGACTCCGCCGGCCTCCGAACCAGGGTCCGCCGCCAGCTCCGACACCGTTCGGCAGACGTGATGGAAGTCCGCCAGCGCCGCCGTCCCGAGGTCCGCGCCGTCACAGGCGGGGTGCATGTGAACGATGTCGGCCCCGATCGACGGGTGACAGGTCACCCCCAAGCCGAGGCGTACGGCGGTCGCCGGGACGCTCAGGGCGAGGTGCTGCGGAGCGCGCTCGAGGAGCATGCGGCCCAGCCCCCGGCCGAGCCCGAGCTCGTCTTGGCCCTGGGGGTGGGCCCCGCGGCGTGCGGCCTCGGCCAGTCCAAGGCCCGTCTCGTCGGCGAAGCCGAACCTGCCCTCAGGGAGCTGGGTGTCCACGCGCTCCGAGGTCTTTCCGGCGGTGGCGATCTCGAAGTCGTGGATGGCGCCGGCCGAGTTGAGGGTCACGTGGGTGACGATCCCCCGCTCCATCAGGTCGATGATCAGCGGCGCGAGGCCGACCTTCAGGACGTGGGCCCCCATGGCCATCACCACCGGCTTGCCCGCCAGCCGCGCCCGGATGATCCGCTCCACGAGCACCTTGAAGTCGGCCCCCGCGTAGATATCCGGCAGAGAGTCCACGAAGCCACCAAAGCCGCTCACGGCCTCAGGGACCTGGCAGAAGTCTTTGACCTCCACGAGGCTCTCTCGATCCTCCAGCGGGTACAGCTCGAGGTCCCGCATCTGCGGGAAGGGGTGCTTGCTCTCGCTCATGGTTCCGAGGTCCTGTCTCGATACAGTTTGCCCGGCTGGAGGGGTCGAGGTCATCGAGCGCCGCTGGATTCGGCAGTGGATTCACCCGGAGCCGGTTCCGGGGCGCCCCTGAAGCGGTCGTGGAGCCAGAAGGCCTCATCGGGGCGGTGGAGAATCAGACGCTCGAGCTCCGAATTGATCCTCGTCGCGATCGCTTCGGGATCGAGCGCCGACAGCTCCTCGGGTTCGATGACGACGGGAAACCGCATCTGAAAGCGCCAGGCGTCGAGCGCGTCGGTCCCTGGCTGGGAGTAGCACGCGTAGAACACGAGGGGCGCCTTGACCCGGCGCAGCAGAACGCCGGCGCTCCGATCGCAGGCGGCCATCCTCCCGAAGAACGGCGCATAGATCGCCTTCCGTCGCGGCCTATGGTCCAACAGCATCCCGACCGACGCGCCCGCGCGCACGGCAGCGGGGACGGCGGCCATGGCCCCTTTGCGGGGAATCACCCGCATGCCCTGGCTCTCCCGCGCGCGCTGCAAGTCCCGGGCGACGAAGTCATTGCGTGGCGCCTTGCCGACGCCGTAGGAGGGCCCCCACCCCATCCCGACGATGGCCGGACAACAGGCCTCCCAGAAGCCAACGTGGGCGGAGAGCATGATGGCGCCGCCGGGGCGGCCGAGCACGTCCAGGGCCTCCGGGCAGGCCTCGATCTCGTAGTGATCGCCGAGGCGCCCCCCCATCACGTGGCGGTCGACGCCCACCGCCACCAGCGCGATCCTCAGCAGGTGTCTCCAGGCCTGGGCCACGAGCCGGTCGACCTCGGGATCCGTGGCCAAGGGCAACGCCGCTCGGATGTAGTCCTCAGCGGCCCTGGTGTGCCGCCTGTCCAACGCGCGCCCCGCGCCTGCCAGGGTCGCCACGAGGCCACGCTGGAGCGGGCCGGGGAGGCGTAGCGCGCTCCCCTGCGCGGCCTTCATGAGCAGCTGCAGTGCCCGGTGCTTGGGGCTGTGGAAGCGGCCCTCCTCGAACGCCGGCACCGCTACAGGCCAGTCCGTACCCGGCGCCTCGAGCCGCACGTCATCGAACCGGTGGACGCGCTCCAGCGCGGGGGCCGGGACCGTCGAATCAGGCGCCTCAGCCATGCAGCCCCTCGTGGATCGACGCGCGCTCACGCGACCTCTGCGTGGGCGGGAGCGCGTCGAGCAGCGCATCCAAGATGGGCTCTCCGCGCGTCACGCTCATCTCAACGTCCAGGACGAGCAGGCGCTCGGGGGCCTCGATCTCGGGGAGCCCCTCGAGCCTCGCCGCGTCCTTCGCCGTGGTCAAGACAGCCCGCTCCACCCCGAGTCCATCGAGGTCGCCGGGAGCGAAGGCGTGATGGTCCGGAAAGCGTCGGTGCGACCGAACGAGGGCGCCCAGCGATCGCGCCGTCAGCTCGAAGGCGCCGGGATTTCCGATCCCGCTGACGAGGTCAACCTCGAGGCCCTCGAGGTCGCCCAGGGAGCGCCGCGTGCGCT
>Ga0102815_10002205_pt1 | contig 11964 bp, 10 predicted proteins | sample ColrivemetaGS759_FD_79113 | JGI IMG/M metagenome (GOLD analysis project Ga0102815, IMG submission 79113) | Estuarine microbial communities from the Columbia River estuary - Ebb tide ETM metaG S.759 | ecosystem: Environmental > Aquatic > Marine > Intertidal zone > Estuary | place: USA: Columbia...
AATCAAGAATGTCCCTTTTTTTGATGATAGTAAATAAGACTAATTTTCATTAGAATAACCTTATCTTAAACGTATAACGACTTCCAAAAAAGGGGTGAAATAAATGAGTATTAGATTTGATGATCAAGTAGCAATTGTAACTGGAGCTGGCGGAGGATTAGGTAAAGAGCATGCTTTGGGGCTTGCAAGAAGAGGGGCTAAGGTAGTTGTTAATGACCTTGGTGGAGGCGTTGACGGAAGCGGGGCTAGTGATGCTGCTAATGCTGTTGTTGATCAGATCAACTCTGAGGGCGGAGAAGCAATTGCAAATGGTGCAAGTGTTACTGATTTAGAAGCAGTTGAAGCTATGGTAAATGAAGCCAGAGAAAAATGGGGAAGAATAGATATTCTTGTAAATAATGCCGGGATACTAAGAGACAAAAGTTTTCATAAAGATACCATAGAGAGCTTTAATACAGTTATGGATGTTCATTTTCAAGGTACTTTAAATTGTACTCATACTATTTATCCAATAATGAGAGAGCAAGAGTTTGGAAGAATTATTTTTACCAGCTCATCAAGTGGAGTGTTTGGTAATTTTGGTCAAGCAAATTATGGGTCTGCAAAAATGGCAATGGTTGGATTAATGAACACATTAAAACTAGAAGGGCAGAAATATAACGTATTCACTAATTCAATTACTCCTGTGGCATACACAAGAATGACTGAAGGGCTCATTCCTGAAGATTTTGGTAAAAATATGCAGCCAGAACATGTAACTCCTGCTGTCTTATATCTTGCTAGTAAAGATGCACCAAATGGAGCTATTATCGCTGCTGGTGCAGGAGTTTTTTCTCGAATATTTATTCATGAAACTATGGGTATTAACCTTGGCACAGGAGAGGATATGACTCCAGAGAATATTGCCGCTAATTGGGATAAAGTTTCAGATATGGATGATGCCAGACCGCTTCAAAATGGTGGTGAACAGACTTTAAAAATATTTGAGTTAATTAATAAAGGTTAATTTTGAAACTTTATTCTAGCAAGCTTGCTCCTAGTCCGCTCAAGGTTTTAATTTTCCTCAAAGAAAAGGGCATATTAGATCAAGTTGAAATAATTGATTTAGACCTAGGAAAATTAGAGCATAAAACACCTGAATATAAAGCTATAGCACCTAACTCAAAAGTTCCAGCACTTAAATTGGATGATGATACTATTATCCTAGAAACAACTGCTATATGTAGATATTTAGAGTCCTTGTACCCTGAGCCTAATTTATTTGGAGAGAATCCTATAGAAATAGCCTCAATTGAAATGTGGTACTCAAGAGTTACGTATGAATTATCAGTCCCTTTAATGCACGGGTTTAGACATACACATCCACATATGAGTCAGATGGAAGATCAAAACCAAGAATATGGTTTGGCTCAAAGAGAGTTGGCTGTAAAGGCTTTAGGTATTTATGACAACATCATAGCCAGTAGAGAATATATAGCAGGAGATAGGTTTACCTATTCAGATATTCAAATGGTTACTTCATTACAATTTCTAGTCAGGCTGAATAGGCTTAATATAGAAGATTACGAAAATTTGAATGATTACATAAATCAGGTTTCTAGTAGGCCAAGTTTCTCAATATAATTATACTTAGCTCTATATTTATTTAACCAACAATAGAATATATGACTATAAAATGAAGTATCGCAGCAATTGAAACCAAGACATGAAAAAATTCATGATAGCCAAAATACTTTGGACTAAAGTTTGGAAACTTTAATCCATAGCCTACAGCTCCAACTGAATATATACCTCCTCCTACAACTGTCAAAATAAAATTAGTTAATCCCATTGCTGATGACATCACAGCCAGATAGGGTAGCGCCATATATCCTGCAACTAGATAAATAAATGCTCTCAGTAAACGATGTATATTTGTAAATATAACCGCTTGCAGTATACCTATTCCTGCAACAACCCAAATAATTAATAAAAGTTGCAAGCCTAGATTTGTTGGAAGCACGAGAAGGCATATCGGAGTAAAGCTTCCAGCTATCATTATAAATATTGATAGATGATCTAGCTTTCTCATCACTTTTAGGACTTTCGGTCTCCAATCAACTCTATGATAGAGGGCGCTGAAGCCAAACATCATAAATATTCCTATAGAATAAATAATCGTAGATACAAGTTCTATTGATGAAGTGCTTTTTATAATTAGTGGTATACAAGCACCTATGGAAACAAAAAACATCCACTCATGAAAATAGCCTCTTAAGAGAGGCTTTTCTAATGAGCTTTTCATTTACTCCCAGTTAAGGGCGCCACCAACCTGATATTCAGTAACTCTGGTTTCAAAGAAGTTTTTCTCTTTTCTTAAGTCAATAATTTCAGACATCCAAGGGAAGGGGTTTCCCACTCCTTTAAACTCTTCTTCTAAACCAATCTGTGTAAGTCTTCTGTTGGCAATAAATTTAAGATATTCTTCCATCATTGCAGCGTTCATTCCCAAAACACCTCGAGGCATGGTATCTCTTGCATACATGATTTCTAATTCAGTACCTTCAAGTATCATTTGTGCAGCTTCAGCCTTCATTTCTTCGTCCCACAAATGAGGATTCTCAATTTTAATTTGATTAATCACATCGATGCCAAAATTTACATGCATGGACTCATCTCTGAGAATATATTGAAATTGCTCAGATGTTCCAGTCATTTTATTTCTTCTTCCCATTGATAATATTTGAGTAAAACCACAATAGAAGAAAATCCCTTCCAATACACAATAGAAGGCAATAAGATTTTTAAGAAGTTGCTTATCTGTCTCCACTGTTCCTGTTTTGAATTCAGGGTTTGATATTTCTTGAGTATATTTTAGTCCCCAAGCTGCTTTTCTTGATACACATGGTATTTCCCTATACATATTAAAAATCTCTCCTTCATCCATTCCAAGAGATTCTATGCAATATTGATATGCATGAGTATGTATGGCTTCCTCTAGGCTCTGTCTTAAAATATATTGCCTGCATTCTGGATTTGTTATTAATCTATATAGAGCTAAAACTAAGTTATTAGCAACTAGTGAGTCAGCTGTTGAAAAGAAACCTAAGTTTCTTTTTACTATTGTTCTTTCATCTTCAGTTAAGCCATCTTCTGATTTCCAAAGAACTATGTCACTAGTCATATTAATCTCTTGAGGCATCCAATGGTTTGCACTACCATCTAAGTACTTTTGCCATGCCCAGTCGTATTTAAATGGAACAAGTTGATTTAAATCTGCTTTACAGTTAATCATCATTTTGTCATCAACCTGAACTCTTGATCCAGCCATTTCATCTAGCTCTTCTACTCCTGCCGCAACATCTAGATTTTGTATAGCTTCTCTAGCAATTTTTGCTCTAGAACCTTCTTCAATATTCACATTCTCACTTCTTATTTCAGCTACTGTATCTACAGGTGCTGGAGTGGGTTGCTGTTCAGCAGCTTGAGGCGTTTCAATAACAGGTTTTGTTGCTGTAACGACATCTACTGTATTTACTTCCTCTTTTCCGTATTCATCCCAATTTAACATTTCTTTCTCCTATATTATTGGCATGCTTCGCAATCTGGATCGTCCAGAGAACAAGCATCTGGAACAGGAGCTGGTGCTCCGAGTTCCTGTGGTGCAGTTTGAGTTGCTTCCGCACTCACTGCATTTAGTTTTCCTTGCGCAACAGTTGACTTTTCAGTCGATGTTGCAGCGATAGACCTAAGGTAATAAGTTGTTTTTAAGCCAGAATACCATGCCATTCTGTATGTGATATCTAGTTTTTTTCCATCAGCATTTCCTATGTACAAATTTAATGACTGGGCTTGATCAATCCACTTTTGTCTTCTACTTGCTGATTCAACTATATACCTTGGCTCTACTTCAAAAGCTGTAGAATATATAGTTTTTATTTCATCAGGTATTCTTGAAATCTGAGATAAGCTTCCTTCAAAATATTTAAGATCATTGATCATGACATCATCCCACAAGTTTAACTCTTTTAGCTTATGTACCAGATGTGGATTAACAATAGTAAATTCTCCTGAAAGATTGGACTTAACATATAAATTTTGATAAGTCGGCTCTACAGATTGGGTTACACCAGTTATGTTTGAAATAGTTGCGGTAGGAGCTATAGCCATAACATTAGAATTTCTCATACCATCAGAGATAACTTTCTTTCTAAGTGTTTCCCAGTCAAGTGTTTCTGATCTATCAACATTTAGATACTCTGAACCTCTATTTTCCTCTAATATTTCTATTGAGTCCTTCGGAAGGATTCCTCTGCTCCAAAGAGACCCCTCATAGGATTCATAAGCTCCTCTTTCTTTTGCAAGTTCTGTTGATGCGTGAATTGCGTGGTAGCTAATCAATTCCATACTTCTATCAGCAAAGTCGACCGCATCATCACTGCAATAAGCTATATCTTGAATGTACAAAGCGTCCTGAAAACCCATCATACCAAGCCCGATAGGCCTATGTTTAAGATTAGAATTTTTTGCAGTATCCACAGAGTAATAGTTAATATTTATAACGTTATCAAGCATTCTTATTGCCGTTGATACAGTTTGCTTTATTTTCTCCTCATCAAGCTTTCCATCTTTCATATGCTTTGCGAGATTCACTGAGCCTAGATTACAAACAGCGATTTCATCTGCACTTGTATTTAAAGTAATTTCTGTACAAAGATTTGAAGAATGAACAACCCCAGCATGTTGCTGTGGCGATCTTAGGTTGCATGAATCTTTAAATGTTATCCATGGGTGGCCTGTTTCAAATAACATTGTTAACATTTTTCTCCATAGTTCTTTAGCTGGCAATGATTTAAATTGATCCATTTCTCCAGCTTCAGCCTTTCTTTCATAATCTTCATATTTCTTTTCAAAAGCCTTGCCAATAAGATCATGAAGTTCTGGTGCTTCACCTGGAGAGAAGAGTGTCCAATTTTTATTTTCCTCAACCCTTTTCATAAATAAATCTGGGACCCAGTTTGCAGTATTCATATCATGTGTTCTTCTTCTCTCATCTCCTGTATTTTTTCTAAGCTCTAAAAATTCTTCTATATCAAGATGCCATGTTTCTAAATAAGCACACATAGCTCCTTTTCTTTTACCGCCTTGATTAACTGCAACAGCAGTGTCATTCGCAACTTTTAGAAAAGGTACAACACCCTGGCTTTTGCCATTTGTTCCTTTAATGTAGGAGTTCATTGCTCTTACTGACGTCCAGTCATTTCCCAGACCTCCAGCCCATTTTGAAAGAAGAGCATTGTCCTTCATGGCTCCAAATATACCATCTAGGTCGTCGGGTATAGTCGTTAAATAGCAAGAAGATAGTTGAGGTCTCTTAGTTCCTGAATTAAAAAGAGTGGGGGTTGAACTCATATAGTCAAAGCTTGATAATAATTTATAAAATTCTATCGCTCTTTCTTCTCTGTTATCTTCTTCAACCGCAAGACCCATTGCAACCCTCATAAAAAACACCTGAGGTAATTCATATCTAACGTCATTGGAATGAATAAAATATCTATCATAGAGTGTTTGAAGACCAAGATAAGTAAACTGATTGTCTCTTGTGTGATCTATTGCTTGACCAAGCTTGTCTATATCAAAAGTTTTTAAGCCAGGATCTAATATATCTAATTCGATACCTTTATCAATATATGCCATGAATGCTTTTGGATAATATTCTTTCATTTGATCGTATGTTGATTCTTCTGCAACTCCAAGAAATCCAAGTGCTTCACTTCTAATTTGATCCATTAGAATTCTTGCTGTTACAAATGAGTAATTTGGTTCCTGTTCCACCTTTGTTCTAGCTGACATAACAAGACTTGTTCTCATGTCTGCTAATGAAACCCCGTCGTATAGATTTTTTAGTGCTTCTTCAAGAACAACATTCATTGATACTTCTTCAAGTCCCTCACACGCGTCATTTATCAACGCAGCTACCTTATCAACATCAAGTGGCACAGATGTCCCATCTGACTTAGTAATATTTATATTAGGCTTATTTGGTATATCTATCTCAAGGGTTTCTTTTTTTCTTTCTTGTGTTCTACCAGCTCTGTATAGGATATAACTTCTTGCTACTTCGAGTTCTTCACTTCTCATTAACTGAAGTTCAACCTGATCTTGTATTTCTTCGATATGAAGGGTGCCTCCTGATGGCATCCTTCTTTCAAATACCTCAATAACACCAGTCGATATAGCATTAACTTTTTTATGAATTCTTTCGCTTGCGGCTGCGTTACCTGATTCAGTTGCTAGAAATGCTTTTGTTATTGCAACTTTTATTTTATCTTCTTCAAAAGCAACCACTTTCCCATTTCTTTTAATAACTCTTAGCTTGCCAGGAGCAGTTGTTTCAACATCATTCATTTGACTTTGCTGTTGAACTTCTAATGATTTGCTAGTTTCTTGTTGTATTGTTTCCATTTTTTCTCTGTTTCCCTATTTATTCGCCGTAACCTGTTTACTCATAAAGAGTTCTCTTAAATTAAAATTTCTGGAAGAAGTTTGTGTGTCTGCAGTTACACTTACTTTTTGTTCCGCTAGTGTAATATTACTTGTTGTGGATAAAGAATCAAGTAAAAAACACTATATATTGTGACAATTTCATTTTTTTTCACTATATAGTGTATGTAAGCTGTTTTTATTCTGTTGGTAATCAGTGTATAAATTGTGGATAATTCTTTTAAAGGAGAAATAATATGAGTAATTTTTTAGCTATAGATCAAGGAACAACAAGCTCTAGAGCAATAGTATTTAGTTCTAGTCATGAGCTTATTACAGACTCTCAAGAAGAATATTCTTTGTCTTATCCAAATGATGGTTGGGTAGAGGCAGAGCCAAATGATATTTTACGAACAGTCAAACAAACACTGGAAAATGTTTTAAAACAAACCTCAGAATTAATAACTTGTTGCGGAATAACAAATCAAAGAGAAACTACTATTGTTTGGTCTATTGAGACCGGGGAGCCAATTTATCCTGCAATCGTTTGGCAAGACAGAAGAACTCATGAGCTATGCAAATCATTAAAAGCAAACGGTTACGAAGAAATTGTAAGGTCTAAAACTGGTTTGGTAATCGACCCATACTTTTCTGCTACAAAAATCAAATGGATACTAGATAATGTAGATGGAGCCAGAAAAGATGCTCAAGAAGGAAAACTTAGATTTGGAACAATAGATTCTTTTTTAATTAGTAAATTGTCTAAAGAGGGATCGCATCTAACAGATGTAACGAATGCCTCAAGAACTATGTTGTTTAACATTAATAATATGAAATGGGATGAAGATTTGTTAAATCTGTTTGATATACCAATATCTATGCTCCCTGAAGTTAGATCTTGTGATTCAGATTATGGAACCCTACTTATAGAAGGAAAAAATATAGCTATAAAAGGAGTTATAGGAGATCAACAATCTGCTCTGGTTGGACAAAGTTGTTTTAATCATGGGGACATGAAATCGACATATGGTACAGGCTGTTTTTTAATGGTAAACACTAAAGAAAAATTAATAACTCTCGATGAAGGACTTCTAACAACTATTGGATACAAGCTAAACAATGAGGTTAACTATGCAATTGAAGGAAGTATTTACTCATGCGGTAATATAATTCAATGGCTCAGAGATAAATTGGAGTTTTTTAATAAAGCATCTGATAGCGAACAATGGCTCGATCGAAATGGTATTTGTAACAACATACAATTCTTACCTGCCTTTAATGGACTTGCAGCGCCATATTGGAATTCAGATGTAAGAGGTGGTTTTTATGGCATTACTCAAGATACTTCAAAGAAAGACATGGTAACAGCAGCATTCAAATCAATATGCTATCAAACAAAAGACATAACACAATTACTTATTCAAAATAACATTGAAATAAATTCTCTTTTTATAGATGGAGGCATGACTGCAAATAAGACCTTTTGTCAGCTATTATCAGATATTCTTCAAGAAAATATCTATAAACCACAAAATATAGAATCCACCGCTCTTGGTGCATGTATAGTTTCACAAATATCTGAAGGAATAAAAATCAATGACATAAAATCACAAATAGAAGAAAAGTATCAACCTCGAAAGAGCTTGCAAGAATTTTTTGATTCAGATTATGAAGTATGGAGAAACTATATAGAGAAAACTATATCTGATATTAAGTAGCTTAATTTCTTATATAACAATTTTTTTTCTATATAATGCATTTGCTTTAAAACAAACATCATTCAAATGTTTACATATAAAATTTTTAATAATATTGCTGAAGATGGAATAAACATCTTAGATGGAAACAATTTTCATATAGATGAAATAAATCCAGATTCTTTAATTTTAAGGAGCCAAAATCTTTCTAATGACGATTTTAATGAGTCATTAAAATGCATAGGGAGAGCTGGTGCTGGCATTAATAATATTCCTGTTAAAGATGCTACAGATAAAGGAATTGTTGTATTTAATACGCCTGGCGCCAATGCTAATGCAGTTAAAGAGCTGGTTGTTTGTGGAATGCTTTTATCTTCTAGAGGAATTATTCAAGGGAATATCTATTCGAAAACACTATCTGGAAAAAGCTCTGCAGAATTAAATAAATCAATGGAGTTACAGAAGAAAAATTTTAAAGGTAATGAGCTGAAAGGAAAAACCTTAGGTATTATCGGCCTTGGTGCAATAGGATCACTGCTTGCCCAAACTGCAGAAGTTATGGGTATGAGAATTATTGGATATGATCCATATATTTCTATAGATGCTGCCTGGCGACTCCCTAAAAATGTTGAAAAGGCAGATTCTATGGATTATTTGTTGAGTGAATCAGACTATATTTCAATTCATGTGCCATTAGTTGAAGCTACAAAGGATTTAATTAACAAAGAAGCACTTAAGAAATTTAAAAAAGGCTCTAAGCTTATTAATCTTTCGAGGGGAGGTATCGTCAATAATGAAGATATCATAGAAGCTCTTGATTCTAAAATCATTGATAAATTTGTTACTGACTTTCCAACACCTGAACTGATCTCTCGGTCTAATGAGCATCATGATGTAATACTACTGCCACACTTAGGAGCAAGCACAAAAGAAGCAGAGGTAAATTGTGCAGTTATGGCAGCGGAACAGATCTCTAATTTTTTAAACAATGGAATAATAGTAAATTCAGTAAATTTTCCGTCTGTAAAATTAGGCAGAAAAACAAAATATAGGATGGTCATAATCAATCAAAATGAGCCTGGAATGATTGGTAAAATTACTGATGAAATTGGATATAAAAATATAAACATTGCCGACATGACACATAAGAGTAGGGACGCTATTGGCATCAATTTAATTGATTTAGAGGAAGAGCCATCCAAAGAATTGATAAAGAATATTGAAAATATAGACCATGTCATAAATGTCAGACTTTGCAATAAACTCACTTAAAATAGTTAATTATTAGTGCGACTTATGTCTCATATCACTTTGTAAGTAATTAACATATTTTAATACTTGTCAACAGAAGAAAATAATGGTAATAAAACTGGTGTAGAATAAACCGGCAAATGCTGTTAATTTTTAATTATTCAACTAAATAACTGATATACGGTGTTTTTTTTAATATCTGTATAATTTTTGTTCAATTTAAGAAAACCTTAATATTAGTAGCTTAAATATGGTATAAATAAAGTTATCCATAACTTTATCCACAGTTTCTGTGGATAAGATTTTTAGTAAATATGAATAAATATCTCAAGAAAGTTAAGCTTCCTAATTTATGGGAGAAAGAGTTAAAAAAAGTAAACCTAAATAGGAATATTTATTCCCCATTGGAACGTATACACTCAGATATATGCCAAGGACATTCAGTATACCCATCTGTAGAAAATATTTTTAAAGCTTTTTATTTGTGTAGTTTTGATAAGACTAAAGTCGTTATATTTGGTCAAGATCCTTACCATCAAAAAGGTGTTGCAAATGGCTTAGCTTTTGCCATTAACGAGGGGTATAAAATTCCACCATCTTTAAAAAATATTTATAATGAAATCAATGATGATATAGGAACCTGTTTTTATAATTCTGGTAACTTGGAAGAGTGGGCCAAGCAAGGAGTTCTTCTTCTGAATACTTCTCTCAGTGTTTTAGATTCGCTTCCAGGTTCTCATGCTGACATCGGCTGGAACCTATTAGTAGATTCTATTATTAAAATCTTAAATAATAAGAAAGATGTTATTTTTCTTTTATGGGGAAATAGTTCCGCAAAAAAAGAAAAACTAATAAATACAGAATTTAATTATGTGCTTAAGTCTGCTCATCCATCTCCTCTTTCTTCTTATAAAGGATTCTTTGGATGTAAGCATTTTTCAAGAACAAATAATATTTTATTAAGAATGAACAAGAGTCCCATAAAGTGGTAAAACTAAATTATGGTGATGGAAGGATTTTCTTTTTTAATAATCTCTAAATAATCTTTTTTAAAGATTCCAAGAAAGATAAAGTTATTTTGAAGCTTTATAGATTTTCCTAAAGTTTTAAAATCTTTACTTTCTTTAATTTCTTTTTTTGAAATAATAGTACAAAACTTTCTTCTATCAACTCCCAGATATTTCATTCTGGCAACTATTTCCTGCCCTTTAAAACAACCTTTATCAAATGAAACTCTCTGTTTATCGTAATTTATTTCTAAAGGCCTATATTTACCAACATCATCTTTTGATAGATAAAAATTACCTAAAAGCATATTAGCTATAGACCATCCCTCCCATGAAATGGCATTAGAAATGTCTTTCACCTTGTCATCTATTTTTACAGATAGAGCAAAATCCTTGTTTTTTAAAAAGACTCTCTTACTAAATGGCGAAGATTCAATAGATGCGCAAACATGTTTTTTTGATTCAAGGAAAGTTACTCCAAAGAATTTAGCAAATGGAGTCAATTCTTTTATGAATGCATCAACAAGCTCATTATTAATTATGATTTTAAATACATTATTAGATTTGCATATTAAAAAATCAGCCATTACTAAGCCTTTTTGGTTACATATTGAGGAAAGATGAAAGGTTTCACTACAAACCAAATTGATATCAGATGTTATCTGACCTTGAAGAAAGTTTTTAACTTTTTCTGAATCTCCATTAATATCAATAACTTTTAAAGTATCTAAATAAGTAGAGCCAAATGATATTAATTTTTTTTGAATGTCTATTTTCTTGTAAAATTATTTAATTAATAACCTATTTTAACTAATGAACCAAGAAATAAACAGAATATACTGGAAATGCAGAAGGGGCATGAGAGAAATTGATCTTCTTTTGAGAGAGTTTTCCCAAAATAAATTAGATTCGATGAAACATGAAGACATTGAAATCTTTGATGCAATTCTTGATTATGACGACCAAAAGTTATTTGATTATATTTTTAAAGGAGAAACTTTAGGGATTGAGGCGCATGAAATTTTTATTGACACCCATTTAAAAAATTTTACTCATCAAGGAAACTTTTAAACTTTTTGTTTGTCAGATAATTAAAGGAAGCATTTATATATGATCAATAACGCAAATAATGATGATTCCTTGTTAATTGAGAAAGCCCAAAATGGGCATGAAGGAGCATTTAATTTTTTAATGACTAAATACTATCCAAGAGTTTATGCCTCTTTATACTCTTATACAAAATCTAGAGAGGACTCTGAAGACCTTACTCAACAGACCTTTGTAAAAGTTTGGCAGCAAATTAGTAAATTTAGAGGTGATAGTGCTTTTTTTACTTGGGTATATAGAATTGCAATCAATCTTGCTAAGAATCATTTTGTTAGTTCTGCATCAAAAAAAGATAAACTAAATATTTCTTCTACAGATCTTGAGATTGAGTTTGCTACCTTTGCCAATCCAGAGTCAGATTTAATGCACGATGAATCACTAAAAATAATAAGTTCATTTGTTGACCAACTCCCAGAATCTTTAAAAACAGCATTCACTCT
>Ga0102815_10002206_pt1 | contig 11961 bp, 9 predicted proteins | sample ColrivemetaGS759_FD_79113 | JGI IMG/M metagenome (GOLD analysis project Ga0102815, IMG submission 79113) | Estuarine microbial communities from the Columbia River estuary - Ebb tide ETM metaG S.759 | ecosystem: Environmental > Aquatic > Marine > Intertidal zone > Estuary | place: USA: Columbia...
ACGATATAATTATAAAGTTATTATCAAGCAAATTAAAAATTGCTGGCTTAGACCAAACATTTTCTTCCATTCTCCTACAATTTGCACAAGCCCACCCTGTAAAGTCTAATAGAATAATTTTTTCATTTTCAATAGCATATCTTTTACCATCTTCAAAATCTTTAAAACAATTAAGACCTAGGGGACAATCATTAATTTTAGTTTCTATAGAATAAAACTCTGGAGGAAGAATACCACTTAAAAATCTTACATTTTTACTACTAATTAAACCTGAGGTGAGGTATAAAGAGAAAATTAAGAAAAACCAAGCAAATATGTTTTTGAAATTTATTTTATTAGCTTGAGATTTAAAAAGATAAAATGATAGCATTAGGAATATGACAACCCAAATAATTATAAATATTTCTCTTTTTAAAATACCCCAGCCTTCAACTAGGTCTGCATTTGAAAGAAATTTAAATGCTAAAGCTAGTTCAATAAACCCTAAGGAGACCTTAAGTTTTTTTAACCAAATTCCAGATTTAGGTATTACTGAAAGATATTTTGGATAAAATGCTAAAAAAGTAAAAGGAAGAGCTAATGCTAATCCAAATCCAAACATTCCAAATGAAAGTTGCATAGCTCCTGATGAAGTTGATGATAAAGAGCCTGCAAGTAAAGATCCTAATATTGGGCCAGTACAAGAAAATGAAACTAAAGCCAATGTAAGAGACATGAAAAATATTCCAACTGCCCCACCTTTCTCTGATTTTTTCTCAGAACCAGATATTATATTACTTGGAATTACTATATCAAAGTATCCAAAAAATGAAATTGCAAATAATATAAATACAATAAAGAATGTAATATTAACATATACATTCGTAGAAATAGTATTAAGAATATTAGGATTTAAACTATCAAATTAATGAAATGGTAGACTTAATAATATATAAATCAATATAATAAAAGCACCGTACAAGGATGCCGAAATTAAACTACTATACTTAAGTTTATTTTGATCAATAAAATAGGATACCGTCAAAGGTATCATAGGGAAAATACATGGAGTTAGTAAGGCTAAAAAACCTGCAAGTAATCCAAAAATAAAAATTTCGAAATAGTTTGATGATTGTATTACGTCATAGCTATTATAACTTGTTTTGTCAAGGTCTAATTCAAGTGAGTTATATTTTTTAATATCATCTAAAGTGACATTATCATCTTGAACTATTTTCTTGTTTTTATCTAATATAATATTGAACGTCTGGTTTCGAAAAATACATAATTCATCATCACAAGATGAATAATCAATCTCAATTTTGATCTGGTTAAGGTCTTTGTCAATTAATTTAACAGATTGTGTGAAGGAGGCATTTTGTTCAAAATAGAATAAATCCATCTTAAAAACATTATCATAGCCAACTATGTAAGGATCTTCAATAAAAGTCTCACTAGCTTGATAATCCGAATTCTTGTTTAAAAATTTAAAACTAGTTGCTATAGACCCCTCCTCTGGCGAAAATTGTGAGTATAATTTCCAGCCATCAATTATAACTGCTTCAAAAGTAATTTCATAATCTAGATTACTTACTTTATTAACTTCATATGTCCAAGATACAGGTTCCTTCTCTTGAGAATTAAGTGAAAGAACTGAAATAATTGCAAAAAATATATTTTTAATCATTTCTAGTAATTATTAAGAAGTTTTTATTCTTGGTCAATCTATGTGTTTTTGAAATAATAAACTTTCCTGAATCTGAATTAAATATTTTTATAATCTCTTTAAAATTAAAGTCATAATCGATAAATAAATGATGAATATAAAAATCAAGTGGTTCTAGATTTAATAAATCATCGATTTTTACTTTAACCTTATCATTATCAATTTTAAATAAATTGACTTTTGTTTTTTTAATTATTGTTTCCGCAAATATCTTAGTAGAGATTAAGTTATTTATTGTTGTTTTGAACTTTAACATAACATTATCATCAAATTTCTTAAACTCAGGAATGATTGTATTTCTAATCATATTTCTATAATAATCATTTTTAGAATTTGAGGAATCCTCTCTGAAATCAATCTTATTTACTTCAGCATAGACTAATATTTCATCTTTTAGAATTTGAAGAAGAGGCCTGAATAAATTACTAGTTATCTCTGGAATACCTAAAAGTCCTTTTAATCCAGTACCTCTCATAGAGTTAATTAAATATGTTTCAAGTTGATCATCTAAATGATGAGCAGTTACTATATAATCAAACTTGTGAATTACTTTCAATTCATTAAACCAATTATATCTTAAATTTCTCGCACCTTCTTGAATACTAACATTACTTTTTTCACAAAATTCTATAGTACTAAATTTAGAGGAAAAATATTTAATCTTATTTTTTCTTGACCAACTTAAAATAAATTCTTGATCTGCATTACTTTCTTCAGCTCGAAGACCAAAATTACAATGGGCAATAGAAAAATTTAAATTATTTTGAATAAATAAGTTAGCTAGGACCATGCTATCCACTCCACCACTAACAGCAACTAGGAAATTATATTGCTTCAGTGGTTTAACTTTTTGTTCAAAAATTTTAATGATTTTATGTTCCACTGAGTAAAAATAACTAAAGTTTAACCAAATAAGTATCGTATTATATTATGGTTAAGTTTTTTTTTCTCAACTTGTAGTATATAATTTATATTTTGAAAAATTCTTCTAGTGTAAATTTACCGATTGGAATAGCACTGCTTCCTATTATTTTTCTTGTATTACTTCTTAGTATAAATGTTTTTATTTATGGAGATGATTCTCTAAATGGCACAAATCAATTTATATTAATCTTATCAGGTCTTTTTGGAGCATCTATTGGCTTTATTTATAAGGTTTCCTATAAAGATATTCTAACAAGTATTTCAAATAGTGTAAAATCTGTAACTGGAGCATTGTTAATTCTTCTATTTGTTGGAGCACTAGCAGGAACCTGGATGATAAGCGGTATCATTCCATCTATGGTTTATTATGGTCTTAAAATACTTGATCCAAATATTTTTCTTCCTGCTTGTATTATAATATGTTCTATTATATCAGTTGCAACCGGAAGTAGTTGGACAACATCAGCTACAGTTGGAATAGCTTTAGTTGGAATTGGACAAGCTTTAGGCATTTCTGCTGGAATGGTTGGAGGTGCTGTAATTTCAGGAGCTTATTTTGGAGATAAACTTTCACCTCTAAGCGATACAACAAATCTTGCTGCTGCTGTAACTAAAGTTGATTTATTTAAACATATAAAATATTTAACTTACACTACTATTCCAAGTATAACAATCACTTTTATTGTGTTTATTATTCTTGGATTTCTCCAAGTTTCAGATGGATCTACAGACAATACCTATTTGCTTAGTGCTATTTCAGAAAAATTCAATATTTCGTTAGTCCTGTTTATTGTTCCACTACTAGTACTAATAATGATTATAAAAAAGACTCCTCCATTAATTGCTCTTGTTATTGGAACATTAACAGGGGCTTTATTCTCTATAATTTTTCAGCCTCAAATAATTTCTGAACTTTCTAGTGATTCTAATTCTAAACTTGTAAATACTTATGTTGTGATAATGGATACAATTACTGGACCAATAAGTATTGAGACTAATAATGAATTATTAAATGATTTATTCTCAACTGGAGGAATGCTTGGTATGTTGAATACAATATTTTTAGTGATTGGAACTATGGTGTTTGGAGGAGTAATGGATGCAATTGGAGCACTCAAAACTATCAGTAAAACCCTTTTAAAATGGGCTAACACATCATTTAAATTATTTGCAAGTACAGTTGCTTCATGTTTAGCATTAAATGTTAGTGCTTCAGATCAGTACTTATCAATTGTAGTTTCTGGAAAAATGTTTGAAAAAGCTTTTAAAGATAAAAATCTTGCACCTGAAAACTTAAGCAGAACACTTGAAGATTCTGCAACAGTAACATCTGCTCTTATTCCTTGGAATTCCTGTGGAGCATATCATTCATCTGTCCTAGGAGTTGGGGTTGGGGAATATTTTTTATATGCAATTTTCAATTGGATTAGTCCATTCATGACATTAATATATGCTGGATTAAGAATAAAAATTAGGACTTTAGGTGATAAAAATTAATAATCTAACCTCATATTTGTATTTTTGTTAAATACTATTTTTTATGAGTAGCAAGAAAAAAGCCGATTTAAACAAATTTAAGGTTGTATTTGGCTACACTCTTCTATTTATTTCAGTAATTCTTTTCACATCGTTTATATCTTACATGTATAATTGGAGGGTAGATCAAAGTAGTGTTGATAGCTTACTTGATAGGAATATTCAAGTGGAAAACATACTTGGTAAAATAGGTGCATCAATAAGTCATTTTTTAATTTTTAAGTTATTTGGAATTGCTAGCTTTATATTCCCAGTAATTCTATTAATTTCTTCTTATTACTTACTGTTTAATAAAAAAATACTTGAATTAATTAAAAAAATAAACTGGTTATTATTGCTGATTGTTTGGACTACTTTATTATCAGGATATCTTAGTAATTATTTTCCAATTCAATCGGGTATAGTTGGATTTGAAATAAATTCATTTCTTGAAACATATATTGGAAATATTGGAATAATACTAATTATAGGTTTCATTTTTGTTTTATCTATTGCAATTCTTTGGAATATAACTCCCTATTCACTTTTTACATTATTGAAAAATACGACTCTAATAAACAAGCAAAAAGAGAAATCTTTTGATGATGATGCTGAGGAAAAAACATATCCTGATTTAAATTTAGAAGATGAATTAGTGTCAGAGCCAATTGAAAGAGATGAAAATGAGCTAGAGTCATCGAAAATATCTGATGATAATATATCAATGGAAGTTGAGGAAATCAACTTTGAAGAAAAAAGCACAAAAAATATTAGTTTTAATAAAGTTGATTTAAAGGAATTTGATCCAACTCTTGATCTAAGTAATTTTAAGAATCCTAGTATTGATATTTTAAAAGATTATGGTGACGGAACTATTAAAATAGATCAGGATGAACTAGAAACAAATAAAAATAAAATAGTTGATACTCTTAAGAATTATAACATTGGTATAAAACAGATTAAGGCTACCATTGGACCAACAGTGACACTTTATGAAATAATACCTGATGCAGGTGTTAGAATTTCAAAAATAAAAAATCTTGAAGATGATATAGCTTTATCACTTTCAGCTCTTGGTATAAGAATAATTGCTCCAATACCTGGGAAAGGCACTATTGGTATTGAAGTTCCAAATAAGAAAAAGTCAATTGTCTCAATGAAATCACTTTTATCTTCAAAAAAATATATTGAATCTGAAATGGAACTTCCAATTGCAATTGGAAAGACAATCAGTAATGAAACATTTATTGCTGATTTAACTAAGATGCCCCATCTACTAATGGCTGGTGCTACTGGACAAGGTAAGTCTGTAGGTATTAATGCAATTCTAACCTCTATACTCTATAAAAAGCACCCATCACAAGTTAAATTTGTATTAGTTGACCCAAAAAAAATTGAACTTTCTATATATTCTAAAATTGAACGACACTACTTAGCTAAACTTCCTGAATCAGAAGATGCAATTATTATCGAGAATGATAAAGTAATTAATACATTAAATTCATTATGTAGAGAAATGGACAAAAGATATGAGTTATTAAAAGATGCAATGACTAGAAATATCAAAGAGTATAATACAAAATTTATCTCTAGAAAATTAAATCCAGAAAATGGTCATACGTTTTTACCCTATATAGTTCTTGTAATAGATGAATTTGCAGATTTAATAATGACTGCTGGAAAGGAAGTAGAGACTCCATTAGCTAGATTAGCTCAACTATCTCGTGCCGTAGGGATACATCTAATTATTGCCACACAAAGACCTTCTGTAAATGTTATAACAGGATTAATTAAGGCTAATTTTCCAGCTAGGATTGCTTTTAGAGTTACATCTAAAATTGACTCAAGAACAATTCTAGATACTGGGGGAGCGGAACAGCTAATTGGAAGAGGAGATTTGTTATATTCTCAGTCAAATGTATTAACTAGAGTACAGTGTGGTTTTATCGATACTCCAGAAGTTGAAAAATTATCTGATTTTATTGGATCACAAATGGGTTATCCAACTGCTTATGAACTTCCTGAGTATTCTAAGGAAGAAAGTGGATCTTCATCAGATACAAGTATTGAAGATAGAGATTCAATGTTTAATGAGGCTGCCAGGGTTATTGTTTCAAATCAACAAGGTTCAGCATCTTTACTTCAGAGAAAACTAAAGCTGGGTTATAATAGAGCAGGAAGATTAATTGATCAAATGGAGGATGCTGGAATTGTTGGCCCTTTTGAAGGCAGCAAACCCAGACAAGTATTAATTTCAGATTTAAATTCATTAGAAACTCTATTGAGTGAAAACCAAAAATAATATATCTATAAAAGTCATTTTATTTCTTTTAGGTTTTTCAAATCTATTAGCTCAAGAATCTGCTATAGATATTCTTCAAAAAGTAAAAGATAATGCTACTCTAATAGAAAATGCAAAATATAAATTTAGTATTACTTCTGAATTTGAAAATACTCTTCTGCCAATTAATGGAGAGTTTTATATAAAAGACGAAAACTATTTCATTGATACTCCTGAAATTGATCAGATATATGATGGTAAGAAATTTTATACAATTATTCATGAGAATCAAGAAATAATTGTTAGTAATGAGAATAACACTTTTTTTAATTTTACGCCTAATCAGATATTTAATTTTTTTCTAAGTGGATTCAATCTTCAGATTGAAAAAATATCAAATAACTCCTATTTCATAATTGCAGAAAACAATCAAGAAGAAGATGTGTTTTATTCAATAGTGATTAATAGTTCTAATCTATCCATTGAAAAAATTGAAATGATTGAAAAGAAAAGCAACACTAAAATCAATAGTTTTTTAACATTAACTTATGATTATAATTTAATCGTTCCAATGTCTTTATTTAATTTTGATATGAATTACTACAAAGACTACCTAATAGTTACTCAAAATTGAAAATATTAGATAAATACATATTAAAATTTTATTTAAGCAGGTTCCTTGGTATTTTTGCTATATGTTTTTTAATATTTATAATACAAACATTTTGGCTCTATATAGATGAACTTGCAGGTAAGGGTCTAGATATTTTTACAATTGGTAAATTCTTTATGTATTTCTCACCCAAACTAGTCCCGTTAGTTTTACCACTTTCAATCCTACTAGCATCTTTGACAACTTATGGAACACTTTCTGAAAACTATGAGTTTATTGCTATGAAATCAAATGGAATATCAATAGTTAGAAGTATGATTGCATTATTGATTTTTCATATTTTTCTAGGAATTGGATCTTTTTACTTTTCAAATAATGTAGTGACCTATGGTGAATTAAAATCATATAATCTAAGAAAAAATTTAGCCAAATTGAAACCTACTTTAAGCATACGCGAGGGAATGTTTAATGATATAGGTAACATGAGCATTAAAGTTGCAAGAAAGTACGGTGATAATGAGCAATTTTTAGAAGACATTATTCTTCATAATATTTCAGATGATGAAATAAATAGACTCGTAATAAAAGCGGAGAGCGGAGAAGTAAGAAATGAGAATGATTCATATCTTCAATTAATCCTCAGAAATGGTAATAGATATGAAGACATAGTTACATCATCTGTTGCAGAAAAACAAAAATATCCACATACTAGAGCTTCATTTGAAGAGTATATATTAAATATTGATATATCAGACTTCAACAATGTAAACCTTGATGAAGAAAATTATAGGTCTACATACAAGATGCAAAGAGTAAATCAACTCAAACAAAGTTCAGATACTCTTTCAAGTAAATTTGAGAGTGATATGGCTCGATTTGGAATTACTTTCATGAATAGTCATACTTTAAGAAAATTACCTAATATAAATACTAATCAAATTGAGTCTAATGAGATTAAGATTAACAGACCATTTCTTAATCTTTTAGATGATCCTGAAATTTATGAGATAAACGGGGTTTTAGCAATGGCAGATGAAGAAGTTGATTTATATTTGAGACAATTATCTAATAAAAAAAAGACATTTTTCTTGCAACAAAAACTTATAAACCTTCATAAGCTTACAATTAATGAGCGATATAGTTTAATCTTTGCATGTATATTTTTATTTCTTATTGGAGCATCCCTTGGAGCTATTATAAGAAAAGGCGGATTAGGATTACCTCTAGTACTATCGATTGTAATATTTTTAACCTATCATTATATTGGTGTATTTGGCAAGAATGCGGCAGAAGACAGCTCAATTAGTCCCTTTTTAGGAAGCTGGATTTCTACCTTTGTTATAGCACCTTTTGCAATTTATCTAACTAAGATAGTTTCAACAGATAGGGGCTTCAATTTTACTTTATTTGATAAGTTTTCAGAGATAGTTAATAAATTAAAAGTTAAAAATGAGTAACATAAAGCTGGATAAAATAGAAGATGCAATTTCTGATATAAAAAACGGAAATATTATAATTGTTGTTGATGACGAAAACAGAGAGAATGAAGGTGATTTTATAACTGCTGCCGAAACAATTGATTCATCAAAAATTAATTTTATGGCAAAAAATGGAAGAGGTTTAATCTGTGTTCCAATGTCTGAAAAATTATGCTCAAAATTAAGTCTTGGCAAGATGGTTCCCAATAATACTGACCCACTTGAGACAGCATTTACTGTTTCAGTTGATCTAAAAGGAAATGGAGTTACTTCTGGAATATCTGCATCAGATAGAGCTAAAACTGTTCAAGCATTAGTTGATAATAATACTAAACCTGAAGATCTTCAAAGACCTGGCCATGTTTTTCCTTTAATTGCAAAAAACGGAGGTGTTCTCAGAAGAACTGGACATACAGAAGCTGCTATAGATTTTGCTAGACTTGCTGGTTTTAAATCTGCTGGTGTTATAGTTGAGATTATGAATGATGATGGAACTATGTCGAGATTACCTCAATTATTTAAAGTAGCAGAAAAGTTTAATTTAAGAATAGTTTCTATTGAAGATCTTGTAGCATATAGAATGAAGAATGATAGTTTAATCAGCAAAAGCTTTGATGAGGAAGTTAAAACTAGTTTTGGAAATTATAGATTAAGAGCTTACAAACAGACTAATAATGATCAAGTTCATATTGCGTTAACTCTTGGTGATTGGAATAAAGATGAACCTATTTTAACTAGAATAAATTCATCAGTTGTTGATAATGATGTTACAAAAATATTGACAGGAACTAATGAAAAAAATTATGATAAAATCTTTTCCGAAATCAATAAAAAAGGCAAAGGTGCTTTAATCTTTATTAATCAAAATCAATCATCTGAAAAAATATTGGAGAAACTTAACTCGTTAAGTAAAGATTCCGAAAAACCTAAAATTGATTTTAGAGATTTTGGAATTGGAGCTCAAATATTACATGATTTAGATATCTGTAAAGTCAATTTACTAAGTAACTCCAAACACAAACATCGTGTTGGGCTATCTGGTTATGGATTGAGTATAGTTGATTATACTAACTATTAAAAGTATCCATCCAAAGCTTTACTGCCATATAAGATACCATTACAAGAAGAGTTATTCTAATAACCTTATCACCCTTCTTAACAGACCATCTGCTAGATAACCATGCACCGATAACTGAACCTAGAACCATCCATAATCCTACCATCCATAATATTTTACCATCTAAAGCAAAAATTAAAACTGCTGCAATAGAATATACAAACACAGAAAAAGCTTTAACAGAGTTAGTCCTGAGTAAATTCATTCTATTTAATTGAGTTAGTAAAAGCATTATTACTATCCCAACTCCGGCTTGAAGAAATCCACCATAAATACCAATAAAAAAGAAACCTATTAATCCAGCTATTAAATATTTCCCAGTAAGTCTTTCTGGCAAGTCTAAAGAAGCAATTGATTTAGATCTAAAAACTATTATAATACCAACAGTTATCATAATAATAGCTAAAAATCTTTTGAATGTATCTCCATCCATGTCGATAGCAATTTTAGCTCCAATTATAGCACCTAATGTAGCGACTAAACCAAAATATAATCCATAGGGATGTGTAACAATTTTCTTACTTCTATAACCGTAACTTGCAACTAAAGCAGCTGAAATTACCATAAGTCTATTTGTGCCGTTTGCAGTAGCCTCATCTAGACCCAAAAAAAGTATTAATACTGGAAGGGTCACAAGAGATCCTCCTCCTGCTAAAGTATTAACAACACCTGCAAAAAGGCCAATTCCAAGAAGTATTAAAATTGAATTTATATCTAGAAGCATGACCCTAAAAGTAAGATAATTATTTTTTGATTCACATGATGATTAAATTATTTTTTTATACCTAAAATCGTGTATATTTGCACCTGCATTGGAGAAATGGCAGAGTGGTCGAATGCGGCAGTCTTGAAAACTGTTGAGGGTCATACCTCCGGGGGTTCGAATCCCTCTTTCTCCGCAAAAAACCTTGTAAGTCATTGATTTACAAGGTTTTTTTTTGAGTTATTAAAAAAAATAGAACAATAAAGTATATTAGCATGAGAGTAATTAAAAATTAATAGAAATTAAAACAACTATAACCACAAAATATATTATTTTTAGAATCCAAAGATGTCCATTACTCCAAAAAATATCGGCTTAGTTTCAGGTCCATTAGCATTCATTTTAATTTTACTTTTTTTTCATCCTGAAGGACTAAATCCTGCTGCAAATGCTATTCTTGCATCCACAATATGGATTGCCATTTGGTGGATAACAGAGGCTATTCCAATAGCAGTAACCGCATTATTACCAATTATTTTATTCCCATTAACTAGTGGATTAGGCCTTTCCGAAACAACAGCTTCTTTTGGACATAAATATGTTTTCCTTTATGTTGGTGGCTTTATTATTGCTATTGCTATACAAAAATGGAACTTACACAAAAGGATAGCATTGAACATTATTAATTTAATAGGTACAAATGTTGTAAACATTATTCTTGGGTTTATGGTTGCAACTGCATTTATGTCAATGTGGATTTCAAATACAGCCACTGCCGTTATGATGCTACCTATTGCAATTGCAATAGTTGCTCAATTAAAGGATGATCCAAATACAATTGAAAAAGAAAATTTAATTTTCGGAAAGGCTTTAATGTTGGGTATTGCATATAGCGCATCCATTGGTGGTTTAAGCACATTGATTGGAACGCCACCTAATCTAGTATTAGCAGGTGTAGTTGAGGAAACCTTTGGATATGAAATCACCTTTGCTCAATGGTTTAAATTTGGTTTTCCTATCTCCGTTGTTTTATTGTTTTTATGCTGGAAATACCTTACAAGTTTTGCTTTTAAGTTTAAACAAAAGAGTTTTCCTGGTGGAAGAGAAGAAATTAGTAAACAGTTAAGAGCTTTAGGTAATATAAGCTACGAAGAAAAATTAGTAGCTGGAGTTTTTGCTTTAACTGCATTTGCTTGGATTAGTCGCTCTTTTTTATTGAAATCAATTATTCCTGGAATTGACGATACGATTATTGGACTTATTGGTGCTATAGTAATCTTTTTATTACCCACTAAAAATAAAAAAAGACGCCTAATAAATTGGGATGAAGCTGTAAAGTTACCTTGGGGAATTTTATTGTTATTTGGTGGAGGAATGGCATTAGCTGCAGGTTTTAAAGATAGCGGATTGGCATTGTGGATAGGTTCTCAGATGACTTTATTAGATGGTGTTTCTTTATTTTTATTGGTCTTCATTTTGATTGCTGCTGTTAATTTTTTAACAGAAATTACTTCAAACTTAGCGACTACAGCTATGTTATTACCTATTTTATATCCAATGGCAATAACAATTGATGTACATCCATTTATTTTAATGGTTTCTGCAACAGTAGCTGCTACATGTGC
>Ga0102815_10002219_pt1 | contig 11904 bp, 11 predicted proteins | sample ColrivemetaGS759_FD_79113 | JGI IMG/M metagenome (GOLD analysis project Ga0102815, IMG submission 79113) | Estuarine microbial communities from the Columbia River estuary - Ebb tide ETM metaG S.759 | ecosystem: Environmental > Aquatic > Marine > Intertidal zone > Estuary | place: USA: Columbia...
CTGTAATGATTGCTTCTAATTTATCAAAAATTTCAGTATTATCATAAATACCATTGAAAAGTGACGAATAAGGACCGAAACTAAATATTGGAACCATTGTAGCTGTATGACTCCCTGACACATATTTATTTACAACTTTAGAATCTTTTAGATTACCATCAATAATTGAAACACCTCCTGTTTCATGATCTGCTGTTATTACTACTGTTGTGTTTTTATCTTTATAAGCAAAGTTAAAAACCTTTCCAACTGTTCTATCAAACTCTAACATTTCGCTTATCATATGTTCTGAGTCATTATCATGACCACCCCAATCAATTTGTGAACCTTCAACTAATAGAAAAAAAGGTTTATTGAAGTTTGAAAGTTTTTGAACAGTTGCTTGAACTATATCTTCTAGAGATGGTTTTCTTCCTTCGTGTTTTCCAATAGGTTCATCATAATCAGTTAAAAATCCAATTTTATTTGAATTGATTCTTATGAAACTTTCTAAACTATTTGCAAATAAATAGTCATCCATTTCATCCATTAAGTTTCTTTTATCACGCCTATCATTAAAATATTTTTCACCACCGCCTACAAAAAAATTAATATTACTCTTAGATAGTTGACTTGCTATTTCATCATAATCATATCTACTTTTTACTTTTGAATAATATGATGCTGGAGTAGCATGAACAATAGTAGAAGTAGCAATAATAGCAGTCATATAGCCTTTATCTCTGGAAATCTCAAGAATAGACTTTACAGGACTGTAATTTACATCCATACCAACTACTCTGTTATAAGTTTTTACACCTGAAGACATTGCAGTTCCTGATGCAGCAGAATCAGTGACTAAATCATCAAATGAATGAGTTTTGATTAAACCAATATGATGAGATCTTTCTAGTGAAGTATAATTATTATTAGAGTACATACCAGATGAAATTTGAGATAATCCCATCCCATCTCCTATCATCATAATAATATTTGGAAGTTTGGACTCTTGACTGAAACTATATAATGGTGATAGAAGAACCATTATAAACATTAGATATCTAAGCATATGTACAAATTTATGTTTATAAATTATAATTACTGTAAATATTTTGTTAAGGATTGAAATATTATTGAATTTCTTTCTGCTTTTTTTAAAATATAGTTTATGTTGGCTAGTCCAGCCTTATTTCTTTCTTTCTTAGAAGTATTTAACCATGAAAAGGTTTCATAAAACTCTTCAGAATCTTTAACTGAATATACTCCTCCTAATTCTATTAGTTCTTCAGCCTCAATATATCCTTGGTAATTATATCCAATTATTACGGGACAAGAAAAAACTGCCGGCTCAAGAATATTATGAAGACCTTTATTTGACATTCCACCCCCAACATATGAAATACTCCCGTAGGCATATAAATATTTTAAGATACCTATTGAATCTATAATTAAAATTTTTCTTTTAAAATCATCTTCAGATTTCAAACATGAAAATTTAATAGCTTTTTCACCATATAGATTTTCCAGCTTATTAATAAAGTCATATGAAATATCATGTGGAGCAATTATGGACTTTACACTATTATTTTTTATGGTTTTATCGATCAATTTAATATCTTTCTCCCAAACACTTCCAGCTATAAAACACTTTTGATTATCAATAAACTTTTCTATTTTATTTATTTTCTTTTTCTCTTCAAGTGTTTTTATTACTGATGTAAACCTAGAATCTCCAGATATACTTATATTATTAGATAAGTATTTTTTAAGTACTTTTTTTGAATTAATATCTTGGACATAGAATAGATCAATTTTCTTTAATTTATTTAGAAACCATTTTCCATAGAATTTGAAATAAAATTGAGATTCATCAAATTTTGATGACACTGAATAAATTATTGAATTATTTTTTTTTAAATATGTTAAATAATTAGACCAAATATCATTTTTTATAAAAACAGCAACTCTTGGATTAACAATTTGTATAAACTTTCTAGCATTTAACTCAGTATCAAGAGGAAGGTATACCATTGAGTCAGCAACTTTATAATCTCTAGAATTTTCTAATCCAGATGGAGAGAAAAAAGTTACAATCACCTTAAGATCATCAATTTCTAACTTAAGGGATTCAATTATTGGTTTTGCGATTTCAAATTCTCCTAGGGAGGAAACATGAAACCAAATATTTTTATTTGAAGGATTGATTTCTTCTTTTAAGATTTTAAATGAGTTCTTTCTGCCTTTAAAAAATAGATTTGTTTTAGGAGATAAAATCCTTAAAGGTTGAGATAGCAAATAAGCTAGTCTTATAAATATTTCATAAAAAATTTTCACTATATCCTTTTTCCAAAAATACTTTTTTAATTTTGTTTTTGATGAAAAAAATCAACATGGTTGATCTAAATGGTCAATACAGAAAAATTCGATGGCAAGTTAACAGAGAGATAAAAAAAGTAATTAACTCTTCCACATTTATTAATGGTCCTATTGTAAAGGAGTTCCAAAATAATTTACAGAAATATGTAGATGTAAAACATGTTATACCATGTGCTAATGGAACTGACGCACTACAAATTGCCTTAATGGCTCTTGAATTAAAAAGAGGTGATGAAGTAATTACAACAAACTTTTCTTTTGCTTCTACTATCGAGGTGATTCTCTTACTGGGTTTAAAACCAGTTGTTGTTGATGTCGATCCTAGAACTTTTAACATTGATCCTAGCTTGATTCAAGATAAGATTACAGACAAAACAAAAGCCATTATTCCTGTCCATTTATATGGTCAATCATGTAGAATGGAAGAGATATTAGAAATAGCTAATAAAAATAATCTTCAAATAATCGAAGATAATGCTCAAGCTTTAGGCTCTAAATATAAATTTGAAAATTCTCAGAAGCAAATGTCTGGATCTATTGGAGACATTGCTACAACATCCTTTTTTCCTTCTAAAAACCTTGGGTGTTATGGAGATGGAGGTGCAATATTTACAAATTCAGATAATCTAGCGCATAAGATGAGGGGAATAGTTAATCACGGAATGTATGAAAGATATTACCATGATGAAATTGGAGTAAATTCTCGTCTGGATTCTATTCAGGCAGCAATTTTAAATGTTAAACTTAAATATTTAGATAAATATAACAAAAGAAGACAGGAAGCTGCAAATCATTATAATGCTGCTTTTGAGAATATCGATCAAATTGAGGTTCCATTTATTGAATCAGATATTGATTCACATGTATATCATCAATACACTTTAAAAATTATGAATGGAAAACGTGATGAATTAGCTGATCACTTATTAAAAAATAATATTCCCTTTGGGATATATTACCCATTGGGATTTCATGAGCAAAAAGCATATAAACAAGAGTTTGTTTCAGATAATGACTTTCCTGTAACAAACAAAGTTAAAAATCAGGTAATTTCATTACCAATGCATACTGAGCTTTCAAAAAAACAAATAAAATTTATTTCAAATACAATTATTAGTTTTTTTGAATAATTATTCAATTCGTTTACTTTAGTAAAAAAGAACCATGAAAAACCTATTAATTTTTTTATTAATGTCATCAACTTTGCTATCGCAAGAAAAGTATATTCATGCTGGTAAAATTTATGATTCAAATTCAGGAAAATATCATTTAAATAAAACTATTATTGTTTCGGAAAATATTATTAGTTCAATTGAAGATGGATTTATTGTACCTGACAATGAGAACATAATAGTATATGATCTTAAATCTAAAGTTCTTTTACCTGGATTAATAGATTTTCATGTTCATATGGAAAGTGAGTCAGGTGGGAAAGATAAATATATAAATAGGTTTCAAGATAATAAAGCAGATGTAGCCTATAGATCTACAGTAGTTGCAAGAAAAACTCTGCTAGCAGGATTTACTACTGTCAGAGATGTTGGGGGTTCTGGAGTTAATATTTCTCTTCGAAATGCTATTAATACAGGTGTTGTTGTTGGACCTAGGATATTTACATCTGGAAAAACAATAGCTACAACAGGCGGTCATGGAGATCCAACCAATGGTTACAGAGAAGGTTTAGTTGAAGATCCAGGTCCAGAAGATGGAGTGGTTAATTCAATTGCTGATGCTAGAAAAGCAGTTAGATATAGATATAAAAATGGAGCTGATTTAATAAAAATTACTGCAACTGGTGGAGTAATGAGTATGGCTAAAAATGGTCAAAACCCTCAATTTACAGAAGAAGTTATGAGAGCAATAGTTAATACAGCTAATGACTATGGAATGCATGTTGCAGCTCATGCTCATGGAGATGAAGGCATGTATAGAGCTGTTAGATCAGGAGTAAAAACTATAGAGCATGGTTCTATTATGAAAGAAAGAACAATGAAACTTATGAGGGAAAAAAATACTTACTTAGTTCCTACAATTAGTGCAGGTGAACATGTTGCAAAAATGGCTGGTATTCCAGGATATTATCCTGCAATTATAATTCCTAAGGCTTTAGAAGTTGGTGTTCAAAATAAAGCCTCAACAAAGAAAGCATATCAAATGGGTGTTCCCATTGCATTTGGAACAGATGCTGGGGTTTTTCCTCATGGAGATAATGCTGGTGAATTTGTATACTGGGATGAAATTGGAATTCCTCCGGAATATTCTATTAAATCAGCTACAATTACTAATGCTAAATTACTTAACATGAATAATTTGTTAGGTCAAATAAAGAAGGGGTTTTATGCAGATATTATAGCAACTAATGATAGTCCAACGGAGGATATTTCTACTTTATTAAATATCATTTTTGTGATGAAGAATGGAGAGGTTTATAAAAAATAAGTCTAAATTTTATTGACAACAACATCTCCATCAATTTTTTTAATTAATCCTTGAAGAATATTTCCTGGTCCAACCTCAATGAATTCTTTGACTCCATCTTTGATCATCTTGTTTATACTTTGTGACCAAAGAACAGCTCCTGTTAATTGATTAAGAAGATTAGCCTGAATAACTAATGGATCTATAACTGCAGATGCTGTAAAATTTTGGTAAATAGGACAGTTAGGTTTTTTAAAATCAATATTGTCTATGCCTTTTTTTAATTCATTAGAGGCAGATTTCATTAAATCTGAATGAAAAGCTCCACTTACAGGAAGTATCAATGCTCTTCTTGCACCTTTTTCTTTAAGTGATTCACATGCTTTTTCTACAGCGTTAAATTCCCCTGAAATAACTAATTGACCAGGACAGTTATAATTAGCTGGTTTAACAATACCATCAATTTCATTACATACAGACTCAACAATGTCGTTGGATAAGCCAAGTATTGCTGCCATGGTTCCTTCAGTTTCTTGACATGCTTGTTGCATTGCATTTGCTCTAATAGAAACCAATCTTAAACCATCTTCAAAGCTTATCGATTTAGATGCAACAAGAGCAGAAAACTCACCAAGGGAATGACCTGCGCATACATCAGGTTTAAATGTATTGGATGTTAATGCTGATATAACAGAATGAATAAAAATTGCTGGTTGAGTAACTTTTGTTTGTAATAATTCTTCACTAGAACCTTCAAACATTAATTCAGTAATATTGAAGTTCATAACTTCATTTGCTTTTTTAAAAAGATCTCTAGATTCTATTTTATCATTAAATAGTTCTTGACCCATACCTGGTTTTTGGGATCCTTGTCCAGGAAAAACATATGCCTTCATACTATTTCTTTATGTAAGTTAAAAAAGAATATTTAATATTTTCAACACCTACTAATTCATGTGTTTCTTCATTAACTAATTTGAATTTTTTAATAGGAATTTCAGGAAAGTATGCATCCCCTTTATAGTCTTTAAATATTCTTGTCAATTCAATTTTATCTACAATATTTATAGTTTGACTATATATTTCTCCACCACCTAGAATAAAAGTCTGAGAGTCGTCTTTACAGTGATCTAATGCCTCGTTAATGCTTTTACAAATTATTACTCCCTCATATTGATATTCAGTATTTCTTGTAACAACAATATTTACTCTGTTAGGAAGAGGGTTGGGTAGTGATTCAAAGGTTTTTCTACCCATTATTACATTATGACCTTGTGTTAGCTCTTTGAATCTTTTTAAGTCTTTGGGTATGTTCCATATTAGTTTATTATCTAATCCAATAACATTGTTTGTAGATGCAGCTGCAATTATTGTTAGTTCATTTTTTATCATATCCTTAAACTGAAATTTTACCTTTTATTGCAGGATGAGAATTATAATTCAATATTTCTATATCATCAAATTTAAAATCTTCAATATTTTTAACTGTTTGATTTAGTTTTAATGTTGGGAGGGGCATAGGTTCTCTTGATAATTGAAGTTTAACCTGTTCAAAATGGTTAAGGTAAATATGAGTATCTCCAAAAGTATGAACAAAATCACCAACTTCATATCCGCATACTTGAGCAATCATGTGAGTAAGTAAAGAATAGGAAGCAATGTTAAATGGAACACCTAGAAATACATCTGCACTTCGTTGATACATTTGACACGATAATTTATTATCTGCTACGTAAAATTGAAAAAAAGCATGACATGGGGGTAACGCAGCTTTTCCATCTTTAACATTTTCACTAAATGATTTTTTGCTATCAGGAATTATATTTGGATTCCAAGCTGTTACTATCATTCTTCTACTTGAGGGGTTTGTTTTAAGAGAGTTAATAACATCTTTAAGTTGATCTACACCATCACTATTCCAGTTTCGCCATTGGTGTCCATAAATTGGGCCAAGATCACCTTTGCTATCTGCCCATTCATCCCAAATTGTAACTCCATTATCCTTTAAATACTTGATATTTGTTTCACCATTAATAAACCAAATTAGTTCATGAATAATAGATCTTAAATGTAATTTCTTAGTAGTAACGAGGGGAAACCCATCCTGTAAATTAAATCTCATTTGATAACCAAACACACTAACAGTTCCAGTTCCAGTTCTATCCTTTTTTTCTAAACCATTATCGCTTATATGTTTAAGTAAATCTATGTATTGTTTCATTTGATACTTTTTCTAATATTCAACTCATCTCTTAATTTTGCAGCGATTATATAATCCTCATTTTGGATACTTTTTTCAAGCATTTTTTTAATTTTATTTGTAGATATTTTTTTTAAATCTTTTGATTTAGTTATATTTTCATCTGATGTGTCAGTTTTATAAGTTTCAAAAAAACTATCATCAGTAAGTTTAATTTCCTCAGAATATCTTTCATCATCTTCAAATCCAGCTTCATCAAGAACTTTCTTATTAACAAATATTGGAGTACTAAATCTTAGAGATAATGCAATTGCATCAGAAGTTCTAGAATCTATTTTTATTATTTTGTTCTTCTTTTCACATACTATGTTTGAGAAAAAAACACCATCAATTAATTTATGTATTATCACATGATTAAGTTTTATGTTAAACTTATCTGCAAAGCTTTTAAATAATTCATGTGTTAAAGGTCTAGTAGTCTTAATTTTTTTTTCTAGTGCTATTGCAATAGCCTGAGCTTCAAATCCTCCAATTACGATTGGTAGTTTTCTACTTCCATTTAGCTCATCTAAAATTAAAGCAAATGCTCCAGAAGTATTATCGCTGTATGATATTCCTTGAATTTTTAATTCTACCAATTCCATGTAAAAATATAATTGCAAAATTAATTAAATAAAATTTAAATCTCATTAGAGCACTACAGGAAATATTTTTTTTATCATTAAATTCGCTTAAAATTAATAACTATGAAGACAGTTCAGTTTAGACAAGCAATTTGTGAAGCTATGTCAGAAGAAATGAGAAGAGATGAAACTATTTATCTTATGGGAGAGGAAGTAGCGGAATATAATGGAGCCTACAAAGCTTCAAAGGGTATGTTGGATGAATTTGGAGAATTAAGAGTAATAGATACACCTATATCAGAAGCTGGTTTTTCAGGTGTTGGTGTAGGTTCAACAATGGTTGGAGCTAGGCCCATAATAGAATTTATGACTTTTAATTTTGCTTTAGTTGGAATAGATCAGATAATTAATAATGCTGCAAAAATTAGACAAATGTCTGGTGGCCAATTTCCATGTCCAATTGTCTTTAGAGGACCAACTGCCTCTGCAGGTCAATTAGGCGCAACTCACTCCCAAGCTTTTGAAAGCTGGTTTGCTAACTGTCCAGGCTTAAAAGTAATAGTTCCATCTAATCCTTACGATGCTAAAGGTCTACTTAAGTCTGCAATAAGAGATGATGATCCAGTTATTTTTATGGAGTCTGAACAAATGTATGGAGACAAAGGTGAAATACCAGAAGGAGAATACACACTTCCAATTGGAGTTGCTGATATAAAAAGAAAAGGAAAAGATGTAACAATTGTATCATTTGGAAAAATTATTAAAGAGGCATATAAGGCAGCTGAAGTTCTCGAAAAAGAAGGTGTTGAATGTGAAATTATTGATCTAAGAACTCTAAGGCCAATTGATTATGACACAGTAATTGAATCTGTGAAAAAGACAAATCGACTAGTAATTCTTGAGGAAGCTTGGCCTTTTGGAAATATATCTACAGATATTTCCCATAAAGTACAGAATGAAATATTCGATTATCTTGATGCACCCATTGAAAAAATAAATAATGCAGATACTCCGACACCGTATTCACCAGTTTTACTTGAAGAATGGCTTCCAAATAGTGAAGAGGTAATTAAAGCAGTTAAGAAAGTGCTATACCTTTAGAGTAGTGGAGCTATAACTAACGCAACTACAGCAATTAATTTAAGAAGAATATTAAGTGATGGTCCAGATGTATCTTTGAATGGATCACCAACTGTATCTCCGACAACTGCGGCTTTATGAGCATCAGATCCTTTTCTACCTTGTTCTTCAATCATCTTTTTAGCATTATCCCATGCTCCTCCTGCATTTGATTGAAAAATTGCCATTAAGACTCCACATGAAGTAACACCTGCTAAAAGGCCACCTAACATTTCAGCACCTCCAGTAAAACCAATTATTACTGGTGCAGAAATTGCCATTACTCCAGGTAATACCATTTCCCTTAATGCAGCTTCAGTAGAAATTTCAACACATTTGCTATATTCAGCAACTCCATCTGCATCATTAAATATTTTTAAGTCTTCTTTTGTTGCTTTAGAAAGATCCGAATCATATTTTCTCATGATTTCAAGAGCTGCCTTAAGCTGTGGAAGATCTCTAAATTGTCTTCTAACTTCTTCAATCATGCTCATTGCTGCTTTTCCAACTGCATTCATTGAAAGAGCGGAAAAAACAAAGGGTAACATTGCCCCTAGAAGTAATCCTGACATTACGATTGGTTTTGAAATATCTATTGATTCTATTCCTGCTGTTTGCATAAATGCTGCAAATAGTGCTAATGCAGTTAAGGCTGCGGATGCAATTGCAAAACCCTTACCAATTGCAGCAGTTGTATTTCCTACAGCATCAAGTTTATCTGTTCTCTCTCTTACTACTGGATCTAAATCAGCCATTTCAGCAATACCTCCAGCGTTATCTGAAATTGGACCATATGCATCTACTGCTAATTGAATACCAGTATTAGCAAGCATTCCAACCGCAGCAATAGCAATACCGTATAATCCTGCAAAATGATGTGAAAGAAGAATTGCAGCACAGATAAATATTATAGGCAATGCTGTTGAAATCATACCAACACCTAATCCTGCTATAATAGTAGTTGCTGCACCAGTTTCAGATTGTTTAACAATCGACAGAACAGGCTTTTTACCAGTTGCAGTATAATATTCAGTAACCTTTCCAACCAGAAGTCCAGCAACTAAACCACTTATAGTCGCAAGAAAAACTCCATTTGAAGTATATACAATATCATTAAATACCCATGATTCAGGTAGTAAGTTTTGAATTAAAAAATATGTAACAACAACCATTAATCCTGCAGAAAGGAATTCTCCTGTATTAAGAGCTTTATGAGGATCGCCACCTTCTTTAACTCTAACAAAGAAAGTACCAATTATAGACATTATAATTCCAGAAGCAGCAATATAAAGTGGAAGTAATACAGCATTTATTTTAATTTCAGAAAATTCAGATAAACCAACATAAGCAGCACCTAAAACCATTGCACCTATTATTGAACCAACAAAAGATTCAAATAAATCTGCACCCATTCCAGCTACATCACCTACATTGTCACCAACATTATCTGCAATTGTTGCGGGATTTAGAGGATGATCTTCAGGAATACCTGCTTCAACTTTACCAACAAGATCAGCTCCAACATCAGCAGCTTTAGTGTATATTCCTCCACCAACTCTTGCAAATAACGCAATTGAAGATGCGCCTAATGAAAATCCAGACAAAACTTGAATTACAGTGTTTATGTCGGTAAACATAGGTTCATAAATAATAAATAAAGATCCAAGACCAAGAACACCTAAACCTACAACACCCATTCCCATTACAGATCCTCCAGAAAAAGCAATTTCAAGTGCTTTTCCAATAGATTCTTGAGCAGCATTAGTTGTTCTAACATTAGCTTTAGTTGCAACCTGCATACCAATAAAACCTGCTAATCCAGAACATAGTGCCCCTACAACAAATGATACTGCAACCAACCAACTACTTCCTTCATTTATTCCTTTAAATGCTAACAAAACAGCAGTTATTACAACAAAAATTGATAATATTTTATATTCAGCTTTTAAGAATGCCATAGCGCCATCTGCAATATTTTTTGCAATTTCTGCCATTTTAGCATTTCCAACTTCTTTTTTAGAAACCCATGAATTTTTTATAAAAACAAAAATTAAAGCAATAATTCCAGCTGTTGGGATAAGATATATGTAGTCCATTTGTTAAATTTTTTTCAAATATAATACAATGATAAAAATGGTGGGCAATAATATTGAGAAAGATGTAACTAAAGTTCCTTTTTAATAAGTTCAAGGATTGTTTCGTAATCAGATTTATTGTCTACAAAATCTAGATCATCTACATTTATTTTCAGAAGTTTACCACTGGAATAGGTGGAAATCCAAGCTTCATACCTTTCGTTTAGTCTACTTAAATATTCAATACTAATTGTCTTTTCGTAATCTCTTCCGCGTTTGTGTATTTTATTAACTAGGCTTGGAATACTACTTTGGAGATATACTAAAAGATCTGGAGGCTTAACTAAATTTAACATAGTATCAAATAAAGCTAAATAATTATCATAGTCCCTTTGAGTCATTAACCCCATTGCATTTAGATTAGGAGCAAAAATAAAAGCATCTTCATATATAGTTCTATCTTGAATTACATTTTCCTTTTTTTTGTCAATTGTAACTAATTGTTTGAAACGACTGTTTAAAAAATATATTTGAAGATTAAATGACCATCTTTCCATATGATTATAGAAATCATCTAAATATGGGTTAGCAATAACATCTTCATAATATGGTTTATATTTTAAACTTTTAGAAAGTTGTTTTGTTAGGCTAGTTTTTCCAGCTCCAATATTTCCTGCTATTGCTATTCTCATAATTTTTAGCCAAAATAGTAGGTTTTTTTAAAAGAAAAAAGAAGAATAAATTGAAATAAGTTTTTTTTTTATACTTTTGAGTATAACAGAGGAATGATTTGACTGATTGCAACCTCTAAAAAAAATTGCTAAAGCAGTATTTCTTTTACTCGCAATCAATCTTATTATTTCTCACAAAAACAATTTTATGTCGTATTTGTTTACGTCCGAATCTGTTAGTGAAGGACATCCAGATAAAGTATCAGATCAAATTAGTGATGGTATCCTAGATCCTTTTTTCGCTTTTGATCCCAATAGTAAAGTTGCATGTGAAACTCTCGTTACTACAGGACAAGTAATTTTATCATGAGAAATATCAAGTTCTACATATGTAGATGTCCAAGATATTGCTAGAAATGTAATAAAGAATATAGGTTATAACA
>Ga0102815_10002223_pt1 | contig 11897 bp, 10 predicted proteins | sample ColrivemetaGS759_FD_79113 | JGI IMG/M metagenome (GOLD analysis project Ga0102815, IMG submission 79113) | Estuarine microbial communities from the Columbia River estuary - Ebb tide ETM metaG S.759 | ecosystem: Environmental > Aquatic > Marine > Intertidal zone > Estuary | place: USA: Columbia...
CCGCGTCCAGCCGATCTGTCCAGCCGATCTGGCCAACCGGGAGGCTCTGATCGGCCCCAGGCTGGTCCCCTGGGGACCCCCGAGCCGCATCCTCGGGACTCCCCCTCAGGGCTTCTCGAGGGGCCGCCCCGGGGACGGCCCCTTGGGCTCGGTGGGGCTGCCGAGCCATATTTATGGCCAGAGTTGGACCCCGTGGCGCGCGGGCGGGGACTATCCTCTCGGCCTTCAAATCCTGTGCGCTTCTTCGGTTCGGGCTCCGCCCGACGGTCCTGGAGGAGCGACGAACCACCCAGGAACCCGATATGACCGACGCCAAGATCATCTGCTCGCTCCGTGAGTCCCTTGGGAGCCGTGCCTCCCGTCGCCTCCGCGCCATGGGGCGCGCCATCGCGAGCCTTCAGGCCGACAGCGACCATCCGCACGTTGACCTGCACTTCGACGAGGCTGAGTTCCACTCGGCCCGCCGCGCACACGCGCACCTCTTCGACCTGGAATTCGACGGTAAGTCCGAGTCGGCGATCGTCCGGGAGCTCCAGTGGGATGCCTTCGGCGACACCCTGCTCCACGTGGAGTTCAAGCGGGTCATCCGCGGTCAGAAGACCGAGTCGAGCGTGCCCATCTCCTTCACTGGCACCCCCGCCGGCGTCCTGAACCACGATCTCGAGGCGGTGACGGTGTCCTGCATCCCGTCGCTGATCCCGGACGCCATCAAGGTCTCCGTGGACGGTCTGGAGCCCGGCGCCCACATCAAGGCCGCCGACGTGGTGATGCCCGAGGGCATCGAACTGCTCCTTGACCCGGAGACCGAGATCGCTGTCATCAGCGAGATAAGGGCGACTGCCGCCGCAGCGGATGGCGCTGACGGGGCCGATGCCGAGGAAGGCGACGCCTCCGCTGACTGATTCTCTCGCGGCCCTGATGGGGGCCCGGTCGTCCGCTGCAGCCTTATGGCACAGCGGGGGTTCCGGGGCTCATCAGTCGCCGCTACGCTCTTTCGCCGCTTCCGGGATTTCCCGGGAGCGGACCCCCGCGCCCTCCCCGGGCTGACCACCGCGTCCCCCGCGATCGAATCCACGATGGCAAGACTGGTTGTTGGCCTTGGAAACCCCGGTACCGAGTACGACGGCACCCGACACAACGTCGGGTTCGCCGTGCTCGACCACCTGGCGGAGACGCGCGGATCGCTCTTTCGCGGACCGTCTCGCCTTGATGGCTGGACGGGGCCCCGCGGCTTTGAGTGGGCGCGCTGCCCCGCCGATGGCGGGGAGGCGTTCCTCCTCAAGCCCGGAACGTTCATGAACCGCTCAGGTGACATCGTCGCCCCGATAGCGCGTTGGCTGGCAAAGTGTGGGGACCTCCCCTCGCTGCCGCCCTCGCCCGACCCGGGAGACGAGGCCGCCGGAACGGTCAAGGACGAGCCCCCTCAGCCCTCACCGGACTCCATCCTCGTGGTCTATGACGACATGGACCTCGACGTGGGCAAGCTCCGTCTCCGCCCGCATGGGGGACACGGAGGGCAGAACGGGATGCGTTCCATTATCCACCGCCTGGCGACCGACAGGTTTTCTCGACTCAGGGTCGGGATCGGTCGTGCGGGCACCGACGCGGCGCGTCATGTGCTGAGTGCGTTCTCCGGACCGGAGAGGCAGGAGATCGAGGTCTCGATCGCGGAAGCGACCGAGGCCATCGATGCCTGGCTCGATGGCGAGGCGTTCGCCGATGTCATGACGCGGTTCCACAGCCGCTGGAACCTGCGTGATTCTTGATCACGCACGACGTCACCTAACCCCGGAGAAGACCCTTGACTCAGACTTACGAGACCATGGTCCTGCTCGACAACGATGTCGTGCGACAGGACTGGAAGAAGGCGAAAGCCATCGTGACCGATACGGTCGCGAAGTACGGCGGCAGCCTTGAGAGCTGCCGACGGTGGGACGAGCGTCGGCTCGCCTACCCCATGAAGCGCAAGAACCGCGCGACGTTCTACCTCGCGTACCACGACATGCCCGGCGACATGATCCCGGGGTTCCTTCGGGACCTCGAGCTCAACGAGTCCGTGCTGCGGTACCTGATGGTTCGGGTCGACGAGACCCCCGAGGACGAGCGCAAGCTCGCCGCCGAGGAGGATGGCGCGGAGTACTCCGTGCCCGAGCCGCCCGACGACGACCTGATCGAGGTCCCGGAAGAGGCGGAGACGGATCCCCTCATGGACATCGACATCCCGGTGGACATTCCCGCCGAGGCTTCCGCCACGGCCCCTGAACCCGCGAGGGAGGGCTAATCCAATGAAGCGACGCGTCAAGACCATGATCGGATCGAAGAACTGCGACGATCCCATCATCGATTACAAGAGCACCGAGTACCTCGAGAAGTTCCTGACCCCCCAGGGGCAGATCCTCTCACGCCGCCGGTCGGGCTTCTGCACGCAGTGCCAGAAGCAGCTCAAGTCGGCCATCAAGCGTGCACGTCACGTTGGACTTCTCCCCTTCGTGGGCTGATCGTCGTTCTGACGACAGGAGCACAGTTATGAGCGACGTAGAAGTCCTACTGCAACAGAGTGTGAAGCACCTCGGCCTCGTCGGTGACGTGGTCAAGGTCAAGCCGGGCTACGCCCGGAACTACCTCTATCCCCAGCGCCTCGGCATTCCGGCAACGGAAGACGCCAAGCGCCAGATCGCCCGCCGCGCCGCGAAGGTGCGGGAGGCTGAGGCCATCCGCCTCCAGGAGATCGCCGAGCTCGTTGGCCGCCTTGAAGGCCTCGAGTTCAAGATCACGATGAAGTCCGACCCGAACGGCAACCTCTACGGATCGGTCAACAGTGCCAAGATCGTGGAACTCGCCGCTGAGCAGGGCGTGACCCTCGTCGAGAAGGACATCCGCCTCGAGTCTCCCATCAAGACCGTCGGCCAGCACATGGTGAAGGTCCATGTGAAGGACGACGAGTTCGGTGAGGTCCTCGTGGACGTCGAGGCCGAAGGCAAGACGCAGGAGGCCCTTGACGCCGAGGCGGCCGCCGAGGCCGCTCTCGACGCCGAGGCGAGCGCCGAGGGCCCCAGCGGCCCGCCGTCTGAAGACTGAGTCCGCGTGACCCCTCCCGAGAGCTCCTGAGGGGGCCCTCGGGGCGTGGGACCCACGATCGACCGAACAGTGGAGCCCGGGGGGACGACCCCCCGGGCTCCGCTCGTTATCCTCCAGCCAGGCCCGCGCGCGCAGCGCTACGCCGTCAACCTTGGATCAGCAGCACGAGCAGAGCGGTATAGGACCTGGACCGGAAGAGGGGGAAGGGGCTGACCCCAAGCGCGACGTTGAGGACGTGCCTGACCACGGAGACGCGTTTGCCGGGAGCGGTTTCAATCCAGGTCGGTGGTCCTCCGACGACGACCTGCCCGCAGCTGGCGCTGACCCCGCGGCGAGCGCCGAGTGGGACAGCGAGGACGGCTGGGACCCCGAGCCCATCGTCGAGGACGATGGCGGCTTCGCCGAGGCGGAGGAGAGCGCGGCGGACGTGGATGTCTCCGAGCTTCACTCGGAGCCAGCGACGGTGAGCAAGGCGGCGGCGGGTGAACCGTCCGCGCCGGCGAGCAACTCAAGTAAAGCCGCGGCCGCGGACCCGGAAGCCACCGAGGCCACTGATGCCACCGAGGCCACTGGGCCGCAGCCGGGCGACGGCGCTGGCCCGTCAGGGCCAATCACCGAGTCCCCGCTGGCTGCGCCGCTGCTCGACGTGGCTGCACCCGCGGCAGGGCCAGTGGGTGAGCTACCCTCCTTCGATCTCCCGCGCGATCGGGGACAGGACTCACGGGCGGGGCGCCCTGCGAGTGGACACCGGGTCGTGCCCCACGATCTCGGAGCGGAGCGGAGCGTCCTCGGCGCGCTGATGATGAGCCCGGACCGTCTCGTGGAGGTGTCGGAGGTGTGCAAGCCTGCAGACTTCTTCGAGCGGCGGCACCGTCTGCTCTACGAGACGATGATCGAGCTGGACGCTCGCGGACAGGTCGTGGACGGCGTCACCCTCACCTCGACGCTGCGCGCCACGCGCAAGCTCGGTGAGGTCGGGGGCATCTCCTACCTCGGCGACGTCGCCAGCTCGGTGAGCACGTCAGCGCACGTGAAGCATCACGCCTCTCTGGTTGCGGAGACGGCGAAGCTCCGAGGCCTCATCGAGGCGTCGAACGAGATCGTCGCCAAGGCCATGGAGACGCCGCCCGACCGTGACGAGGTGCAGACCCTGATCGACGAGTCGGAGTCCGCCATCTTCAGGGTCGCCGCCAGCGGCGAGACGCGCGGCGCGGCGGGGGTGAGCTCCATCCTCGACGAGGTCTTCCACGGGCTTGAAGCGCAGCGCGATCGCGGAGAGTTCACCGGGATCCCCAGCGGCTTCTACGACCTGGATGAGATGCTCGGGGGGTTCAACCCTGGGGAGATGACGGTCATCGCAGCCCGCCCGGCCATGGGGAAGACGGCGTTCGTGCTGAACCTGATGGATCACGCCTCGACGCACATCGCGGACAGCCTGGGGTACGCGCCGTCGGTGCTCTTCTTCAGCCTGGAGATGGGCCGGGCCTCCATTGTCCAGCGCATGCTGGTGGCCAGGGCCCAGGTGGAGGCCCACAGGCTCCGTTCTGGCCGCCTCCATGACCGGGAGTACGCCGACCTGGTGGAAGCTGCCGGGGTGCTGAAGAGCGCGCGCCTCTTCATCGACGACACCCCCGGGCTCTCGATCATGGCGCTTCGGAGCCGCGCACGGAGGCTGAAGGCCGAGCATGGCCTGGACATGATCGTGATCGACTACCTCCAGCTGCTCTCGGCGAAGGCGGAGAGCCGCCAGCAGGAGATCAGCATGATCTCTCGGTCGCTGAAGGAGCTGGCCCGTGAGCTTGAGATCCCCCTGATCACGCTCGCCCAGCTCTCGCGGAGCGTGGAGTCCAGGGAGGAGAAGCGCCCGCAGCTCTCCGACCTGCGTGAATCCGGCTCAATCGAGCAGGACGCCGACGTCGTGGCCATGCTGTATCGCGCGGAATATTACTTCCCGATCGACGAGAACAAGGGCAAGGCGGAGGTGCTGATCGTGAAGCACCGGAACGGTGCGACAGGCACTGTCGAGCTCCAATTCCAGGGGGCGATGCTGCGATTCTCCAATCGCGAGCCCTCGATGGCAGAGCCCATCACAGGGCTGTAGCCATCGGTGGCGCTGGCTTTGTACGCTCCCAGCCCCCCCGACCCCGGATCCGCCTCAGGATCCAGGCTGGGGGCCCAGCTCAGCTCCACCGTGCGCCTCGCCAAGTTCATCTTCATCCTCGTGGTCGGGCTCGTCTCCTCCTCTGGGGATGCGTCCGCGAGGCAGCTCCGTCCCGGCCCTCAGGCCGAGTGGGATCGACCGCTTGTCATGGACGTGGAGGTGTCCGGGCTCACTGCGCATGACGCGGAGCAGGTCGTCGCCCGCCTTGGCATCCGTCGTGGCCAACCTATCCCGAGGTCGATCAACCAGGCTCAGAAGGCGCTCTGGGAAGACTTCCGGATCCTGATCGCGAGGGACGGCTACCTGTTCGAGGAGATGGAAGGCGGCGTCCGTGTTCGTCTTCGGTTCCTCGAGTCACCGGTGGACCTTGATCCGCGCTTCGTGGGGAACAACAACTTCGACGTCGAGAGGCTCCGCGAGTGGGCGGAGCTGGACGATCGAGTCGAGGTGTACGTCGACGAGGCGGAGAATGTCGCTGAGCGCATCCGGACGGCATACCGCCGGCAGGGGTACTACTTCGTGGAGGTGGAGCCGCGCTTCGGCGGTGACGGCGGCGTCCGGTACCAGGAGATCATCTTCGAGGTCCGCGAGGGCCCGAAGGTCTACGTGAAGGGGGTCAAGGTCCTTGGCAACGAGTCGATCCCAGAGATCGGGTTCATCTTCTGGAAGCGGAGCCTCGAGAAGTCGGCGCAGCTGGGCACCAAGGGGCGCGGTCTCTTCGCCTGGTGGGGGCATCGCTTCGTGGAGCAGGTCGTTCAGGAGGATGTCCTCGCGATCTCCGAGGTGTATCGGGACCGCGGTTATCTGGACGCGGTGGTCGGCTACGACCTCAGCTTCAACGACGATCGAAGCGGGGTGCACGTGACCTTCAACATCGACGAAGGTGAGCCTTACCGGGTCTCGAAGGTGAGCTTCGAGGCGCTGGAGAAGGAGGTGGTCGAGGTCCGACCGGGGGGGCGCAAGGAGGCGGCGTTCCGGAAGGTTGAGTTCACCATCCCCGAGGAGGAGCTGCGCTCGCTCTTGTCTCTGGAGCCCGGCGGTCTCTACGAGGCGGTGCGGGTCGCGCTCGACGCTCAGGCGCTCAGGGACCGGTACGGCGAGGAGGGGCACATCGACGCGAGCTCCTTCGACGATCCGACCCGGACCGCCGGCTGGGCCTTCCTCCCGCCAGAGCTTGTCTACGACGTGGAGAACAAGACGGTCGCCGTGACCTATCGCATTCAGGAGGGGCGCCGGTTCTTCCTCCGCTACTTCGAGATCGAGGGCAACGAGACCACCAAGGACCACGTGATCCGGCGTCGCTTCGCCCAGCTGGAGGGCGAGCGTGTGGACTCGAAGGAGCTCCGGGACGGGCTGCGCCGCGTCCGGGCGACCGGCTACTTCGACGACCAGTACTCCCAGGGCGCGCACCCGCCTCCCTCCCTCCGCTACCGCCCCGTGGAGGGTGAGCCGGACCTGGTGGACGCCGTGGTTGAGGTCAAGGAGGGGCGGACGATCAACGCGAACGTCTCTGGTGGCGTCGCGAGTGACCAGGGGCTCGTCGGGATCATCTCTCTGCAGGTGAACAACTTCGACGCCAAGAAGCTCCCGTCCAGCGCGCTCGGGACCTTCGGCGAGGTGTATCGCAAGGAGGCCTTCACGGGGAATGGCGAGACCTTCGGCGTCGACCTGTCGCCGGGCTCAGAGGTGAGCTTCTGGCGCGTCTCCTACTCCCATCCCGACTTCCTTCAGCGCTACTTCGACCCCCTCGGGTTGCTCTTCGAGATTCAGGCGAGGGACCGGATCTTCCAGTCGCACGACGAGACCCGGAGGTTCTTCCGGGCGGCGCTGACCCGGGCCTTCGGCCAGGGCGACTACCAGGCGAGCGTCGGCTTCCGGACCGAGTCGATCCGGATCGACGACGTGGATCAGCAGGTTGAGCTGCCGCGGACTCTGGTCGACTCGGAGGGGACCGAGGACTACGTCGGGCTGACCGGTTCGGTCAGCGCGAACCTGCTCGACAACCGGCGCCTGCCGCGCTCGGGCTGGTCGGCGCGCTGGACGAACACGCTCTACCCCACGGCCCTTGGGAGCGACGCGAACCTCTGGAAGTCAGAGGCCTCACTCGATCAGTACTTCCACCTCTCCGAGGACCGGGACTCTGCGGCCCCCGGGATCTACCTGGGCCTCGGCGCCGCGCTCGCCGTGCCCTTCAACGAGGAGAAGGGGAGCGTGAACTACGGCGAGCGCTTCTTCTTCGGCGGCTCTCGCTTTGGTCGGGGCTTCCGTTTCCGTGGGGTCGGCCCCTACGAGGGCGCCTACCCGCTAGGGGGGGAGACCTTCCTGCGGGGGACCGCCGAGTACCGCATGCCCCTCTACACCCAGCCTGTCCCCGGCACGGCCCGGCGGAGGGAGCTGTTCCGTGGCTCTCTCTTCGTGGACGCGGGCGTGCTCGACCCCGAGGCCTACCAGGTGGACTTCAATGAGACCCGGGTCTCGGCGGGCTTCGCCCTCGGCATGATTGAGCCCTTCCCGGTCACCTTCAGCTTCGGCTGGCCGCTCGAGTCCGGTCCTGCGGACGAGACCCAGGTCTTCGCGTTCAGCCTGACCCTCCGGTGACCGCGCAGCCCTGGCTCCCGTCCCGGCCGCGTCGACTTGGTTTGACTTAGCGGGGCCACGGGGTCACCCTCTGCGCCCTAGGACGCCTCCACGCGAGGCTCCGAGCCTTACCCTGCCCAACCGTCTCATGAGTGCACGAAGCCTGGACGAACTCGCTGCCCTCTGCGGCGCCGATCTGGAGGGAGACGGCGCGCTGCAAGTCACCGGCCCCTGCGGGCTGGCGGACGCCGCCGAGGGGCAGATCTCGTTCCTGACCCAGGCGGCGTATGCGCCGCTGGTGGAGACCACCTCGGCCAGCGCGGTGGTGCTGGCCCGCGACGTGGTCGTCGAGCGGACGGACCTCGCGCTCCTTCGATGCGACGATCCAGAGCAGGCTTTCTCGCGGGTGGTCGTGGCCTTCGCGCCGGAGCCGCCCCTCCCTCCGGTAGGCGTGGACCCCAGCGCGGTGGTTCACCCGACCGCTGAGGTCAGTGAGGGCGCCAGGATCGGCCCGCTGGTCTCCGTGGGGGCTAGCGCCATCGTCAGCGCGGGGGTGATCCTCCACGCGGGCGTGCAAGTCGGAGCTCACTCGAAGCTCGGGCGCGAGACCGAGATTCACTCCAACGTCGTGCTCTACCCCTACACCGTGGTCGGGGAGCGCTGCGTGATCCAAGGGAACTCGGTCCTCGGTTCGGATGGGTTCGGCTTCCTCTTCGACGGGGTCCGGTGGGTGAAGACGCCCCAGGTGGGCAACGTGGTGCTGGGCGACGATGTGGAGGTCGGCGCTGGCTGCACCGTGGACTGCGCTCGCTTCGGCTCCACCACGATCGGGGAGGGCTGCCGGCTCGACAACCTCGTCCACGTCGGGCACAACGTCACCGTGGGCAAGCACACGCTGCTGCTTGCGCAGGTGGGCGTCGCGGGCTCAACGCGGATCGGGGACGGGGTGATCCTCGCTGGACAGTCGGGTGTCGCCGGGCACCTCTCCATCGGGGATGGCGCCCTGGTGGCGGCCAGGGCTGGCGTGACCAAGGACCTCGCCGCGGGGGGGCAGTTCTACGGTTACCCCGCGGGGCCGCGGCGGGAGCGTCTACGCTCCATCGCGCGCACCCAGCGTTTGCCTGGCGAGCTCGAGGCCCTCAAGGGCGAGGTCCGGGAGCTCCGCTCCAGGCTCGAATCGGCGCTCATGCGATTGGAATCAGCCGGCGAGGGTGCGCCCGGCGGAGACATCGACGACACTCCCCCCGAGGAGAATCAACGCTCATGAGTCGCAGGCAGCACACGCTTCGCACTCCGGTCGAGGTGACCGGGGTCGGGCTGCATACAGGGGAAGAAACCCGGGTCAGGGTGGCGCCGGCGCCGCCGGACCACGGCATTGAGTTCGTGCGAACGGACATCGAGGACGCGCCGTCCGTCCCGGCGCTGATCGGAAACCAGTCCCCCAAGGACCGCCGAACCCGCCTGGTGCGCGACCGGGTTGAGGTGGAGACGGTCGAGCACTTCCTCGCGGCCTGCAAGGGGCTCGGCGTGGACAACCTGCGGGTCGAGATGTCGGGGTCGGAGTTCCCCGGTGTCGACGGCAGCGCCGCGCCCTTCGTTGAGCTCCTTGAGAGCGGCGGGCTCGTCGAGCAGAAGCCTGCCGCGAAGGTCTTCCGCCTGGAGGAGCCGGTCTTCGTCCGGGACGGGAACGCGACGCTCGTGGCCCTGCCCACGGACAAGGACGTGCTGACGCTCCAGTACGTGGCCTCCTTCGAGGAGCCGGGCGTGGAGTCCGGGAGCTACCAGTTCGACATTGACCCCGAGACCTTCAAGGCGGAGATCGCGTCCGCCCGGACCTTCTGCCTCGCGTCAGAGGTGGATGCGCTGCAGGCCGCCGGGCTCGGCAAGGGAGCAACGCGCGAGAACACCGTCGTTCTCGGTGACCCCGACACCAAGCTGCGAATGGCGGGCGAGCCCGTCCGGCACAAGATGCTGGACCTGGTGGGGGACCTCTCGCTCCTCGGCTCGGACCTGATCGCGCATGTCATCGCGACGCGTAGTGGCCACGCCACCAACGCAGAGCTGGTTCGCCGGCTGCTCGCGATCATCGAGGCCAAGGAGGCCAGCGGTCTCGTGGAGCGCGAGTCCGGCATGGACATCCGCCGTATCCTCGAGCAACTCCCGCACCGGTACCCGTTCCTGCTCATCGACCGCGTCATCGAGGTCCAGGGGTTCCAGCGTGCCGTAGGGATCAAGAACGTCACCATCAACGAGCCCTACTTCCAGGGGCACTTCCCGGACATCCCGCTCATGCCGGGTGTGCTCCAGCTCGAGGCCATGGCTCAACTCTCGGGGATGCTGCTCCTGCGCAAGCTCGAGTTCAGCGGCAAGCTCGCGGTGCTCTGGTCCATGGACAAGGTCAAGCTTCGCGGCGGCGTGACCCCGGGCGATCAGCTCCGCCTCGAGGTGGAGACGGTCCGCATCAAGGGCGACACCATCAAGGTCCGCGGCTCCGGCTCCGTGGCGGGGAGGCCCGTCTGCGAGGCCGAGCTCATGTTCACCATGCTGGAGGCCTGACGGGGAGCCGTCGAAGCCCATGTCTCAGCAGATCCATCACACTGCGCAGATCGCGGACGGCGCCGAGCTCGGCGACGGCGTCGTGATCGGTCCCTCGGCCATCGTCGGACCCCACGTCAAGATCGGCGACCGGACGCGCATCGGCCCCCTGGTCGTCGTGGACGGACACACGACCATCGGCGAGGACAACGTCATCGTCGGCCAGGCGAGCCTCGGGGCTGCGCCCCAGGACCTCTCCTACCGCGGCGAGCCGACGATGCTCGAGATCGGCGACCGGAATACCATCCGGGAGTTCGTCAGCATCAACCGCGGGACGGTCAAGGGCGGCGGCGTGACCCGGGTCGGGTCGGACAACCTGATCATGGCCTGCTGCCATGTGGCCCATGACTGCGAGTTGGAGGACAACATTGTCCTCTCGAACAGCACGGGGCTCGCGGGGCACGTGAAGGTCGGGCGCAACGCGAACCTCTCCGGGATGTGCGGGATCGTCCACTTTGTCTCCATCGGTGAGTTCGCCTTCCTGGCGGGGATGACGCGCCTGGCGCGCGACGTGCCTCCGTACATGATCATCGAGGGCCACGAGGGGCGCGTGCGCGGCGTCAACGCCGTCGGGCTGGCCCGCGGCGGGGTCGACGAGCCCGACCAGATGGCCCTCCGGGGGGCCTACAAGCGGATCTTCCGTGGGGATGCGCCGCAGAGCGCCGTGCTCGAGAAGATGCGGGGCGAGGAGCACGACTCCGAGCTCGTGCAGCGGCTGGTCGCCGCCATGAGTCAGATGGAGGGGGCCCTGCGGGGCCGCGTCCGGGAGGGCCAGCGCGACGACTTCATGGAAGTGGGCCGCAAGCTGATGCGCGAGATGAGTGTGCCGGGCTTCGAAGACTGACCCGGCGGCTCCTGGCCGTTATGCTCCGCCGCAGCCATGAAGCTGCGACCCGTCAGGCCCGAAGTTGACTTCCCCGCCCTTGAGGCCCGCGTCCTTGATCACTGGGACGCGACCGATGCGTTCAGGAAGAGCGTGGAGCAGCGCCCTGAGGCGGACCGCTTCGTCTTCTACGATGGGCCGCCCTTTGCGACGGGGCTCCCGCACTACGGACACTTCGTCGCCAGCGTCCTGAAGGACATCGTCCCGCGATACTGGGCGATGAAGGGCAAGCGCGTGGAGCGCCGCTGGGGCTGGGACTGCCACGGGTTGCCGGTGGAGAACGAGACCCAGAAGGAGCTGGGCCTGGGCTCCAAGGCGGACATCGACGAGCTTGGGATCGAGCGCTTCAACGAGGCCTGTCGCAGCATCGTGCTCAGGTACACCGGCGAGTGGCGCCAATCGATCCGGAGGCTCGGCCGCTGGGTGGATCACGACAGCGGCTACAAGACCATGGACGCCGACTTCATGGAGTCGGTGTGGTGGGTCTTCTCCCGCCTCTGGGATGACGGTCGGATCTACGAGGGCTACCGCGTCCAGCCGGTCTCTCCCGCGCTCGGGACGCCGCTCTCCAACTTCGAGGTGGCGCAGGGCCCGCAGGAGCGA
>Ga0102815_10002228_pt1 | contig 11884 bp, 10 predicted proteins | sample ColrivemetaGS759_FD_79113 | JGI IMG/M metagenome (GOLD analysis project Ga0102815, IMG submission 79113) | Estuarine microbial communities from the Columbia River estuary - Ebb tide ETM metaG S.759 | ecosystem: Environmental > Aquatic > Marine > Intertidal zone > Estuary | place: USA: Columbia...
GCAGCGTAAAGCTGAAAGACTTAGAATTAACGCGGCTTTCGTCTGCAGCGCTGCGGCGCGCCCGCCGCAAAATGGGTATGATTTTTCAGGAATATGCGCTTGTTGAACGGCTCACCGTGATGGCGAATGTTCTCTCTGGCCGTCTGGGCTATGTTGGTTTTTGGCGGAGCTATTTCAGAAAATTCCCCAGCGCCGATATTCAGGAAGCGTATCGTTTGCTCGATCGCGTAGGGCTTAAACATATGGCCGATAAACGCGCGGATGAACTTTCCGGTGGGCAAAGGCAGCGGGTGGGTATTTGCCGAGCCTTGATTCAAGATCCTGATGTGTTGCTTGTGGATGAGCCCACAGCCAGCCTTGATCCGAAAACATCGCGCCAAATTATGCGGCTGATACAAGAGCTGTGCAAAGAGCGCGGGCTGACGGCGATCATTAACATACATGACGTGTTTTTGGCGCAAATGTTCTCGCAACGTGTGGTTGGGCTCGAACTTGGCGCTGTTGTTTATGATGGCCCACCGGATGGTTTGTCGCCCGAGGTGCTGACACGCATCTACGGTGAAGAAGATTGGTCGGCCACCATCAAGGCGAGCGAAGATGAGGATGATGATGACGATACAAAAGAAGAGTTTTGAAGATGAAAAACGCTTCGCATAATACGGCCTATCCGAGTGTTTGGAAAAAAGCCCCTTTCATTGAAAATGATTTTTTAAGGTGGTTGCTTTTTCTCGGCGTTGCAATTTATTTGGCAGCAGCTCTGGGAACGATGGATATCGATATCCAACGTATCAAAGAAGGCTTGCCGCGCGCGCAACGCTTCTTAGATTCGTTCTTCCCCCCAAATTTTGCCGATAACCGGGGCGTTGTTTGGGAAGGGATTGCCGAAAGCATCTGGATGGCAATTATTTCCACGGTCGCGGGCATCGCGTTATCCATTCCTGTTGGCCTTGGCGCTGCTCGGAACTTGGCACCGGCCTGGGTGTATTTCTTCTGCCGAGGCATTATCGCGGGCTCTCGAACCTTTCCTGAAATTATCTTGGCGATTTTCGCGGTGAAGCTATTTGGCTTTGGGCCTTTTGCGGGTTTCGTTGCGCTGGCTTTGGGAACGATTGGATTTTACGCAAAACTGCTTGCCGAAGATATCGAGAATTGCAGTGCATCTCAGGCCGAGGCGGTCAAAGCCACCGGCGCGAATTGGTTCCAATGGGTAAATTATTCCATCCAGCCACAAGTGATGCCTCGAATGATTGGCCTATCGGTCTATCGGTTAGACATTAATTTTCGCGAATCCGCCGTTGTCGGGATCGTTGGAGGCGGCGGTATTGGCGCCACTTTGAACACAGCCTTCTCTCGGTATGAGTTCGACACGGCTGCCGCAATTCTCTTGATCATAATCTTGATCGTAATGGGATTGGAATATACCTCAAGCTTTATGAGAAAGTGGGTACAATAATGCCTTCATATCAAACCAGCGCTGGCGAGTCTTGGAAACACCGCACCTCTAAAGAGCAATGGATCCGGTGGTTCTTTTGGCTGGTCAGCTTGGCCATCATTGCCTATGCGTGGCAGATGATTTCAGAAAAAACCATTTGGTTTTTTGTTGTGGATGCGCCGAGCCAAGGTGCAGATATCGTCTCGCGTATGATCCCACCCAAATGGTCTTACCTCGATCAATTGTGGAAACCCGTCTGGGATACGCTTAATATTGCGACTTTGGGCACCGTCATTGCGATGGTCATTGCAGGCCCCGTCGCGTTTGCTGCAGCGCGCAATACCACACCGCATATAATTGTGCGTACGATAGCGCTCTTTATCATCGTTTCTTCAAGATCAGTAAACTCGTTGGTCTGGGCGCTTATCTTGGTATTCATCCTAGGGCCAGGCGTGTTGGCTGGAACGATCGCAATAGGTTTACGATCGGTAGGGTTTTGCGCCAAATTGATTTATGAATCGATTGAAGAAATTGATCACACGCAAGTTGAGGCCATCGAGGCCACTGGCGCCAATAAAGCGCAGCAGATGATCTTCGGGATTTTACCGCAAGTGCTGCCCACCATCGCAGGTGTTGCAATTTACCGTTGGGATATCAATATTCGCGAGTCAACGATTTTAGGATTGGTTGGGGCCGGTGGTATCGGCCTGCAATTAAATGGATCGCTTAACACGCTGGCTTGGACGCAAGTGTCGATGATTCTCATTGTGATTCTGATCAGCGTGTTTATTTCGGAATGGGTGTCTGCAAAGGTACGCGGCGCGATTATTTAAAACGCAAAGCCTAGGCCGCTGTGTCACGGCGTTGATAATATGCCATGTGGGGTGTTTGGCGCCGGAGTGAATTGGGCGATTAGGAACCAGGCTTCGTTACGAGGCATTGCTTTCCATTAAGGTAATAAAAGGCGTAATCCTTCACTGTGCGAAGGATTACGCCTTTTTATTAAATTATATTTCAACCATGCCTTTCTATCGACCTAGCTCGTGACACTTTTGCTTTCTGTTAGAAAATTCTGCTGCGGTAAGGTCTATTAAAGAGCTTTTTCTAAGAGTTTTTTGATGAGAGCAACATACTCGTTGTTTGAATAAAAAAAATTAAGCAAGCAATAAAAATTTATAAAAGACATATCTATTGAAATAAAATTACTTTGAAGTAATTGCTTTGGATAGAAACCGGCTTTCGGGCCGCTTTTTGAGATATGGTTAGGTTTTTTGGCTGGGTGACTGGCCCCGCTTTAAACGAATAGGAGTTTTAAAAAATGAGACTAGTATTGAAGAGCCTCTTTACACCTTTGGTGGCTGCATCTTTGACGTTGGCGACAGGTTTGCCTGCATTGGCCGGCGATTGGAAGCCGCAAAAGCCGGTTGAAATGGTTATTATGGCGGGGCAGGGCGGCGGCGCTGATCGGCTTGCGCGATTGTTTCAGAGCATCATTCAAAAGGAAAACTTAGCAGATATGCCCGTTTTGCCTGTGAATAAAGGCGGGGGATCGGGCGCTGAAGCGCTGCGGTATCTGAAGGATAAAGCCGGTGATAATCATGTGATTATGGCCACGCTAAACAGCTATTACACCACGCCATTGCGCACAGATATTGGGGTGAATATCGAAGAGTTTACGCCGATAGCACGGATGGCGCTGGACACGTTTGTGCTGTGGGTCCACGCAGATACGGGCATCACCACAATCGAAGAATATGTTGCTGCGGTGAAAGCCGAAGGTGGCGCTTGGAAAATGGGTGGCACGGGATCTGGACAAGAAGACAGCCTGGTTACAGCCATGTTGGAAGAAGAGTTTGATATCTCGGTGACGTATGTTCCCTTCAAAGGGGGCGGGGCGGTGGCAAAAAGCCTTGTTGGCGGAGTCATAAACTCATCCGTGAACAACCCGTCTGAGGCTTTGGGCTTTTACAAAGCGGGAAAACTTGTGCCGATCGCGGCCTTTACGCCAAACCGGATTGAGGTGTTCCCGGAAACACCGACCATGCGCGAATTAGGTCACGACTTGGTGTATTGGATGCAACGCTCTTTCGTAGCGCCCAAAGATATGGCCCCAGACGCTGTGGAGTATTACACAGGTATGTTTGAAAAATTGGCGGCTTCTTCTGAATGGCAGACCTACACCAAAGAAAAAGCTTTAATGGCAGATTTCCTAACGGGAGATGCTTTGCAGTCTTATTTCTTGGATGAACGTGCCAAACATGCCCAGCTGTTAAACGTTTCAAACTGATCGGTTTTAAACGGACGTTAAGAAACCAGGCGGTCGCGATTGCGCGGCCGTCATTTTGATAAAAGGGCGCTCAAATGTTGCTTGCTGATCGTATCATCGCGTGTTTCCTAATATTTTTATCGCTATATTTTATGTGGTATGCCAGCGAATTACCCATCGGGTGGAATGGCATGACGGGTGGTCCGGGCGGCGGGGCGTTTGGGTTTTGGCTCTCAGTTATCATGCTGTTGGCGTCGGTAGGTATTTTACGCCGGAGTTATCAATCAAAATCGGAAAGCGAAGGTTCGTTTTTTGATCCTGAAATGCTGCGATCAGTGCTGATCGTTACGCTGGCCTTGGTGATAACCGTGGCGCTTTTGCCTTGGCTTGGGGCCTATATCGCGCTTCCCTCCTTTACCTTGTGGTATTTGCGTTTTTTTGGTGGGCATGGATGGGGGTTAAGCCTTTTTATGAGCATCGCCACCGCTGTGTTCTTTTTCTTCTTCTTTGAGGTGACGCTCAGAATTCTTTTGCCGAAAGGCATTACCGAGCCTGTCTTTATTCCGCTTTACGCGCAGTTTTTCTAAAGGAGCCTAAGATGGATTTACTAAACCATTTGGCGAATGGCTTTGCGATTTCTTTGCAACCTTTAAACCTAATGATCGTATTCATTGGTGTTTTTGCAGGTTTATTCATCGGGGCTATGCCGGGGCTTGGATCGGTAAATGGCGTTGCGATTGTGCTTCCTTTAACGTTTATCGTGCCACCATCCTCGGCGATTATTTTGCTTGCAGCTATTTATTATGGCGCGATGTATGGCGGCGCAGTAAGCTCTATTCTGCTCGGTATTCCTGGCGCGTCAACCGCAGTGGCAACCACGTTTGACGGCCGGCCAATGGCGCAACAGGGCAAAGCCGGGCTGGCGCTGTTAACGGCGGCGGCCGCCTCGTTTATTGGCGGAACAATTTCGATTATCTTATTTACACTTTTTGCAGAACCGCTGGCAGATCTGGCGCTGGCCTTTGGGCCAGCAGAAGAATTTACCTTGGTGTTGTTGGCCTTCACCACATTTGTTGGGCTGGGTGGCGATGACGTCTATAAAACGATCATTATGATCTGTTTAGGTTTGATTTTATCGACAGTTGGTTTGGATATGATATCTGGGCAACCTCGAATGATTTTCTTTGATCAACCTGGCTTCTACTCGGGTATCAGTTTTCTGGTTTTGGCGATTGGCACCTATGGGGTGGGGGAAATTTTATATACGATTGAAACGCAGAAAACGGCCCCCTCTGTCACGTCAGCAAAGTTGTCTTTCAAAGATATTTGGTCTGGTTTGAAAGAGGTGAATAAGCTTTGGAAAACGATGAGCTTCGGTTCTTTTCTGGGGTTTTTCGTGGGTATGTTGCCTGCTGCAGGCGCCACCCCTGCTGCGCTTATGTCTTACGGCTTGGCAAAATTATCGTCAAAAACCCCTGAGAAATTTGGAAAGGGCGCGGTTGAAGGCGTGGCCGCCCCAGAAACCGCCAATAATGCGGCATCAACCGGATCACTATTGCCAATGTTGACGCTTGGAATTCCTGGCTCACCGACCACGGCTTTGCTGCTTGGCGGCATGGTGATGTGGGGGTTGGTTCCGGGGCCCATGCTGTTCATTGAACAATCTGAGTTTGTTTGGAGTTTGATATCCTCACTCTATACCGCCAATGTTATGGCCGTTATTGTCAATTTGGCGTTAATCCCAGTTTTTGTTTGGGCGTTGCGGATGCCTTTCAGCGTTTTATGCGCCATGGTGTTTTTGCTTTGCTTGGTTGGAGGCTACGCACCAAGCCAAAAAATTCATGATGTTTGGTTGATTATTGGCTTTGGTGTCTGTGGGTATATTTTGCGAAAAGCGGATTATCCCTTGGCTCCTTTGGTTTTGGCCTTGGTGCTGGGGGGGTTAATGGAAAAAAGCTTTCGGCAAACATTGATTGCCGAGCAAGGAAACATTTTCGCCTTCGTTGAGCGGCCATTATCCGCAACCTTTTTAGGTATAAGTATCATTTTGTTTCTATTGCCTTTTTTAAAGTTTTTTCTATCTCGAAAACGGGCTGCCTCGGTCAGCTCGCAATCGTAGAAAGGGGGCTTTTCTTGGTGCAAATAGACCGTCGTGTTGGCCAGATATTCAGTTGTTATATCTGCTGCTCATTAAGGCATATTTTGGGATTTCCTGCCTTATTTCAGAGTGTAATTTTTAATCAAAGTGCGGTTTTTTTAAAAACCTTTAACTTACGCTCTGCACGAGAGGTATGTCACAAAATCTTACAAGATGTATCGCAGGCAGCGTTTAAAAACGCGTTTAAGACCTTCCGGTTCGCGTTAGAAAGAGGGATGTTACATGCTTAAAAATATTCTTGTGGCCTATAATGGCTTGCCTGGATCCGATGCGGCGTTGAAAGGCGCTGTGCAGGTTCAACAGCGATTTGATACGGATCTCACCGGTTTATTTGCACATGGCAATCCATTTTTATCGCGGCAGTTGCATAAGGCGTGGATGCCCCAAAAAATGCAGGATGCAATCGTGGAAGCTGCGGATAGTCCCAGTGATGATATTCGAGAAAAATTTGATGAGATATGTCAGGTTGTTCCAGCGGAAAAGAAAACATGGATAAATAGCGGGGGATCTGTTCAAACCACCGTTACGCGGTATTCTCGTCTGTTTGATCTGACAATTTTGGGAATGCATGAAAAAAGCTTTGCGCATAATCTGTCGCATTTAGAGCTGTTTCCAGACCGAATCGCTTTGGAAAGTGGGCGGCCGGTTTTGGTGTTTCCATCCAACCCTCCGGTGGATTGTTTTGATAAAACCATCGTGATTGCGTGGGATGGCAAGCGGGCGGCGGCGCGGGCGCTGGCTGATGCTAAATTATTTTTAAAAGCCGGTCATAACGTTGATCTTGTGTCGATCGGGCGGATGCCGCTTGCCGAGGCAACCCCAGGCGTTGATATTGGGAAGCTTTTTAAAAACCATGGCTGGAACGTTACAATTAGTGAGATACCGCTGTCTAAAAAAACCATTTCGCAAACTCTTGTAGAGCATTGCCGCAACGTTGATGCCGGCCTTTTGGTGATGGGCGCTTACGAACATTCGCCGCTTCGCGAAGGGTTATTTGGGGGTGTGACACAGGATATTTCGCTTGGCGCCGAAATTCCCGTATTGATGAGCCACTAGCGTTTTTAGACCTCCAATACGCAGTTGCCTAACCATCACATGCGTCTGTACCGCCGGGTTGGCTGCGCAACCCAGACATTCTATTAAGGTTGCCAGTCTATCGGGTAGATCGCTTCATTCCGTCTCATGAAAAACGGCGTTAACGGTCCGTTATAGGTTGCTTTAATGGATGCGCCCAGGATTTTGACGCCAGCGTCTTGCAAATGGCGCTTAAGACGCGCAGCGTGAGCTTGATAATTTTTGTTGGTAGACCTACCAGAATATTGCATCACCGCGTAATATCCGCCGGGCACCGTAACCAATTTTACGGAGCCGTGTGAAGGTGCTGGGGCCGTTTCTTTGGTAAAGGCTTGAGGCAAATAAAATTGCATTTGCGTTGCACCGTTTTGGTCGGTTTGCGTTACCGGAACGGTCATTGAAATTTTCGAAGAGGTTTCATTGGTGCCCGAAATATACGAAAATAATCGGCGAAACGCCGAATTGCTGCCGTGACCCTGAATGGTTTGAACAGCAAGCCGGTCTTTATAATGACGAATTTCATACGCTTCATTTGATTGCAAAAGTTTATATTCTGGCTCTTCATAGGCCATAGCGCCTCCGGAAAATAACGCCCAAACCATAAGGCTAATGGTCACCATACGTGAAATTATTATCATGTTAGAGATATAGCTGTTGGCTGTCTTGAATCAATTGCGTATCTTTAAGCTATTGTTAATATTATATTTTAATTCTTTCATATAGGTTTTGAGGGTTCTTTTTTTCACGTAAAGGGTTAATTTATTTTTTTCTTACTATTTTTATCAAGATTAATTCTTTACAAAAATAGTCAACAAATATATTGATGGTTTATCAACTGAAAAAATATGGAAATATAACATGAAATCTTTTGTAAAACTGATCGCGGCTGGTCTCGTTCTCTCAAGCGCTGCTGAAGCCGAGGACGTGAACGTTTATTCTTATCGTCAACCAGAATTGATCAAGCCACTCACCGATGCGTTCACGGAAAAAACCGGTATCAAAGTGAATGCGGCTTATCTTAAAAAAGGTATGGTCGAGCGTATGAAAGCAGAAGGCAAACGCAGCCCTGTTGATGTGATGCTAACCGTCGATATTTCGCGCCTTGCGGCTTTGTTAGACGCGGGGTTAACGCAGCCGGTTGAGAGCGCATTACTGGAAGAGAACGTGCCCAGCCTGTATCGGGATCCGGGCAAGGAATGGTTTGGGTTAACCACGCGGGCTCGTATTGTTTATGCCAGCAAAGAACGTGTTGCTGCGGGTGAAGTGACAACCTATGAAGATCTTGCTGATCCAAAATGGCGCGGTAGGCTTTGCACGCGTTCGGGCACCAATGCCTATAATTTGGCGCTTATGTCGGCGGTGATTTATCACCACGGTGAGGCAGGTGCACAAACTTGGCTTGAGGGTGTTAAGGCAAATTTGGCGCGCAAACCTCAAGGCAATGATCGTGCGCAGGTTAAGGCCATCTGGGCAGGTGAATGCGATATTTCTATTGGGAACACCTATTATATGGGTAAAATGCTTGCGGATTCTGAACAAAAAGCTTGGGCAGACAGCGTCAATGTGTTGTTTCCTAGGTTTGAAAATGGCGGTACGCATGTAAATATTTCCGGTGTAGCCATGGCGAAATATGCTCCTAATAGAGAAAACGCGCTTAAGTTTATGGAGTTTTTGACATCTCCTGATGCGCAAGAGGTCTATGCGACTGCCAATTATGAATATCCAATCGCTCCGAACACTGAGCCAGCTGAATTGGTTAAGGGGTGGGGCGCGTTTCAGGCAGATGATGTGAATCTGATGGAATTGGCCGCGCGGCGCAAACTTGCCTTGAAAATCACTGAAGTTGTGGATTTTGACGGGTAAGCACATCGTGCTGGGCCCAGTATTAAAGCTGGGCCGGCCTATCACGCCGCGTTCCTGTCAAATTAAATCATGGCCGGGTAGGGGTGGTTTTGGGCCGGGGTAGATGAAGCTCTGTTAAAGAGATCTTTCTTCTTTTGCAATTCGTTGCAGCCCTTACCCAGCTTCACGGGCGCGCGAGCAGGTAAAAGCCTTACTAAGATCCGTTGGTATTGTCTGAATGAGAAGAGGTGTCACATGACAGAAAATCTAGCGCGTATCAGAGGGGCGGCGCCGGTTGGCTTAGTCCAAGACCTAACCCCTGATGAGGCGCTTTGTATTCGGTATTTACGGCTTTGGTGGGCGGGGCCAGAGGCGCAGGCGGAAATTTGGAATGAATTTTCACGAAGTTTAGGACCAACCCGCGCAAAGCAGGCGTTTTCGGCGTTTGAAAGCGTGTTTGCAATCTGTTCTAGCCATGGCCGCAGACCCTTCGTTTTAAATTGTGTGAATTGTAAATCCCTTGGCGGAGATGAATCGGGATTTGTTAATTTTCTGGGCTACGCTTTGGAGGGGCAGCGTGAAGATGCTTTTTTAATGGCCTGCAATTTTGTACGCCCTGAGGTTGCACTAATCCTGCTGAATTTCGCGATGGATCTTGCCCTTAATTTACGTCTGATTGCCATAAATATCAGGGTCGTGCAGGCGCAGCCTTCGCTTTGCAAACACTGGCATTGAGCTTATGATGCGTGTTAGCCGATCAGCTTCAAGTTAAGAGAGCTTCCCTTTTTATGAGTTATGACCTTTCCGCCAATGTTGATTTTGGGTCCCAATTCACTTGATCGGCAAAGGCAAATGGTCTGCCAGAATTGAATTGAATTCAATTGAAATGCCTAGATGTCGATAAAAATCGGTTGATTTTCAACGCGAATTTCGTGCGTTTAAGCTATTATTTGTGACCTAAAGATACGCAAAGTGATGCCCAGAATAGAAATACGATTGCAACGCATTTTAACAATAAAACTTTTCTTAAGCCTCATTGGTCTATGGATTGAGAACTAAAATTCAAAAGCTTGGGGCTAATTCTGGCTAACCGCAGACTAAAATTATGTCAGAGCTTGGCCAGCTTTTGTCCGTAACAGGAACCGCTGGGCCCAAATGCTATGCATTATACAAAATTAAGCCCTCCAAAGGGAAATGACCAGCCAGCCTCGCCGCTTTGCCTTGCGGGTGCGGTTCAACAAATTTGTCGCGTTTATAAGCACGACCAAAGCCTTGCGTCGATCCGATGTTCTGCAGGTGTGAAAGAAGGTGAGTTTGGGGTTTATGAAGCCTGCACCGCCTTGGAGAGATTTGGTTTTCGTGCCCAGCTGGCTGATTGTGCGATCGAGCATCTGCCGGATCAACTTTGCCCACTTATTGCCTTTGACAAAAGTAACAATCCCTTTGTGATATTAGGCGTAGAGCCTTATGGACGCATCAACCTGCTGCGTTACGCCGATAGAACTGATCCAGAAAGGATTGGGCATGCGCGTTTTGAAGCTTTTTATTGCGGAGTTGTTCTCCGGGTGCAGAAATTAAGCAATGCGGAATGGCAAAAGAAAAAAGGCCATTGGTTTTTTTCGGCATTTCTAAAAAGCCAGTGGCTTTATTGGCAAGTTTTATAAGCCACAATTATGACAAATATTTTGGCGCTATCAATTTCGATCTTCACAATGACGGTTTATGATCGGGTAATCCCAAACGCTGCCATTGAAAGCTTAATCGCCCTAACCGTTGGTGTGGTGATTGCTCTGGGTTTTGATTTTTTGATCCGTTACATCCGAGCCTTGTTTATCGATCAAGCAAGCCGCATTGCTGATTATGATGTATCGGTTCGTATTTTTGATCGAATACTATCTTTATCTGCAACCGAATACACCCTTAAGAAAGGCATGCTGGCGGGTGTTGTGCGCGAATATGAAGCCCTCCGCGAGTTTTTCACATCGTCGAGTTTGGTGCTTTTGGTTGATTTGCCCTTTGCGCTATTTTTTCTCTATGTCATTTCGATAATAGCCGGGCCCTTGGCGTGTATAGGGCTTATTGCGCTGCCTGTTGTGATCGTCGCGGGGGTGGTTATGCAGCCGTTTTTATCGCGTTTCACACGGCTCTCTCAGCAACATGCGATAGCAAAGCAAGCGATTTTGGTTGAAACCCTGTCTGGTCTTGAAACTGTGGGCGTAACTGGGGCTGGTGCTTTGATGAAAACACGCTACCTAGCGGCATTGCGCGAACAGCTTGATACTGGTGCATCGTCTCGAACTTGTGGTCAGCTTCTCATAAACTTTTCAATGTCGGTGCAGCAATATGCACAAGTCTTTGCCGTGGTTTTTGGTGTTTTTCTGATAAAAAACGGTGATATTTCTCAAGGGGCACTGATTGCTGCGGTGATTTTGGGTGGGCGCGCCTTGGCACCATTGGCGCAATTGACGCATGCGCTCACTCGGGCAAATGCGGCGATCAGCGCTTATACCTCGTTGAACGATTTATTGCATGATTTCCCTCTCCAACGTTACCGCACATCTTCTATAAGCCGGTCTCAATTATCGGGAGCGATCGAGTTTCGCGATGTCAGTTTTAAATTTAAAGGCGAGTCCAAACCCTTAATTTCGAATTTATCGTTTAAAATTTATGCGGGTCAGACCGTTGTTTTGCTTGGTGAAATGGGATCCGGAAAGTCAACAATCCTAAAGTTGGTTGCAGGTGTTTTGCAGCCCTGTTCAGGGCAGGTTTTGGTGGATGGGGTAAGTGTCCGGCAATTGGATCGACAGGATAGGCAACAGAATATTGGTGTGATGTTGCAAGATGCATGGATGTTTTCTGGCAGCATTCAAGAAAATATTCAAACGGGCGCTCTGCGTCATACGGATGCCGATATGACGAAGCTGGCCCAGTTCTGGGGTTTGTCTGGTTTGATCTCTCGCGAGCAGTCTGAGGGTATCGCCGGTCTTTCTGATAAAACAGCCGTTCTTTCAGGAGGGCAACGACAAGCGGTTAGCCTGGCCCGCGCATTCGTGCACGACCCTTCAATTTTGCTTTTGGATGAACCGACGAGCGCAATGGATCCAGCCTCGGA
>Ga0102815_10002229_pt1 | contig 11883 bp, 9 predicted proteins | sample ColrivemetaGS759_FD_79113 | JGI IMG/M metagenome (GOLD analysis project Ga0102815, IMG submission 79113) | Estuarine microbial communities from the Columbia River estuary - Ebb tide ETM metaG S.759 | ecosystem: Environmental > Aquatic > Marine > Intertidal zone > Estuary | place: USA: Columbia...
AGTTACAAAGTGTCCACGTTGCCGTTTATTAAATAAATAAAAGTTTGTTTGAGATGTGGTCGTTTCATCAACTCGTGAAGAAAATAAATCGCGAATACTTAAATTTAAAATAATTCTGCCTTTGAATATTTTTTTTCTTAAACCAATATCCACAAAAACATTATCTGAAACTACTTGTTGTAAAGATTCATAATCAGAAATATAATCACCAGACATTTCAAAATCAAACTGAGCAGGCAATTTAAATTTCGATGTTAAACTAGTCGACCATCTATTCCCTTTAAAATCGAAAGACTCCGATTCGTAAACCCCTTTTCTATCAAAATAATTAATATTAAAATCTCCGTTTATTGTTAGCCAGTCCAAAGGATTGTATTTTCCGTTTAGCTCAAATCCTATAGTATTGTTTGTACCAACATTTTCTGGTCTAGAGATACTCACATTGTCCTCAAATTTAGTGATACGTTCTACAGCATCTGTTGTGTATCTGTTGTAAAAACTAAAGTTTAATGAACCTTTATCAAATTTATGAATGCTTGTTAACTCAAAAGAATCTGTATATTCTGGTTGTAAATCTGGATTTCCTTCTGAGATACTAAAATTATTTCTAATATTCGAAAACGGATTTAACTGCCGTAAATTTGGTCGGTTTATACGTTTTGAATACCCAATTTGTAATGAAAAATTATCTGATATTTTATATGATGAATGCGCACTTGGGAATACATTAGTATAATCTTGAGTACTGGATTCGTTTGTAGTTTCCAATAAAGTATCAATATGAGTATTCTCAACTCGGAGTCCTATTTTTATTCCCCATTTATCACCTTCAAATGCTCCTGTAGTATAAACAGCCAAAACATTTTGATCTAAATCAAATACATTGGTTAAATCAATATTATTAACCCAATTGTCATCAATAAAATCGGTTACTACAAAATCGTTAGATACAGTGTTAATTGCATACTGCGCACCAGTTTCTAAAGTATACTTTTCTAAAAACGGATGTGTATAATCTAATTTAAAAGTATATTCTTCCAATTTATAATCGGTTCGAGATTCCTGTTTAGAAACTTCTAGGTCTCCAAAAGTTGTAATATCATCAAATTCTGAGGATTGATCTTTACGAAAATAGCGACCTAAAGCACTAAACAATAGTGTTTGATCTTTGTGCCTTTTAAAGTCTGATTTGTATACTAATTCGTAGCGTATTTTAGGATTGGTAGCTTCGGTTTTTTCATCACGAATCCAATTATCTGTAATAGTATTGCTGGCATCCCATTTATCGAAATCTGTTAAAGCCAATTGCTCTTCAACTTCGTAGGCATAAGAACCAGAAAGCGTTATCACATTTCTATCATTTAAATGATAATCTGTACCAATAAGTATATTGCCAAATTTTTCATCAAATTCACTTTCGCCATTGCTATTAATAGTGCTGTTATTAATTAAATCTTTGTTAACGGATTCTCGCTCATCTGGATAGGTTCTTAATCCAAATCCTAATTGACTAAACAGGTTGAATTTTTCGGTTCGTTTATTGACGCTTAAACCAAAGCTATTGCTACTAGGCACACCAACATTTAGAGTTGCAGAGCCATTTAAACCTCGTTTTTCAGATTTTTTGATAACAATATTAATAATTCCTGCAGTTCCTTGCGCATCATATTTAGCCGATGGATTGGTAATAACCTCAATTTTTTCAATCATATCTGCCGTTATAGTACCAAGTGCATTCCCATCGTCGGCAGCTAAAACCGAGGGTTTACCATTAATCAGTATTTGTACACCTTGACTACCACGCAAACTAATTTCACCTTCAATATTTACATTTACAGAAGGTACATTATTTAATACTTCAAGTGCGCTTGCTCCTGTAGAACTTAGGTCTTTGCCTACATTAAAGATGCGTTTATCCAATTTAAATTCTGTTTGAGATGTCTCAGCGCGTACTATAACTTCATCTAATCCTGTAAGAACCTGATCTATATAAAGGGTTTTCAAATCGGCAGTACCATTTACAATATTAAAATTTGTAATTGTTTTTGTTTCAAAACCTATAAAACTTATTTCTATATAAAAGTTTGAAGATTCTGTAGTTAACGAAAAAGAACCATCTTCTTTTGTAATAGCACCTGTAATTGCTTTTTTAGAATCGGTATCAAGAATAGCTACTGTAGCAAAAACAACAGGACTATTGGTTTTATTTTCTAAAACCTTGCCAAAAATTGAAATGGTGTTTTGCGCGAGAATAGGTGTAAAACACAACCATGTTAAAACAAAAACAAGAATGTAATTACGTTTTGTAATCATAAATAGGTGTTGTTAATAAAACGCTGAAATATAGCTTTTAAAGCAGCAATTTAATATTCTTATTTATAAGTATATTATATAAATTAATAAATAGTCTTTATAATAAAATTTATTCTCAAAATGGTTCTCTAAAAATCAAATGGAATACGTTTTGCCCGAAACGACGATAGGAGCGAAGTGGTAGCAATTTACACCTATTTTTTATGACTAATATCATGAAAAATGGTAGCATCATTTTATAACTTTAGATACTTCAAAAGTTAAATTATGAAAAATTCAAACCAATCATTCATTAAAACTATCTGTCTAAATTTATTTATTCTTGGATTTTTATTTTTATTAACGGCCTGTAATAACAGCCCTTCAAAAGATAAAACCACTAAAACTGAAACAGAGGAAATTGTAAAAGTTAACGATATCTATTGGAATGTAAAAGCCATTCATCCAGATGGACAAAGCTTAGATATTAAAGCCTTTGATGACACAGGAAATGCATTCGACCTAAAGGCAATTCAAAACTCCGATCAAACAAACTTCTTAGATGTAAAAGTAATTATTGATGGTGAGAAATTACCAGTTAAGATGTTAGAGAGTCATAATCACTTTGTTCCTGTTGCAGCTATAACTAATGAAGGAAATAAGCTTTACATTAAAGCAATAACAGCAGAAGGAGAAAAACTGGAAGTTGAAGGTGTTGAAAGATTTGGAAATATTGTCATTATGAAAGCCATTACTAAAAAAGGAGATTTCTATGGCGTAAAAGCTATTTCACCAGACGGACAACTTAATGATATTAAAGGCATAAAAATTAATAGAGGCGAAAGAGAGATGGCTTACAAAGGTATAGGCATCCATGCTCATGTTAAAGCAATGCACCCAGCTGTTAATGAAGATGCATTTAAATTACCTGCAAAAAATAAAAAGAGAATAAAATATACAAATGATTTTAAAAGAATTATCTGGAATATTAAGGCGGTAACTGCGGAAGGTAAAAACCTAGATGTAAAAGCTTTTGATGCTGAAGGCAACAAATTTGATGTAAAAGCAATACAAGATTCTAAACAACATAGTTTTATGAATATTAAGGCATTTGTAGAAGGTGCCGAACTACCTGTTAAAATAATGTATAGTACAGACGAATATAAACCAATTAGTGCTATTGGAATAAACGGTACTATTTACGAAATTAAAGCAATAACTGAAAATAATGTAACACTAGATATAAAAGGCATTAGTCGTTCAGGTAATATAATACATGTTAAAGCTATAAATGAAAATGGGGAATTTTTAGGTGTTAAAGCTTTCGCTCCAGACGGAAAACTTAATCAAGTAAAAGGTATTAAGATTTTTGATAGCGAAGTAGAGATGAAAGTACAAGGAAATCCAGTATATGCACATTTAAAAGCTATTAATCAATAATCGGCTATCGCATTAATGGTGTCTTAACTATTGTTTAAATTTTCGTGAATCTCGCATGCTTGATTTCTTTTTATCAAGTAAAATAAAAATAATCAAACCTTAAGGAATTCTGAAGTATCAAAATCTATTTTACATAATATTAATAGAATAAGTGCATACGATAATCGCGTAGAAAAATATTAGATGTACAATTTATCCAAATACCCTAAATTTTCAAATCCTCGTGAATCGCTTATTTAAAAATTTATGTGCAATGGTTCATAATAATCGATTTATTAAAGTTTAATATTTCAAGATTAACAAAACACAATAATGTATTACATAATTATGTAGCTTATAAAAACGCTAAGTTATGAGGACACAAATTGCTTTGCCATAAAATCTATCTTTATGTAACTAATAGTCACAGAACTTATTTTATGTACAAATAGTGTAGCTATACGCAATTTGTTATAAATGTACTATAATTTATATTATGTAAAATAGTAATTTAAAAAACAAAAAAAACCATACCCTATTACTAAAGTATGGTTTCTAGTTATAGTACGATATATATTAAAGCCATTCACGGAAATATGTCATCATGTCTTCTTTTAAGTCATAATGCATTTTAATGTACGTTCTCATATCTTCAGCAATTGTATGTTGCTCTCTTTGTAAACGTCCATCAATTTGTTCTTCAAAATCTGCTCTATCAATATTTTTCAATTTTCTTTTGCAACGATGCATTAATTTAGAAATCGCATCTTTCTCTATCATTATTTTGTTTTGGAATTTTTCTAATGGTACTGTTGCACGTTTTCCAAATTCTCTTGCTGCTATTTCTTCTAATTTTTCTTCAAACGTATCCATTTCATTAAAATGAAAACGTAATTCTCTTCTCCAGGTTTCTAAATTAAATTTTAAATCGCTTAAATATAATATCTTCGCTTGCATATTATGTTGTTTTATGTATTAAACTTCTTCTTTTACTAATTCTTTTTGAACATTTGCTGGTACTAATTCATAAGATGAAAAAGTTGATGTAAATGTTGCTTTTCCTTGTGTTAACGATCTTAAGTCTGTAGAATAACCATACAACTCTGCTGCTGGTGTTAAGCATTTAAGTACCTGATAGTTATCAAGGTTTTCAAACCCTTGAATTAACGATCTTCTAGACTGTAAATCTGTCATTACATTACCTACCATTTCTTCTGGAACCTTAACAACCAATTCGTTTGTTGGTTCTAAAAGCTTAGGATTTGCATTTAAGAATGCTTCTTTAAATGCATGTGCTCCTGCTATTTTAAATGAAATATCATTTGAATCTACAGAGTGCATTTTACCATCGTATACCATTACACGTACATCTCTAATAAACGAACCTGTTAATGGACCTTCTTCCATTACTTCAAGTACACCTTTCATTACAGATGGTAAATAGCGTTGGTCTATTACACCTCCAACAATACAGTTGTAGAATACTAATTTTCCACCCCAAGGTAAATCTATTTCTTCTTTACCTCTAAGGTTAAAGCCTTCTGGTTCTGGCATATCTTCAAACCAAGGTTCAATTTTCATATGAACTTCTCCAAATTGTCCAGATCCACCAGATTGTTTTCTATGCTTATAACTTGCACTAGACGAACGTTGTATGGTTTCTCTGTATTGGATTTTTGGTCTTTCGTATTTTGCTGTAACACCATAAAGATTCTTTAAGGTCCAATCTATAGTTGCCAAATGTAATTCGCCCTGACATCCTAAAAGTTGTTCTTTAGTTTCATTAGAGAACTTAATTATAACGGTTTGATCTTGGCTATGTATGCGTTTTAAAGCTTCAGATAGTTTTTCTTCATCCTTTTTATCTACAGCAGTAACACGTTTCGTTATTCTTGGTTTTGGGAATTGAATTTCCTTAATTGTTATTGGCTCTTTACCACTATAAAGGGTATCGTTTGTTTTAGTGTATTTTAGTTTTAAAGTTGCACCAATATCACCAACAGTAAGCTTTTCAACAGGTTCTCTGTTCTTACCATCCATTATAAACAATTGATTCATAATTTCAACTTCATCTGCTCTAGAGTTTGTTAATTTATCATTTGCATTAACTTCTCCAGACTTCACTTTAAAGAAAGTAATCTGACCTAAATTAGGCTGATATAAGGTCTTAAAAACAAATAAAGACGTTGGAGCGTCTTTACTAGGTACAATATCATTGCCTTCTTTACTTTGTTCTCCTTTTAACTCTGAAGCTCCAGGAGCTACGTTATCAATGAATCCCATAAGACGTCCAGTTCCCATATCGTTTAAAGCAGACACACAGAATACAGGGAATAATTCATGGTTCATCATTCCTATTTTAATTCCTTTACGCATCTCATCTTCGTTAAGCGAGCCTTTGTCAAAGTATAATTCCATTAATTCTTCATCATTTTCAGCAGCTTTTTCAACAAGTTCGTTATGTAAAGCATCGGCTAATTCTTTTTGATCTTCTGGGATTTCTAATTTTTCTGGCTTACCGCCTTCTGGACCAAACTTATAACACTTCATTTTAAGCACATCTATAATACATTGTGCACCATCTAAAATATATGGATACTGAATTTTAACAGCATTATTTCCTACTAATCCTTTAATGCTATTAAAACTTTCGTCAAACTTAGCATCAGGATGGTCTATTTGGTTTATAACAAATAAAGTTGGTCTGTGATACTTATCTATATAATTCCAGATTATTTCTGTTCCAACTTCTACACCTTGACGTGCATTAATTACATTTACAACAGTATCTCCTACTCTAATTGATGAGATAATCTCTCCAATAAAGTCGTCTAAACCTGGAGTGTCAATAATATTAATTTTGTAGTTACGCCACTCTGTATGCATTGGAGTTGCATAAATTGAAGCGCCTCTTTCTTGCTCTATCTCATGATAATCTGAAACTGTGTTTTTGTCTTCTACTGTTCCTCTGCGTTTTAACAATCCTGCTTCAAAAAGCATGGTTTCAGACAAAGTGGTTTTTCCACAATGGTGAGCACCTACAAAAACTACGTTTTTGATGTGCTTATCGTCGAATACTTTCATATAATTGGGTTTAATTTTGAGTACTAAAACTACTCACATTATAGCTTCGAAAAAATGATATTTGTTAGCTTTTAATTAGATAAATTTTTTAATACCTATAAATTTAATATTTAGAAGTATTAATACCTAAAAATACATTATATTTTTCAAAATATAAAACAAGAAGTTGTACTGTTAAAAAAAACTTTAAATCCTATTTCTAATTTTATATTAGTTTATTTTTGTGTTCTTAAATTTAATACATATGTTTTCTTTTATAAATATTTTTAGAATTGTTGCCTTTTTAGAAGGTGTTTCATTTATTGCTTTGCTATTTTTTGCAACGCCTATGAAGCATTTTTACGACGATCCTCAGTATGTAAAAATGCTAGGTATGCCACATGGTATTCTTTTTATACTATATATTGTTATAGCTATTATGCTTAGAAACGAAAATATTTGGTTTAAAGACAAATTTAAATTTGTTGTACTAGCATCTATTTTACCTTTTGGTACATTTTTGCTAGAACGTAAAATTCCTAAAACACAATAATTATGGAAAGAATTAAGCATTTTGTTTACGATTACTTATTAGAAATTGGCGTTTCCAATACTGTTGCAGTCTATCTTAATATGCTAATATTATTAATTCTGTTATTCATAGTTGTTTTTATTGTTGATTATGTTATTAGAAAGGTTCTAAGAAATATTTTTTCTGTATTAGCAGGACGCACAAAATCGAATTTTGACGACATCATGATTAAGAATAAAGTGCCTAGAAATATTGCACATATAATTCCTTTTGTTGTGGCTTATAAGTTTGTTCCTATGGTGTTTTCAGATTTTCCGTATTGGGAAAGTTTATTGGAAAAAGCGCTTATAGTTTTTGGAATTATATTAGTACTATGGTTGGTTAGAAGCTTTCTTAATACATTAAAAGATTTTCTTAAAACCTTACCTAATTTTAAAGACAAACCAATAGATAGTTATATTCAAGTCTTCATGATTTTTGCTTGGGTTATAGGTATTTTCTCTGCTTTTGCAATTCTTACAGGTCTTTCTTTTTGGAAATTTGCTACAAGTTTAGGTGCAATTTCTGCCGTATTGCTTTTGGTTTTTAAAGATACTATTCTTGGTTTTGTAGCAAGCATACAAGTAACCATTAATGATATGGTTCGTATTGGAGACTGGATTTCTTTTGATAAATATGGTGCAGATGGTGATGTTATTGAGATAAACCTATCTACAGTTAAGGTCCAAAACTGGGATAAAACCATTACTACAATACCAACTTATGCATTGATTTCTGATTCGTTTAAGAACTGGAGAGGTATGATGGATTCTGGAGGAAGACGTATAAAACGTTCTTTAAATATTAAGTTAGATAGTGTTAGGTATCTTTCACAACCTGAGATAGATAGCTTAAAAAAAATTCATATTATTTCAGAATATCTTAATTTAAGACAGAAACAAATTGATGTGTATAATTCAGAACATAATATTGATAAAACAGTCTTACTAAATGGAAGAAATCTAACCAATTTAGGAGTGTTTAGAAAGTATATTGAGACTTATACAGAAAATCATTCTGCAATAAATAAGGATATGATGATAATGGCTAGACAGTTACCTCCTACTACCCAAGGAATTCCATTGGAAATTTATGCCTTTAGTTCAGACAAACGTTGGCAAAACTACGAATATATCATGTCTGACATCTTCGATCATATTATTGCAGCAGTACCTTATTTTAATCTTGATATCTTTGAATTACCAAATAATTCAAACTTTAAAGACTTAAAATAACAGCTCTTGTTAATAACATCGTTAACAATATAAAGCGGACCCTATTTAAGCGTTTTAAAGATTCTATATTTTAGATACAAATCTAAACGCCATGACAAATAGAAGCCTCGACTTAAAGCGTATTCGTCCTGACCATATTACTACTACTATTAATTCTGAAATGAGCTTAGACGAACGTTTTCAGAACCTTACGTTACGACCAGTTATTAAATTTCAGCATGATTTATTGATTGAAGCCTTTAAAAATTATGCATCTAAACACAAAAATGTGTTTTACGATTTATCTGTAGACAAACGCATTGACTATATAGAAAATGCTATTCATAAAGATATGAAGTTTAGAAATAGCCTAAAAGGTATGGTTATAGGTGCTTTTAGTGTTGAAGAGTATAATCTATACATAAAGAATTCTTCTGCATTAAATAAACGTATGATGTCTATTGTAAAGAACAGATTAATAGATAATATTCAAGCTATTTCAGATATAAGTACACTTGCAGCTGTTTAAAGTAAGGATTCTCCATTAAGATTAGTGGTGAGTACATCACTCATATAATCAAAATAAGGTCTAACCGCTTTAAAAGCATCATGTACTGTATCTAAGAAGTCTTTTGATAGCACTTCTTTATCTGTAAATTTTTTGGTGAAAATATATTGCTTCTTTTTAATGAGGTCGATGTTTTTATCTTCTTTATTAAAGCCTTTCGGTGCTGTTTTTACTTCATCACCTTCTAGTTCTCCCCAAACCGATTTAAACATTTTATTATTAATAATCTCACGCATTTCATTAGCATCCATTTCAAATTCTTTACGCATACGTAATAAATCTGCAGGATTAGGCTGCCAAAAACCTGTTGCTAAAAAACTCTCGTTATTAGGTGAAATATGCAAATAATAACCACCTCTTAATTCTGGCTTTTTACGATGGAAACTGCCACCAAAATGTGTTTTATAAGGTGTTTTATTTTTTGAGAAACGTACATCACGATATATTCTGAAGAGTTTTAGTTTATCGACTTCATCATGAGAATTTAATCTGTTATAGATTTCGTTATAAACCAGTTTTACTTCTGTTTCTATAGCTTTAAACTCAGGTTTATGTTCTGTAAACCATTCTCTATTGTTATTTTTTTGTAATTTTTTAAAGAAATCTAGTGCACTTTTTGGAATAGCTGTACTCATAATGTTAGTTTTTATTCAAACTCAATTTTATTAAGAATCAATCCTGAAGCTGGAGCGATATAGTCCATTACTTCTGTACTTTCTGGTAATAAGCTTTGTCGAATATACTCTAATGAAATTTCACCACGACCTAATTTTATTAGAGCTCCCATTATTAATCGAATCTGATTTCTTCCAAAACCGCTACCTTTAATTCTTAATATATATGAAATTTCAGGAAAGAAAGAAGCTGTATAGATGGTGTTTTCTATGATCTCGCAAATAACAATGGTTCTATTATACTTTCCATTTTCTGAAGGTTTATAAATATAGGTTTTAAAATTATGTTCACCTTGAAATAATTGTGCGCCTTTTTGCATCAATTTTATATCTAACGGTTCTAAAATGGTAGCAATTAGTGGAGCACAAAACGGATGGTTTTTTTTACCTTCTGTAAATAAATATAGGTATTCTTTAGTTTTCGAACTATTAATAATATTAAAATCTTCACTTACTTCTTTTATAGAAAGTGCTTTAATATCTTGTGGTAGATTTGTATTAAAAAGCTCTAGAAAATCATCTAAATTATCAAGTGGTTTATCATCTAAAAATAATTCTATTGCTGTTTCGTTTGCAGATACCATAGCATCTGTACGTCCAGCAGCTAATGTTTTAAAAGATTGATTTTCTAGAATAAATTTAAGTGTTCTATCAACCATAAATTGTAAAGTTTTCACTTTTGGCTGTTTTTGCCAACCATGAAAACGATACCCTAAATACTGGATTTTTATTAAGTAATAAAACCGCTTATTAAACATAGCTACAAGAAAGCTAATTTTTAAGCATCAACAAAATATTAATGTCTCGATTTTAGGACTTCAACAATATCATTAAGCTTGTATCCTTTAGCTTGTAATAAGATTAAATAATGAAACAATAAATCTGCACTTTCGTTTAAAAACAGGTTTTCATCATTGTCTTTAGCTTCAATAACCACTTCAACTGCCTCCTCGCCTACTTTTTGTGCTATTTTATTGATCCCTTTCTTAAATAAAGAAGCTACATAACTTTTGTCTTCAGAAGCGTTTTCTTTTCGATCTGTAATTACGTTTTCAAGTTCCGAAAGGAATCCGAATTCTTGAGTATTGCTCTCTTTCCAGCAGGTATCTGTACCTTTATGACAGGTTGGTCCCTGTGGATTTACTTTTACTAACAGTGTATCATTATCACAATCGTTACTTATAGAAACTAAGTTTAAAACATTGCCGCTTTCCTCACCTTTCATCCATAAACGTTGCTTAGATCTACTAAAAAAGGTTACCTTTTTAGTCTTAACTGTTTGCTCAAGTGCATCTGTATTCATATATCCAAGCATTAAAACTGTTTTAGTTTCGGCATCTTGAATAATAGCTGGTATTAGTCCTTCTGAATTATATTTTACTTCCATTTTATATGTTTTTGTCATTGCGAAGCAAATTCTATTTGCTGTGGCAATCTGTTTAATTAGAAAGATTACTTCGTCATTTCTTTCTCGTAATGACAGTTATAATCTAACCTCTATATTGTTGTGTTTTAACTCTTCTTTTAATTCAATTATTGGTATTTCTCCAAAATGAAATACACTTGCAGCTAAGGCAGCATCTGCTTTACCTTTAATAAAAGTATCTACAAAATGTTGTTTTGTTCCTGCTCCTCCAGAAGCTATAATTGGTATGTTTACCAAGCTTGATAGTTTTGCTAAAGCTTCATTTGCAAATCCATTTTTTGTGCCATCGTGATTCATTGATGTAAACAATATCTCTCCTGCTCCACGTTGTTCAACTTCCTGAGCCCAATCAAACAATCTAATATCTGTTGGAATGGTTCCTCCAGCCAAATGTACAAACCAATCGTCATTAACTTCTTTTGCATCAATAGCAACAACAATACACTGACTGCCAAACTTGTTGGATAATTCATTAATTAAATCTGGACGTTTAACTGCAGATGAGTTTATAGATATTTTATCTGCGCCATGTTTTAATAATGCATCTACATCTTCAATTGAAGAAATACCACCTCCGACTGTAAACGGAATATTTACTTGCTCTGCTACATGTAAGACCATTTCCAAAGTAGTTGCACGCGCTTCAAGTGTTGCTG
>Ga0102815_10002234_pt1 | contig 11867 bp, 10 predicted proteins | sample ColrivemetaGS759_FD_79113 | JGI IMG/M metagenome (GOLD analysis project Ga0102815, IMG submission 79113) | Estuarine microbial communities from the Columbia River estuary - Ebb tide ETM metaG S.759 | ecosystem: Environmental > Aquatic > Marine > Intertidal zone > Estuary | place: USA: Columbia...
AAATTAAAAGAAGGACTAATAATACAACTCTCAACACCTTATAAGTGCATGAAATTCTTTTTTGCGAGTAATTCATCCTCGGATTCGCGGTAATCAGGGTCATCTACGCAGCAATCAACTGGGCAAACCGCTGCACATTGGGGTTCGTCATGGAACCCAACGCACTCAGTGCATTTGTCGTGTGCAATGTAATAAACATCCATATTGACAGGTTCAAAAGCATGATCTGCATCGATTTCTTCTCCGTCCAATGTTTGAATGAGGCCTTTGAGCGTAGTACCATCAGTAAATTTCCATTCGGCTCCTCCTTCGTAGATGGCATTATTAGGGCACTCGGGCTCGCAAGCTCCGCAGTTAATGCATTCGTCGGTGATCATTATGGCCATAGGTAAAAATTTTTATGCAAATATAACAACGACTGAGCGAATGTTTTGTGCGATTGCGAATAAAAAAAATAGAAAAGCGTACTTTTGCACCGTGAATAGAAGCCAAATGATTTCCGCTTTTGCTGCACTTGGACTTATCCTAGAGGCTTATGCAAAAGGTAAAGCCCGTCCATCGTCAATTACAGACTTGGAATGGGAGTCCTTAGATGCTCTTGTTCAAAAAGAGCAACATTTCAATGGTTGGTTTACTCTTGAGTCCATTCAAATGGCATTTATTGAAATTTCAAATTGGCTTCAAGAGGATGTCCTCCAAGAATGGCTCACTAGTTACCCGCCTACTGAAAAACCGCAAACCGTGGCTTTGATTCTTCCAGGAAATTTACCATTGGTTGGATTTCATGATTTAATGTGTGTTCTTTTCTCTGGACACAAGGCGCTTGTTAAGATGAGTAGTGAGGATGCACGTTTAATGCCAGCTCTCGTGCAAATTTTAATAAGTTTAGCGCCTCAATTTGAGGAGCAAATTGCATTTGCAGATCTGAAATTGAGTGGTTACGATGCTGTAATAGCAACAGGTTCTAATAATAGCATGTTGCATTTCAAACAATACTTTTCAGGAGTACCGCATTTGCTGCGCGGTCATCGGACTTCTGTTGCTGTTTTAGATGGTGCAGAAACTCAGGCAGAGCTCACCTTACTTGGTCAAGATATTTTTCAATATTATGGCCGTGGATGTCGTAACGTTACCCTCTTGTTGGTGTCAAAATCATTTGATTTAAACCGATTTTTTGAAGCGATGGTGCCCTATGCTGACATTGTAAATCACAAAAAGTATGGAAATAATTACGACTATAATAAAGCTATTCATTTGATGAACCAGGTTCCTATTTTAGATAACCACTTTTTATTGTTAAAGGAAAGTCAAGACCTCAACTCTCCGCTCGGTATGCTGCATTATTATCGTTATGACAACACGCAAGAGTTGAAAGAATTTTTAATTGCAAAACAAGATCAAATACAATGTGTTGTGGGTAGAGCCTTTATTCCATACGGTTCAGCTCAGTGTCCGAAGCTTAACGATTATGCAGATGGCATCGACACCATGCAATTTCTTGGTAACTTTGCCAAATGTCTCTCTTAGATAAATTCATGATCCGTTATAAAACGCCCCAAGAAATTGAAATCATGCGCGAGGCAGCGCAAATAGTGAGTCGAACGCTTGGTTTAGTTGCAAAGCACATGAAACCAGGTGTCACGCCACGATTTTTAGATCAATTAGCCGAAGATTACATCCTCACGCAAAATGCTGTTCCAGGATTTAAAGGTTTGTATGGCTGCCCAAGTACACTCTTGATTTCTGTCAATGAACAGGTGGTTCATGGTTTGCCAACTGACAAACCAATTCAGGAAGGCGATATCGTTTCGGTTGATTGTGGTTCTGTCTTTAAAGGATATTACGGCGACCATGCTTATACTTTTGAAGTAGGGGAGGTAAGTGCTGAGAAAAAACAATTATGTAAGGTTACTAAAGAATGTCTTTACTTAGGAATTGAGCAAGTTACTACGGCCAATCGCATAGAAGATATTGGTTGGGCTATTCAGCAACATGCAGAAGCTCATGGTTATGGTGTTGTGAGAGATTTAGTAGGACACGGTCTTGGGAAAGAACTTCACGAAGAACCACAAGTACCAAATTACGGCAGAAGAGGTCGTGGGAAGAAAATTCAAAACGGACTCACTATCGCTATTGAACCTATGATCAATATGGGTACAGAAAAAGTGGAAACACTCGACGATAAATGGACTATTGTGACAGCTGACCGTCAGCCAAGCGCACACTTTGAGCACAATGTAGCAGTTGTAGATGGTGCACCAGTGATCCTCTCTACATTTGATTTTATTTATGAGGCATTGGGGCTATAATTGTCTGAAGAGTATGTCTATTTAGTAAATTTCTTAATACATAAAAAAAGCGCTTCAAGTGAAGCGCTTTTTTTGATAGTCAAAAATTATTTTCCTTACAAGTGAATGACTTCACCATAAGCTGCAGCGGCAGCTTCCATGATGGCCTCAGACATCGTTGGGTGCGGATGTACTGTCTTAATGAGTTCTTCACCAGTTGTTTCTAGTTTGCGTACTGCAACAAGCTCTGCTACCATTTCGGTAACGTTGGCACCAATCATGTGGCCACCGAGTAGTTCGCCGTATTTAGCGTACAAAATCAATTTAACAAAACCATCTTTAGCACCTGCTGCACTTGCCTTTCCAGATGCGGAGAATGGAAACTTGCCCACTTTAATTTCGTATCCTGCCTCACGTGCTGCCTTTTCTGTCATACCAACGCTTGCAACCTCTGGTGAGCAGTAAGTACAACCAGGGATATTTCCATAATTAAGTGGTTCAGGATGGTGACCAGCAATTTTTTCAACACAAATAATACCTTCTGCTGATGCAACGTGTGCTAATGCGGGACCAGGAACGACATCTCCAATTGCATAATAGCCAGGTAAATTAGTTTGATAATAATCGTCGACAATGATACGTCCTTTGTCTACAATAATGCCAAGTTCTTCTAAACCAATGTTTTCGATATTTGTGACTACGCCTGCGGCGGAAAGTACGACATCACATTCTATTTTTTCTTCTCCTTTTGCGGTTTTGATACTGACAACACAGCCTTTTCCGCTTGTATCTACTGATTCAACTGAAGCATTTGTTAGGATGTTGATTCCTGACTTTTTAAAGGACTTCTCTAGTTGTTTAGAAACATCCTCATCCTCAACTGGTACAATATTTGGAAGATATTCTACAATGGTTACTTCCGTTCCGATGGCATTGTAGAAATAGGCAAACTCAACACCAATAGCTCCAGAACCTACAACTACAAGCTTTTTGGGTTGAGTAGGGAGGGTCATGGCTTGGCGGTAACCGATAATTTTGCTGCCGTCTTGAGGAAGGTTTGGTAGCTCTCTTGAGCGAGCTCCTGTAGCGATAATAACGCCTTTAGCTGCTGTGTAAGAAGTCATAGCACCATTTTCGTCGGTAACCTCAACAACTTTATTGGCTTTCAAAACACCGTTACCTTTCAGGACGTCAATTTTATTTTTCTTCATTAAGAATTGGATGCCATTAGACATGCCACTTGCTACATCGCGACTGCGTTTGATCATGGCATTAAAGTCAGCACTGCTTTCTTTTACATTGATGCCGTAGTCAGCTGCATGCTGCAAGTACTCGTATACATTGGCGCTTTTAAGCAATGCTTTGGTTGGAATACAGCCCCAGTTTAGGCAAATGCCTCCGAGGGATTCTCTTTCTACAATAGCAGTTTTTAGGCCTAACTGTGAGGCGCGAATAGCAGTGACGTATCCGCCTGGGCCACTACCCACAACTATGATGTCGTAACTCATTTTTTCTAAGTTTTAGGGACAAATTTAAGGCGAAAATTTGAAAGATGCTATCTGATTAATCGTTACTTTTGTCTCTGTATTCTCAAACTCTATGGAAACCAATCACCAAAAAGAAGCCACGCTCGAACAAGCCATTGATTTAGGCCTCCGCGCAGACGAATTTGAAAACGTCAAAGAAATACTAGGCAGAACACCCAATTTCACCGAAACAGCCGTATACTCCGTTATGTGGAGTGAGCATTGCTCTTATAAAAACTCTATTCTTTGGCTCAAGACCTTGCCAAAAGACGGTCCACACATGTTGGTTAAGGCTGGTGAAGAAAATGCAGGTCTTGTCGATATTGGAGATGGTCTAGGTTGTGTTTTCAAAATAGAGTCACACAATCACCCTAGTGCCCTAGAGCCTTATCAAGGAGCAGCTACTGGCGTAGGTGGTATCAACAGAGATATTTTTACCATGGGAGCTCGTCCCATTGCTCAACTTAATTCTTTGCGCTTCGGAAATATTGAAGAAGCCAGAACTAAGTGGTTGGTCAAAGGTGTAACTAAAGGTATTGGCGACTACGGTAATGCTTTTGGAATTCCAATTGTCGGAGGCGAAGTTTTTTTCGATGACTCTTACAATACTAATCCGCTAGTCAACGCTTTTTCAGCAGGAATTATAGATACTAAAAAAATTATTTCAGCAACCGCTAAAGGGCCTGGAAACCCCGTGTTTATTGTCGGGTCTGCCACAGGCAAAGATGGAATTGCAGGTGCTGCATTTGCTTCAAAGGACATCACCGAAGAATCGGCAAATGATCTTCCTTCAGTTCAGGTTGGTGATCCATTTATGGAAAAACTTTTGCTCGAAGCCACCATGGAACTTGCACAAACAGATGCAATCGTTGGTATGCAAGATATGGGTGCTGCCGGCATAACTTGCTCGACTTGTGAAATGAGTGCTGCCGGAGGCGTCGGGATGGAAATTTTCCTAGATCGCGTGCCCACACGTCAAGAAAATATGTTGCCATATGAAATTCTGCTCTCAGAATCTCAGGAGCGAATGCTTGTTGTGGTTCAAAAAGGTAAAGAACAAATTGTCAAGGACATATTCGACAAATGGGATCTCCACGCCGAAGAAATTGGACACGTAACTGATAGCGGACGTATCCGTTATTATATGGATGGACAGTTAGTTGGTGACGTACCAGCAGAATCACTTGTATTGGGTGGGGGTGCTCCTCAATACAAACGAGATTATTCAGAGCCCGCATACTACCAAGAATTCAAAAAGTTTGATATTGCTCAGGTCGCCGAACCTGAAGACCTAAAAGCAGTTGCAAATGCTATGCTTGCCTTACCTAATATTGCCTCCAAGCGATGGGTATATGAACAATACGACTCCATGGTTGGCACCCGCAATATGACTACAAATCGGCCGTCCGACGCAGGTATTGTCAATATCAAAGGCACTAACAAAGCATTAGCCATGACTGTTGACTGTAACTCACGCTATGTAAATGCCGATCCAGAAATTGGTACCATGATAGCTGTTTCTGAAGCTGCGCGTAACATAACATGTGCTGGAGGAAATCCAAGTGCAATTACGAACTGTCTTAATTTTGGAAATCCTTACAATCCAGAGTCTTATTGGCAGTTTGTAGGTGCTATCAAAGGAATGTCAGCAGCTTGCCTAAAGTTTGAAACGCCTGTCACCGGTGGGAATGTATCTTTTTATAACCAGACGGTAATGAATGGAAAAGAGGTTCCTGTTTTCCCTACACCAACAATTGGAATGATAGGCATTGTACCGGATAAAAATAAAATCATGACCCTAGACTTTAAACAAAAGGGTGATTTAATTTTCTTACTCGGTGATTATAAAGAAGATATTTCATCTTCGGAGTATCTTGCTACCTATCATGGTGTCAAGGCGTCTCCTGCACCCTATTTTGATCTTGAGAAAGAATTCCAGTTGCACAAAGCTATTAAGGGTCTCATCTCTGAAGGACTTGTAAATGCCGTGCACGATGTTGCTGATGGAGGCTTATATGTTTCACTTATAGAAATGTCGATGCCTAGAGAACTAGGTTTTGATATCGTCTCTGATGCAGATATACGCATGGATGCCTTCTTGTTCGGAGAAGGTCAAGGTCGAGCAGTGGTTTCCGTAACTGAAGAACAAGAAGAAGCATTTGTAGAGTATATGGTAGCCTCAGGGGTCAATATGACCCTACTTGGTCACGTTACCAAAGGAAAAATTCAAGTTGACGAACAACATTTCGGTTTCATTACCGAGGCGAAAGCCATATACGATAACGCCTTAGGCGCACATTTAGAAAAATAACTATGGAATACAACACCACCCGTGGTCCGCTTATTTTGCCGGAATATGGTCGAAACGTCCAAAATATGATTGCTCATGCAATGGAGCTTAGTGACCGAACTGAACGTAATTTAGCCGCCAAAGCCATTATAGAAGTTATGGGGCAACTCAATCCCCACTTGCGTGATGTTGAAGATTATCGCCACAAATTATGGACACATCTCTTTGTGATGTCCAACTTTGAACTGGATGTGGATTCTCCTTACGAAAAGCCAAAGCAAGAGGTGTTGAATGAAAAACCACAACGCATGATCTATCCATCGAGTAAAATACGCTATGGACATTATGGCAAATACACTCAATCCATACTAGAAGCATCCAAAGAAGTGACGGTTCCTGAAGAAAAAGAATTCCTCAAGAATACCATGGCCAATTTCATGAAAAAGCAATTTTTAGCCTACAATAATGATACGGTAGAAAATCATGTTATTGCCCAACAACTCAAAGAGCTCTCCAAAGGAGATCTTATATTGGAAAATCCAGATGATTTAGTAAATACCAATACCTTGCTTAAAACTATGGGGATTGGTCAGAATCAACAAAAAAATCAACGCTTTAATAAGCAAAAGAACAACAAAAACAAAAAGAAAAAATTCATCAAAAAATAAGGCATGGCTTCTTTTGAAATTTATGGCGGTAAGCCGCTTAAAGGCGAAATTATTCCACAAGGTGCAAAAAATGAAGCTCTTCAAGTGCTTTGTGCCCCACTTCTCACTTCTGAAAAGGTCACTATTTCAAACGTTCCTGATATTGTTGACGTGAACAAGCTCATTGCTTTACTTCAAACAATGGGCGTCAAGGTAGAAAAAGTAGAGAAAGGAACCTATATTTTCCAAGCCAAAGAAATTGACTTGGCATATCTTGAAACCGAAGATTTTAAGAAACGTGCTTCCTCTCTGCGCGGATCTATAATGATAGTTGGTCCACTTTTAGCACGCTATGGCCGAGGGTTTATTCCTAAGCCTGGTGGTGATAAAATTGGACGTCGTCGTCTTGACACCCACTTTGAAGGATTTATGCTCCTTGGCGCCAAGTTTAATTATGATGCAGGTGAGCATTTCTACTCGGTTGAAGCTCCACAATTAAAAGGTACATTTATTCACCTAGATGAAGCTTCTGTTACCGGAACAGCAAATATACTTATGGCTGCAGTCATGGCGGAAGGTGAAACTACCTTTTATAACGCTGCCTGTGAGCCTTACATTCAGCAATTATGTAAGATGCTGAACTCAATGGGTGCTAATATTACGGGTATCGGATCTAATATGCTTCATATCCAAGGTGTAAAAGAACTCAAAGGCTGTTTTCACCGTATACTACCCGATATGATCGAAATAGGTAGTTTTATCGGTTTGGCTGCCATGACGCAATCCGAGATTACGATAAAAGATGTCTCCTGGGAGAACCTTGGAATCATACCAAATGTTTTCCGCCGATTAGGAATCAAACTCGAACGCAGAGGTGATGATATATTCATTCCGGCGCAAGAGAAATACGAAATTGAAACATTTATTGATGGTTCAATCATGACCATTTATGACGCGCCTTGGCCTGGGTTTACCCCGGACTTACTATCGATCATATTAGTCATTGCAACACAAGCAAAAGGCTCGGTACTGATTCACCAAAAAATGTTTGAATCCAGATTGTTTTTTGTAGATAAACTCATTGATATGGGTGCTCAAATCATACTTTGCGATCCACACAGAGCCACCGTAATTGGACTCAATCGGGAGCATGACCTCAAAGGTATAGAAATGACATCGCCAGATATTAGAGCAGGAGTTTCCCTTTTGATTGCGGCCCTTTCAGCAAAAGGAAAGAGCGTGATACATAACATTGAGCAAATTGACCGGGGTTACCAAGATATAGAATATCGCCTGAATAACATTGGTGCAGATATCAGAAGAATAGGATGAAAAAGTCAGGTATTCTCCTTCTTGCATTAGTTGTAGCCTTTGCCTGCTATGCATTATGTTTTCGACAAGATGCAACAACGCCTATTCCACAAGATGCAACGGCACCCGAAATTGCTTTAGTCTCACCAAAAGGAAAAACACTCAAATTATCTAGTTTGCGTGGTAAAATGGTATTAGTTGATTTCTGGGCATCCTGGTGCGGCCCGTGTCGCAAAGAAAGTCCTAATGTTGTAGAAGCCTATCAGAAATACAGCCAAAAGGATTTTAAAAATGGAAAGGGTTTTGAGGTTTTTAGCGTCTCACTAGACCGAGATCAGGAAGCTTGGAAGCAAGCCATTCTTGCCGATCATCTCAAATGGAAATATCACGTACTAGATGTGCAAGGTTTAGCAGCTGCCAATTATCAAGTTGCCACTATTCCGAATGCATTTCTTTTAGATGGGAATGGGGTGATTGTTGCAAGCGGGGCTCAATTACGAGGTTTAAATCTACATATAACCCTTGATAAATTATTGAAATAAAGTTGGTTTGCCTGGTTTAAGGCCTGCTTCTAAATACGTTCTAGTACATATAAAATGAGTTCATCCATGGCTAGATCTATACCAGTAGAAAATATTTCTAGCGGCCTATTGGCAACACCAAGGCAAATACTTGTGCAGTCATGCCCCAACGCCTTTCCAAGGGCAAATATCGCTGAGCTTTCCATCTCAAAATTTACAACTTGTACGCCATTATAATCAAAAGCACCAAGATCTAAATGAATGTTTGGCATAAGACTAGATAGTCGCAAAGATCGACCTTGTGGGCCATAAAATCCAGAACTAGTGATGGTAATACCTTTGGTCACATGTTCGCTATCTAATTTGGATACAAGACGAACACTTGCCATACTTAAGTAGGGCTGAATGTGACTTGGAAACTGAACTTGATTTGTCATTTCTTGTAAAAGCAACTGCTCTTCAGAAGTCCATTCAATGGGATAAAAGTGGGCAATATTATCTAGTCCTATGGCGTGTGTGGAGAGAACAAAACTGTGTATAGGCATCGTTTTTTGTAGCATAACACAAGTTCCAATTCTAATGATTTCAAGACTAGTTTTCTCCTTTTTTTCAGTTCTAGAGCTTAGGTCAATATTGACAAGTGCATCTAGTTCTGCCATGCAAATATCTATATTATCTGTGCCTATTCCTGTAGAAAGAACAGTAAGGCGTTTACCTTGAAAAATACCCGTATGACTAACAAATTCTCGGTGTTGAACCCGATGTTCGATTTGGTCAAAATAGCGAGAAATTTTTGCAACCCTATCTTGGTCTCCAACCAAAATGATTTTGGATGCAAGCTGCTCTGGCTGTAGACCTAAATGATAAACAGCTCCTTGATCATTTAATACAAGCTCTGTAGGTGGGTAGTGCATAATCAGAGAGAACTGAAAACCTTTTGCAGTAAGTTAGTTACTCTTGCTTCGGGATTTATTCGAATTTGATTTTCTTCTTGTTGAACCAATTTGAATAAGCCCTCGATTGCTAATTGTGTGACATAACTATCTAGGTCAGGATTGATTTTTTCTCCGCCCGTTAAAGTAACTGCTGCGTTGTATTTATTCATAAGTGGTGACCAATAGGCCGTAAGGCTTACTTTAGTAGTTGCTTCTTTTACTTTAGGAAGAAAAGCATTGTAAAGTTGCTGATTGGTTTGGTTTTTCAAAAATGAAGTTGCCGCTCCATTGCCACCTCTTAAAATAGCAAAGCCGTCCTGAACGGTCATGTTGAGAATAGCCTGAGTAAAGATTGGTAGTGCTTCTTTAGCGGCTTCTTCGGCAGCCCGATTCAAGGTAGTTTCAAACTTTTCTACTTGATTGCTCATACCAAGTTGTAAGGCTTTTTCGCGAACTTTAAGCGCATCAGCTGGAAACGGTAATCTAATTTCTGGATTTCCCAAAAAACCATCAAGAACTGCACTTTGGCTGACGGCATTTTTAATTCCAAGCTGTAAAGCTTCTTTGAGTCCGGCTATAACTTCCTCATTAGTTAACGAAGGTGCATCCATATCAATGGGAACACGAGGAACTTCGTTAGCGAGGATGAGTAATTCTTGTGAAATTCTTGAGCACTGCGTTGTAAATACAGAAAGGAATGCAAAGAGGAGTAATTTCATGTTGGGTTTATCGTATGACGTGAATCATCCCAGTTTTAATTGTTTTACCGTCGGTATCCTTGTCTTTATACCATGCTTTCCAATTGTATGTACCTGGTTGTACTTTAACACCATTGTAATAGCCGTCCCAAAATCCTTTGGTGTCGTATGTCTCCCATATTACTTCTCCCCATCGGTTGTAAATTTCGAGGTGGAAGTTTTCATAATCGATACCTTCCACATAAAAAGACCATACCTGGTTGTGTTCATCGTCGTCTGGTGTGAAAGCAGTTGGGGCATAGAAAATCACATCTGCAACTACATCAATATCAATAGTAATTGAATCTGAACAACCGTCTATTGTGGTGACAGTAAGCTGGATTGGATATGTTCCGGTAACTCCTTCTGGATAGGTAATCATCGCACTTGGGCCTGTGCTTGCAATGTTTGTAGAGCCCGGAGAAGACCAGCTGAATTGCGAGATATTACCGATGGAAACATCATTTGTTTGAACTGTAGTTTCAAACCAAGTTACTGGATTTTTAGAAATGGTGAAGTTTGCAGTAGGATTGTCTGTAACTGTTAATAAATCATCAAAGAAACCATTATATATACATCCATGTACTGAGGTCATGACGACTGTAAGGTCATAAATCCCTGGTTGAATAATGGTATGAAAGAGGTCGTCTTGGTTTGGTACATTATAACTATCTCCATTTGAAAAAAGGTAAGAGGTACTAGCGATATCCTGACCGTTTGTGGACATATTGTGAAGCTCAAAATCCCCTGGTGTACAAATTTGATTGTCAACTGCGGTTATAACTGGAATAATATCAAGCGGAAATACAATTGTCATACACTCAGTAGTAGTCGGAGAGCCGCAGGCCTCACTCAGTGTAACGCAGTATACAGTACCCGAATTAATTGGGTCAACGGTAATATTTGAGCCGTTGCCAATTGGAATCCCATTTTCGGTCCATGAATATGTGTAGGAGGTTGAACCACCTGCACCTAGAGCAGTAAGGAGTATACTTGACTCTGAGCAAATCATGGTGTCTTGGGTTAAGAAGGTAATATCAAGAGGACTTGGTTGATTGATGTTAACGGAGATAGTTTGGACACAACCATTCGCATCTGTAACAGTACAAGTATGTAGTCCTTCTCCGAGATCAAGCGCTGTATTGCTTAGCGAGGAAGAAAAGTCCCAAGAATAAGCATATGGTGCGGTCCCTTGTTGTACATCTATAGTGGCTTGTCCGTTCGCAAAAGTGTAGCAATTGGCGTCTACCACATTGATAGGGTTGAGAATCATGTTTGGCACTTCGGCTATAGTCACATAGATCGTATCAGAACAACCCGATGTATTAGAAGCATAGCACCAATAATTGCCCGCGCTCAAGCCTGTTGCTGTTACTGTAGTCTGACCATTGCTCCATTGATAAGTTATAGAGCCTGTTGCCGGAGTAACGTTAGCGGTTGCAGTTCCGTCATTTCCGCCGGGGCAAGAAACCAGTGTGGTGTTGGCGGTGAAAGAAGCAGGTGTATCGCCAACTACTGCTGTAGCCGTTGCACTACAACCGTTGGCATCAATTTGAGTTACTGTGTAAGTTCCAGCAAATAAGTTGTTGGCAGGGTTTCCCGTAATCGCTCC
>Ga0102815_10002235_pt1 | contig 11866 bp, 9 predicted proteins | sample ColrivemetaGS759_FD_79113 | JGI IMG/M metagenome (GOLD analysis project Ga0102815, IMG submission 79113) | Estuarine microbial communities from the Columbia River estuary - Ebb tide ETM metaG S.759 | ecosystem: Environmental > Aquatic > Marine > Intertidal zone > Estuary | place: USA: Columbia...
GGCGATGATCGGCGGGCGCAATATCCATGAAGGGTATTTCTTTGAAGAGCCGCGCGACCTCTCGGACTTCGCGTTCTTGCACCAGTATGACGCCACGCACACGCGGCTGACGGGCGGCTTCACGACCTATGAAGATTTTGAAATCGAGCTGCGCAGCGACGCCTCGACCCATGCCGTAGTGCAACACATGGCGGCCCTGTGGCATCGTGATTTCGACACGCAAAGGCCGCGCCCGCCGCTGACCGAAAGCGCTGGGCCTGCGCGCACGGACGGCACGGTTCGGCATTTCATCTCAGTGCCCTTTGCCGATGGCATGACGCAAGTCGATTATTATGCGCAACTGATTGATGCGGCTCAACATTCGATCCAGATCGCGATCCCGTATCTGAACTTGCCACCCGCATTGGATGCAGCCCTGCACCGTGCCGAGGGGCGCGGCGTGCGGGTCGATGTGGTGACAACGGTGCGCGTGCGCGAGGCCACGGATTTCGTGGTCACCGGCCTGAACCGGAGCTTTGCCAATGACTTTGGCGCTTGGGTCAATTTCGTCGATTACGACCCGGTGCCACGCCTGTTGCATGCGAAATTGATCGTGATTGATGACCGGTTGACGGTGATTGCCTCGACCAACCTGAACCGACGCAGCTTTGCCCATGATATGGAAAACGGGCTGGTGATCATGGACCGGGGCACGGCGCGGCAGGTCGCGGCGATTATCCAGAGCTATATCGCCGAAGGCGAACGCGTTCTACCGGGGCAAGAGGTGCCCCGGCTGGTGCGTTGGCTGCGCCGTTTGCTGCTGATCACACGGGCGTTTTAAGGCCCGCGATTAGGCCTCGGGTTCAGCGGGCGTCTCGTCCGCCTTTTTCGCCGGAGCCTTCTTTGCCGCCGCCTTCGTAGTATTCTTCGCCGCAGGTTTCTTGGCGGCTGCTTTCTTGGCGGCGGGCTTTTTCGCAGCCGGTTTCTTAGCAGCCGGTTTCTTCGCAGTTTTGCCCTTGCCCTTGGTGGCGGCCTTGGCGGCGATCAACTCCAACGCTTGCTCAAGCGTGATCGCCTCTGGCTCGATCTCTTTGGGGATGGTCGCGTTGATTTTTGCCCATTTGACATAGGGGCCATAGCGGCCCGGCATCACCTGAATCGGCCCGCCATCCGGGTGTTCACCAAGGTCTTTCAACGGTGTCGCCGCAGCCCCGCGCCCGCCCCGCGCCGCCTTTGCCGCCAGCAATTCCACCGCATGGTTCATGCCAATGGTGAAAACTTCGTCAACATCGGGCAGGTTCGCATAGGTTTTGTTGTGGCGCACATAGGGGCCAAAGCGGCCAATCGCGGCCTCGATGGGTTCGCCATCTTCCGGATGGGTGCCAATCGGGCGCGGCAGCGACAGCAAGCTGAGCGCACGCTCAAGGTCTACGGTCTCGGTGGGCCAGGTTTTCGGCAGGCTCGACCGCGGCGGCTTTTTGTTCTCTTCGGTCACCGCGCCGCGCTGCACATAGGGGCCAAAACGCCCTTTGCGCAGGTAGATCGGATCGCCGTCATCATGGCCCAAAAGCTTGCCGTCGCCCGACAATTCCGAGTCGCCCTCATCCCCCGAAAGGGGCCGGGTATAGCGGCACTCAGGATAGTTGTTGCAGCCGATAAACGCCCCGCCAGACCGCGCGGTTTTCAGGTTCAAACGGCCTTTGCCGCAGGTCGGGCAGATTTTCGGGTCGCTGCCATCTTCGCGCGGAGGATAGAGATGCGGCGACAGAACTTCGTCAATTTTCTCAAGGACTTCGGTGATGCGAAGCTCAGAGGTCTCGGCAATCGCCGCCGAGAAATCACGCCAGAACCGGTGCAGAACATCCTTATAATCGCGCTCGCCCGCTGAAATATCATCAAGCTGGCTTTCGAGGTCAGCGGTGAAATCATATTCTAGATATTTGCCGAAATAATTCACCAAGAAGATGGTGACCAAACGGCCCTTATCCTCTGGCAACAGACGGTTTTTGTCTTTGACCACATAGCCGCGATCCTGAATGGTCGTGACGATCGAGGCATAGGTCGAGGGGCGGCCAATGCCCAACTCTTCCATGCGTTTGACCATCGTCGCCTCGGTATAGCGGGGCGGCGGCTGAGTGAAATGCTGCTGGCCCAAAATGGCCCCATCGGGCGACATCAACGCCCCTTTGGCGCGGCGCAGCGACGAGGATGTGTCTTCGATCACGTCATCGCTGGGTGCGGCTTTGGTGAAATCGGCAACCACACCATCTTTGGTTTTCTTAAGCGCATCGCCCTGCGCCAGTTGTGGCAGACGGCCATCATCCTCGCCATCGTCATCGCGGCCTTCCTCATAGACTTTGAGGAAACCGTCAAACATCAACACCTGACCGTTGGCGCGCAGGCCAACTTGGCCGTCTTTGCTGCCGATTTCGGCGACAGTGCGTTCCATCCGGGCGGCTTCCATCTGGCAAGCGATGGTGCGTTTCCAGACCAGATCATAGAGGCGGCGCTGATCGGTATCAGTCAGGCGCAGCGTTTCGGTATCCGCCGACATATCGGTCGGGCGGATGCATTCGTGCGCTTCCTGCGCGTTCTTGGCCTTATTTTTATAGATCCGGGGCGAGGGTGGCACGTATTCCTTGCCAAACCGTTTCTCGATCTCAGCCCGCGCGGCCTGCACGGCCTCAGGCGCCATGTCGATGCCGTCGGTCCGCATATAGGTGATGTGCCCGGCCTCATAGAGACGCTGGGCTGCGGACATCGCCTGCTTGGCGCCCATGCCAAATTTGCGGCTGGCCTCTTGCTGCAAGGTCGAGGTCATGAAGGGTGCTGTCGGGTTGCGGCTGGCGGGCTTGGCCTCGACGCTTTGCACGAAAAGCTCGCGGGAGGTCACGGCCTGCACGGCCAATTCCGCCGATTCAGCGGTGCCGAGGTCGAATTTGTCCAAGCGTTTGCCGGCAAGATTGGTCAACCGGGCGCTGAAGGTCGCGCCGCGCGGTGTGGTCAGATCGGCAACGACGGACCAATATTCCTGCGGGCGAAACGCCTCGATCTCCATCTCGCGCTCGACGATCAAACGCAGGCACACCGATTGCACGCGGCCCGCCGATTTCGCGCCCGGCAATTTGCGCCACAGAACCGGCGACAGGTTGAAGCCGACGAGGTAATCCAAGGCCCGGCGCGCGAGATAGGCGCGCACCAACGGCATATCGACCTCACGCGGGTTTTTCATCGCCTCGGTCACGGCGGATTTGGTGATCGCGTTGAACACCACGCGCTTGACGGGGGTGTCCTTTTTGATCGCCTTGGACTTCATCAGGGCTTCGGTCAGGTGCCACGAAATCGCCTCGCCCTCGCGGTCAGGGTCGGTCGCGAGGATCAAGTCGTTGTCGGCTTTCAAGGCGTCGGTGATCGCGCGCAGATGCTTTTTGCTGTCTGCCGCAACCTCCCATTTCATCTCGAAATCATGCTCGGTATCGACTGACCCATCCTTTGGCGGCAGGTCGCGCACATGCCCGAACGAGGCCAGAACCGTGTAATCGGAGCCCAGGTATTTGTTGATTGTTTTGGCTTTAGCGGGGGACTCGACGACGACAACTGCCATGCAAACCTCTGATTGTTAACGCCCTTTTTTAAAAAACAACGGATGCGACGGGCGGTGCCGCGCGGCATAGATGGGGGCGAAAGGGGGGGGTTGTCAATCTGGAGTGAGGAATTGCGGCATGTTTCTGGGATTAGGCGAGGGCCAACATACCGCCGGGTTGGCGCTGCACACGGCCATCCAATTCAAGGAACAGCAGAGCGGGCGCGACAGCACCATAGGGCAGACCGAGGTCGCGCAAAAGCTGGTCTTCGGCGACCGGGGCGGGGCCGAGCGCCGCAAGAATTTTGCGGTGCAAGGTGAGGGTGTCGAGGGGTTTGGCGGGCGCTGCGGTGCTTGGTTTTGCGGTTGCGGGGGGCGTTGAGCGCGTGGGTTTGGCGTCAAGGCTGCCTTCGAGTGCGTCGATCACATCCGCCACATCGCGCACCAGGGTCGCGCCCCCCCGGATCAGGGTGTTGCAGCCAGCCGCGCGCGCGTCGAACGGGTGGCCGGGCACTGCCAGCACATCGCGGCCTTGATCGAGCGCATCGCGGGCGGTGATCAGGCTGCCAGACCCCTCGGCGGCCTCAACCACAACGACCGCGCGCGACAGGCCTGCGATCAGGCGATTGCGGCGCGGGAAATGGCGGGCTTGGGGTTGCAGGCCAAAGGGTTGCTCGGACAGGCGCAGGCCTTGATCGGCGATCGAGGCGGCGAGCACGGCGTTCTCAGGCGGATAGATCACGTCAACGCCGCCCGCCATAACTGCGATGGTGCCCGATTTCAGCGCCGCGCCATGGGCGGCGGTGTCGATGCCGCGCGCGAGGCCGGATACGATGGTGAACCCGTGATAGCCCAACCCCTCAGCCAATTTACGCGCCGTGCGAAGGCCAAGCGATGAGGCGTTGCGGGCACCGACGAGGGCGATGGCGGGTTGCGCGAGGGTGCGTAGTTTGCCCATGGCCCACAGAACCGGCGGCGGATCTGTCAGGGCGGCAAGCTCGGCGGGGTAATCGGTGTCGCCTAGGCAAAGCAGATGTGCGCCGCGAGAGCGCCCAAGCGACAGTTCGCGCTGGGCTGCGTCGCGGGAATAGGGGGTGTATTCGGTGACGCCAGAGTTGCGGGCAATCGAAGGCAGGGCATCAAGCGCTGCATCGGCAGTGCCATGCTCGCCCATCAGGCGCAAAAACGTCGCCGGGCCAACCCGGCGTGAGCGAATGAGACGAAGCCAAGACAGGCGGTCTTCTTCCGTGGTGGGTGGGGTGAAGGGTGTGGGAGAAGAAAATATGTTCCCGTCCATAGCGACCTCGCCTCATTCAGGTTTGAATTTGCGCGAAGAAGGTTAATAGATGATGAACAATTCCCGTTTAAGGCGATTAAAGCAAAAATTTTCTTTGTGATTGCCTCAGGGCCCCAGCGGAGCCCGCGTCACGGTCAAGTCTACCCGCCGCAGGCCCCAAGTGTAGGGTGGGGTTGTACCCCACCGCTCCTCAATCCTAGGCGACGCCGCCAATCGTCAGGCCACCGATCAGCAAGCTGGGCTGGCCAACCCCCACGGGCACCCATTGACCCGCTTTGCCGCAATTGCCGATCCCGGGATCCATCGCCATATCATTGCCGATCCCGCGCACATTGCGCAGCGCGGTTGGTCCATCGCCGATCAACGTGGCCCCCGTCACGGGTTCGCCGACTTTGCCATCGCGGACCCGGTAGGCCTCGGTGCAGGAAAATACGAATTTCCCCGAGGTGATATCAACCTGCCCGCCGCCAAAGCCAACGGCCCAGATGCCATCCTTCATGCCCGCAACCAGATCGCCCGGATCATCCGTGCCGCCCAGCATATAGGTGTTGGTCATGCGTGGCATCGGCGCGTGGGCATAGCTTTCGCGCCGCCCGTTCCCGGTGGCCTTGACGCCCATCAACCGCGCGTTTTGGCGGTCTTGCATATAGCCGACCAAAATCCCGTCCTCGATCAGCGTGTTTTTGCCCGACGGCGTGCCCTCATCATCAATCGTGATCGAGCCGCGCCGATCCGGGATCGTGCCGTCGTCCAGCACCGTCACGCCCTTCGAGGCGACCTGTTGACCCATCAACCCCGCAAAGGCCGAGGTTTTCTTGCGGTTAAAGTCGCCCTCAAGCCCGTGGCCAATCGCTTCGTGCAGCAAAATACCGGGCCAGCCGGGGCCAAGCACCACATCAAGCGAGCCTGCCGGAGCCGGGCGCGCATCAAGGTTCACGCAAGCCACACGCAGGGCCTCGCGGGCCACGGGTTGCCAGTGCGACGCCTCCATCAGCCCCAAAAGACCGATGCGCCCGCCACCGCCATAGTGACCAGATTCGCGGCGGCCATCTTTCTCGACGATCACAGCAATCGAAATCCGCGCCATCGGGCGGGTGTCGGTGGCCAAGCCACCCTCGGGCCGCAGAATCGCGATTTCCTGAACCGAAGCCGCAAGGCTGGCGGTGACTTGCACAACCCGGGGGTCGAGGGCGCGCACATAAGCGTCAATCTCGCGCAGGGTTTCGATCTTGGCAGCAAAGCTGGCCTCGGTGATCGGGTTGAACGCGCCATAAAGGTGGCGATTGGTGCCAACCGGGGCATCGGCCAGAGTGCCGCCACCCGCGCCAACAGCCAAACGCGCGGTTTGGGCGGCGCGTTTCAGGGCAGATTCGGTGATTTGCGTCGAATGCGCGTAGCCTGCGACATCATCGCGCACGGCACGCAGGCCGAACCCCTCACCGGCATCATAACCGGCCGAACGGATTCGCCCGTCATCGAGCACAAGTGATTCGGAGCGGCGGCGTTCCAAGAAAAGTTCGCCATCGTCAGCGCCTGCAACGGCGTCGCGCAGGATTTGCAGGGCGTGATCTTGGTCAATCATCGTCTCGAATGGGTTAAAAACGTCGTCGGCGGCCTCGTGTTGCGCTGCTGCGGACATGAATCTCCTTTCGCATCGGGCACCGGCGTCTTTGACTTAGGTCAAAAGGCGGCGAACTGACGCATTGGTTTGGCTTGTTCTGGCGATGCTAATATGAAATTAGAAGAGAGGGAAACCGCCGATTTCGGTTTGCACCCGGTTGATACCGGATGCGCCGGGTTGTGATCGGCAGGAAGTATGACGGTCGAAGAGCCGCGTAAAAACGGGAACACACGATGCATCTTTTCAAAGACCTCACGCGTCTGGCCACCGGCTTCGGTGGTATGGCACTGTCGATGGTGGTGGCTGGTCAAGTGCTGGCACAAGAGGTTCCCTTTCGGGGAGAACCTGTAGACGGCGGATATGGATTTCAAGAGGCGGCAACGTCGCTGGCGGCTGAAAGCTTCTGGATCGACAATATCCTTTTGTGGCTGATCTCCGGGATCACGATTTTCGTGACTGGCCTGATGATCTGGGTCATCGTCTTCCATAACAAGCGCGTCCATCCGACGCCTGCGCGTTTCACGCATAACTCGCCGCTGGAAGTGGCGTGGACGATTCTGCCGGTGTTCATCTTGATCGCCATCGGTGCCGTCACCGTGCCAGCGCTGTTCCGTTCGCAGATCATGCCCGAAGCGGCTGTGACGATCAAAGCGACCGGATACCAGTGGTATTGGGGCTACGAATACGTCGATCACGGCGTCGAATTCTCCAGCTACATGTTGCAGCGCGACGAGCTGGAAGAGTTCGGCTATGAGCCGCGCCACTACCTGCTGGCGACCGATTCGCAAATGGTCGTGCCTGTGGGTCAGGACGTGGTGCTGCAAGTGACGGGCGCTGACGTGATCCACTCGTGGGCGATGCCTGCGTTCGGCGTGAAGCAAGACGGCGTGCCGGGGCGTTTGGCGCATCTGTGGTTCAACGTCGATGAGCCGGGCATCTATTTTGGCCAGTGTTCGGAACTTTGCGGCCAGGGCCATTCGTTTATGCCCATCGTCGTGCGCGCCGTGCCTGAGGCCGATTACATCGCGTGGCTGCAAGAGCAGGGTGCCGAGAACCTTGCCGCAGCACCGGGTTATGACGCCACGGTACAACTGGCAGCCGCCAGCGAGTGACCTATCTGACTGACATCGCGCCCCCGGATATCGGTGGCGCGGTGTTTGACTTTTTCCTGAGGGTGAGATGAGCGACATCCAAGCCGACATCACAGCACAGAGCCGCACGGGCGACGCCGGATTCGGCGATTACGTGCAGTTGCTGAAGCCGCGCGTCATGTCGCTGGTGGTCTTTACGGCACTGGTCGGCCTGATGGTCGCGCCGGTAAGCCTGCACCCGATTGAGGCTTTGGCGGCGATCATTTTCATCGCTTTGGGCGGCGGCGCTTCGGGCGCGCTGAACATGTGGTGGGATGCCGATATTGACCGCGTGATGAAGCGCACGGCCAAACGCCCGGTGCCCGCAGGCACGGTTCAGGCTGGCGAGGCGCTTGCGCTGGGCTTGGCGCTGTCGGGGATCTCGGTGGTGATGCTGGGGCTGGCGACAAACCTGCTGGCGGCGGGTCTGCTGGCCTTCACGATCTTCTTTTACGCCGTCGTCTATACGATGTGGCTGAAGCGCTCGACGCCGCAGAACATCGTCATTGGCGGCGCGGCAGGCGCGTTCCCTCCGATGATCGGCTGGGCGGCTGCAACCGGCAGCATCAGCCTCGAATCAGTGCTGATGTTCATGCTGATCTTCATGTGGACGCCGCCGCATTTCTGGGCGCTGGCGCTGTTCATGAACAGCGATTATTCCAAAGCCAAGGTGCCGATGCTGACCGTGACCCATGGTCGCAAGGTCACCCGCACGCATATCTTGGTCTACACGATTGCGCTGGCCCCTGTGGCCGTGGGCGCGGCGTTCACCTCGATTGGGGGGCCGATCTATCTGGCCGTGTCGCTGCTCTTGAACGCGTTGTTCCTGCTTGGCGCGTGGCGCATCTGGCGTCGCCCCGAAGAGGCCGCTGAGGCTGATAAATACGCCGTCGAAAGACGCTTTTTCGCGCTGTCGCTGGCCTATTTGTTCGGCCATTTCGCGGCCTTCATGATCGAAGCTATGCCGTTCGCCGATACGGTTTCGGCAGCACTTGGCTGGGGGTTCTGAGATGGCGATGCACCGCGAACATGAGTTGCACAACCGCCGCTGGGGCCGCAATCTGGGCGTTGCCCTGACGCTGGCGGCCTTCATCGCGCTGGTCTTTGGCCTGACGATTGCCAAGGTGCAACGCGGCGATTCGATGCAAGCTGCGGACCACACCTATCGCAGCGGCTTGGACCCGGCGACTCGCGCCCCAGTGGAGCCTGTCGAATGATCCAATGGTGGCGCAACCTCGAAGGCACGGGCCGCACGGCAACCTTTACGGTCGCCGTTGTCGTGTTCATGGCCGGGTTGGGCTGGGCCGCCGTGCCGATGTACGACCTGTTTTGCCGTGTGACCGGATATGGCGGCACGACGCAGGTTGGCTACGCGGGCTCGGATGTGGTGCTGGACCGAACCGTGCAAATCCGCTTTGACGCCTCGATCGAGCGTGACTTCCCGTGGGAATTCCGCCCCGTTGAGCGCACGATGGAGCTGCGCATCGGTGACACCGGCATCGCGTTCTATGAGGCCTATAATCCGACCGACCACGTGGTTGCCGGATCGGCCAGCTACAACGTGACGCCCTATGCCGCGGGCAGTCATTTCGTCAAAATCGACTGTTTTTGCTTCACCCATCAGGTGTTGCAGCCGGGTGAGCGCGTGCAAATGCCGGTGACCTTCTTTGTCGATCCATCGCTTGTCGATGATCCAGAGGCACGAGATATTCATACGATCACTCTATCCTATACCTTCCATCACGCGGATTTACCCGCTGAGGCAGGGACACAGGTTGAGACGAACTAATCCGGGTCCCAAAATATTGGGAGCCACACGAAAAAAGACCGTTTAAACGGTTTGAAACGGGAAAGTCTGAGGGAACACACCATGGCGCACGAAAAGAACCATGATTACCACATCCTGCCGCCGTCGATCTGGCCCTTCGTAGGGGCGGTTTCGGCCTTTATCATGCTGGTCGGCGCGATCCTGTGGATGCACGACAGCGGGCCGTGGATCTTTATGATCGGCTTCGTCGGCGTCCTTTACGTCATGTACGCATGGTGGTCGGATGTCATCGTCGAGAGCCATTCGGGCGATCACACCCCGGTGGTGTCGATTGGCCTGCGCTATGGCTTCATCCTGTTCATCATCTCTGAGGTGATGTTCTTTGCCGCGTGGTTCTGGAGCTTCTTCAAGCACGCCATGTACCCGATGGGGCCAGACAGCCCGGCGATTGACGGTGTTTTCCCACCCGCAGGCATCGAGACCTTCGATCCGTGGCACCTGCCGCTGATGAACACGCTGATCCTGCTGCTGTCGGGTTGTGCCGCGACCTGGGCGCACCACGCTTTGGTCCATGAAAACAACCGCAAAGACGTGCAGAACGGTTTGGCGATTTCTGTGATCTTGGGCATGATCTTTACCGTGCTTCAGCCCTATGAGTACAGCCACGCGGCCATCGGCTTTGCGGGCAACATCTATGGCGCGAACTTCTTCATGGCGACCGGTTTCCACGGTTTCCACGTTGTGATCGGCACGATCTTCTTGGCGATTTGCTTCCTGCGCGTCCGCGCCGGGCATTTCACCCCAGAGCGCCACATCGGCTTCGAAGCTGCGGCTTGGTACTGGCACTTCGTGGACGTGGTCTGGTTGTTCCTGTTCGCCGCCGTTTACGTCTGGGGTCAGGGCTAACGCCATCCCTCGGCAGATAAAGATTGGTGCGGGGGGCTTTGGCCCCCCGTCGCTGTTACTGGGTATAGATCGTTGAAAAGGCACACCGGATGCTGAAACGCATAATCGGACCCCTGATATTCGGCATCGGAGGGTTGGCCGTCTTGCTGTCGCTCGGCTTTTGGCAGGTGGCGCGGCTGGACTGGAAACAGGGCGTCATCGCTGACATCGAATCGCGCATTCACGCCGACCCGGTGCCCGTGCCCGCCACCGCAAACCCTGAGGCCGACCGTTATCTGCCCGTCACCGCGACCGGGGCCTATAACGGCGAGGTCGTGCATGTTCTCTCAAGCCAGCGCGAGCAGGGCACCGGCAGCCATGTGATCGCCGTGTTGGAAACGCCGGATGGCCGCCGCTTGCTGGTGGACCGGGGCTTTATGTCCGATGCGACCCGCCAAGTGGCTGAGTTGACCGCCCGGGGTGTCGCCGTCACCGGCAATCTGCTGTGGCCCGTCGATAGCGATTCGTTCACGCCCGCACCGGACCTGAACCGCAACCTGTGGTTCTCACGCGATATTGACCCGATTGCGCAATATCTTGGCACAGAAGAGGTGATGATCATCGCGCGCAGTGATAGCCCCCATTTGCCCGGTCTGGTCCCCGTGCCGATCAACACCGCAGACATCAAGAATGACCATTTGGGCTACGCGATCACATGGTTTTCGCTGGCATTTGTCTGGGCCTTAATGACAGCGATCCTTCTATGGCGTAACAGGCAGCCTGAGGCCTGAGGAAAACCCCTATGCACTATGTTTCGACCCGTGGCACTGCGCCCAATCTGACGTTTGAACAGGCGATGCTGACTGGCCTCGCACGGGATGGCGGGCTCTATGTGCCTGACACCGTGCCCAGCCTGACGCCTGAGGCGATCGCCGCGATGGCGGGCCAGAGCTATGAGGAGATCGCGTTTCAGGTGATGAAACCGTTCATCGGCGACACGTTCACCGATGCCGAATTCCGCAGCCTGATTGCCAAAGCCTATGCCGGGTTCGGCCATGACGCGCGCGCGCCGTTGAAACAACTCGGCCCCAATCATTTCCTGCTGGAACTGTTCCACGGCCCGACCTTGGCGTTCAAAGACTTCGCCATGCAGTTGATCGGGCAGATGTTTCAAGCCTCGCTGTCACGCTCTGGCGACCGGGTGACGATTGTCGGCGCAACCTCGGGCGATACCGGGTCGGCGGCCATCGAGGCGTTTCGCGGCTTGTCGAATGTCGATGTGTTCATTCTTTACCCGCATGGCCGGGTGTCCGAGGTGCAGCGCCGTCAGATGACGACCGCCGCCGATGCCAATGTTCATGCGCTGGCGGTCGATGGCGATTTCGATACCTGTCAGGGCCTGTTGAAAGACATGTTCAACGATTTCGAATTCCGCGACCGGGTGCGGTTGGCGGGGGTCAACAGCATCAACTGGGCGCGGGTTTGGCGCAGGTGGTCTATTACTTCAGCGCCGCTGTCAGCCTTGGCGCGCCGCACCGCACGGTCAAGTTCACCGTGCCGACCGGCAATTTTGGCGACGTTTTCGCGGGCTTCATCGCGCGCA
>Ga0102815_10002236_pt1 | contig 11861 bp, 9 predicted proteins | sample ColrivemetaGS759_FD_79113 | JGI IMG/M metagenome (GOLD analysis project Ga0102815, IMG submission 79113) | Estuarine microbial communities from the Columbia River estuary - Ebb tide ETM metaG S.759 | ecosystem: Environmental > Aquatic > Marine > Intertidal zone > Estuary | place: USA: Columbia...
AAGTAAATAAAAGACTTTTAAAAAACTTGTTAGTTGCCATGGATCCAATACTTTTTAAGTATATTTATGTAAATTAATTTTTTATTAAAAACAAGATACCTACGCCTGAAAAATATAGCATTAATATTGCTAATGATAATAACAATTGTGTAAGTGGATCGGTAGAAGGTGTTAAAACAGCTCCGATAATTGTTGACACTAGTATTACGTATCGCCATGCCGCTAACATTTCTTTAGCTGATACAAGATTTAATAAACCTAATAGTATTTGAATAATTGGAATCTGAAAAGCTATTCCGGTACTATAAAACAGAACGAGAATAAATTCAAAGTACTGATCAAAAGACCAAAAAGGTTCAATAACTTCATCACTATAGTTTAAAAAAAAATTTAAGGCAGCTGGTATTAACGCATAATACGAAAAAACTAATCCAAACCCGAATAAGCATAAAGAACTTAATAATAAGGGTAAAATGATTTTCGTTTCCTTTTTTGTTAGGCCCGGTAGAAGAAATAGTATAATTTGTCCAATTGCAAAAGGGCTTCCAAAAAGTAATCCGGTGTAAAAAGAAATTTTTACAGTTGAAACAAAGTATTCACCAGGAGAAAGCTGAAAAAATTTTACATTATTAACTGGTAGTTCTAATATTTTAACTAAAAGTTTTACCTCAAAGAAAGCTATACAAGTTAATAATAAAATTATCCAAAACGTGTGAAAAATTCGTTGACGTAATTCCTCAATGTGTTCTGAAAAAGGCAATTCGAGCGTTACAGTCTCAGTAATTGTAAAGTTAAAATCAGAATTTGTTACCATAAGTTTCGATTTTAAATCGTGTCTATATTTAATGTTATCAAAGACAGATTTCTTAATATTAGAATGTATAAATTTCTAAATAACCCTTTTTTGGTTATGTGAAAAGACTGAATTTCTATCAGAACTTTTCACATACTAATTTTTATGATAAATAATTTAAACCTTCAAGACGTGCAACCGCTTTCTTTAATTCGATTGACGCATCTAATCTATCTTTACTTGTTTCAGCATTTTCAACAGCAAGTGTTGCTTTTTCTAACTCTTTTGTAGCCTCATTTAATTCTACAGAAACAAGCTCTTCGACATCATTTACTAGAACAGTTACACGATTTCGATCAATTTCAGCTAATCCACCACATAAAATAATTGGAGTCCATTTTTCATTTAGCTTAATTCGCAATAACCCCGTATCTAAGGCTGTAATTAAAGCTGCATGACCATCTAATACACCAACTAATCCAGTTAAACCTGGTAAAATAACTTCATCTGCTGTTGTAGAACAAATAACTCGGGTTGGAGTAAGAACTCGAATGTTCATAACCATATATAATTACTCCTTATTTTAGAGTTTCTGCTTTTGCAATTGCTTCGTCGATATTACCTACAAGATAAAATGCTTGCTCTGGTAATTCATCTAATTCACCATTTAATACCATGCTGAAACCTTTAATTGTTTCTTCTAAACTTACGTATTTTCCAGGTGAACCTGTGAAAATTTCAGCTACGAAGAATGGTTGTGATAAGAATCGTTCAACTTTTCGAGCTCGCGCTACTGTTAATCGATCTTCTTCTGACAATTCATCAATACCTAAAATTGCAATAATATCTTGTAACTCTTTGTAACGTTGTAATGTTTCTTTTACAGTTTCTGCAATTTCATAATGTTCATCACTTACAATACCTGGTTGTAACATTGTAGATGTTGAATCTAATGGGTCTACAGCTGGATAAATCCCTTTCGCTGCTAAATTCCGAGATAATACTGTTGTAGCATCTAAGTGAGCGAATGTTGTTGCTGGAGCTGGATCCGTTAAATCATCTGCCGGTACATATACGGCTTGAATAGATGTAATTGAACCTTGAGTTGTTGATGTAATACGCTCTTGTAAAGCACCCATTTCAGTCGCTAATGTTGGTTGGTAACCTACAGCTGATGGCATACGACCTAATAAAGCTGATACTTCTGAACCCGCTTGTGTGAATCGGAAAATATTATCAATAAATAATAATACATCTTGTTTATTAACATCTCGGAAGTACTCAGCCATAGTTAATGCTGTTAAACCTACACGCATACGTGCTCCTGGAGGTTCATTCATTTGCCCATATACTAAAGCTACTTTAGACTCAGTAAAGTTATTTTCGTTAATAACTCCCGATTCTTTCATTTCTTCGTATAAATCATTACCTTCACGAGTACGTTCACCTACACCACCAAAAACTGATACGCCACCGTGTGCTTTTGCAATATTATTAATTAATTCCATAATTAATACTGTTTTACCTACACCAGCACCACCAAATAATCCAATTTTACCACCACGACGATATGGAGCTAATAGATCTACAACTTTAATACCAGTTTCAAAAATTGATGGTTTTGTTTCTAATTCTGTAAAGGCAGGAGCTTCTCTATGAATTGGTAAAGTTTCATCAAATGAAACGTCACCTTGTTCATCTACAGGTTCACCTATAACATTAAAAATTCGTCCTAATGTTACTGATCCAACTGGAACACTAATTGGGGCACCTAAATCAAGAGCTTCAACGCCACGTTTTAACCCATCAGTTGAACGCATTGCTACTGCTCGTACTTTATTATCACCTAATAATTGTTGAACTTCTACAACAGTACCGATTTCGTCTGCTGTTTCAATTTTAAGTGCGCTATAAATAGGGGGTAAATTTCCACTTGGGAATTCGATATCTAATACAGGACCAATAATTTGAGTAACGTAACCTTTATTTATATTAGTTTTTACCATTTTGATTTAACATATTTAAATATTTAAGAATAAATATACTTTCGGAATTTAACAGACTATTCAAAAAATAATACTGGATTTAAATTTTCTTAGCTAATTATCATTGTACAACAAACTAGTTGGAATTCTTGAATAAAATCTTTTTGATAAAAGAGATTTTTTAAAAATATTCTTCAGAAACGAGTCTTCCAGTTACCTTCAACCAGTTTTGTGCTCCAGGATAATTATCTGGTGCTAATTTAATTGCTTGTCGCCAATACTCAGCAGCTTTATCAAAAAACTCTTTTGCCAATTCTAAATATTCATCATTTCGCATATCAAGATCATCGTCTTTATCTTGCATTTGTAAAGCATTAAGACCTTGTGAATGGTAAATTACAGCAATATTATTTAAAGCTTGAGGCAAATTTGAATTTAATTCAAGTGCTTGATGGTAATATTCTAATGCTTGCGAATAATTTCCATTATTACCATAAATTAATCCAATATTATATAATGTATAACTTCTATCATATGGATCTTCTTCTAATTGAAGTGCTTCATAATAATTTTCTAATGCTTCCGCATATTTTCCTTCGGATTGTGCGGACATACCTGCTCGATAATATGAAAATGCTTGCTTCTCTTGTTTACTTGCAGGTAAAATTTTTAATAATATATCTGCAATTACAGTAAATGTTTTATCGATAAAATTACTCATTAAGTTTTCCCTTAAATAAAATTACAATTAGTGTTAATTTTTGAGAACGAAAAGATATAAACATGTTATCTTTTCGTTCTAGAAATTATTAAATTGAATTTGAAGCTACAAAGGGTAATAAAGAGAGAGTTCGCGCCCTCTTAATAGCTTTTGCTATCTGGCGTTGTTGTTGAACCGTAACACCGGTTGCACGTCGAGGAAGAATTTTTCCTTGTTCTGTTATAAATAATTTTAATAAATCAATATCTTTATAATCAATTTTTTGATTTACACTAATTGGTGATAATTTTTGTTTTTGTACTAACATACTTTATTTAATTTCCTTATGAATAGTTGGTTTATTACAATGCGGACAATATTTTTTAAGTTCTATCCGTTCTGGATTATTTCGACGATTTTTTTGTGTGGTATACCGTGAGACACCGTTCGAACGTTTATTCGTATTTGATCTACATTCTGTACATTCCAACGTAATTAAAATTCGAACACCTTTTGCTTTTCCCATAAAAATTTCTCTAAAATAATGATTTTCTAATAATAATCTTAGTATACTATATTGCACAAAAATTTTTATCTTATCAAGGTTTTAATGAAAAACTCTTAAAACCTTTCAAAAGTTAAATTTTTTTTTCAAAACCTTCCAATTTTAAAGAAAATATATTATATTTTTATAAACCCAAATATTTAACCAAAAATTTAAAGGATTAATAAATAGTTTTATGGCTAATAATGCGTCTGCAGAAAAACGTATTTTAATAAATAAACGAAATCGTTTACAAAATCGTTTTTACAAAAGTTCTGTTCGAACTCTAACTAAGATGTTTCTAAAAGACTTAGAAGTTTATAAGATTTCTCGTGATCCAAATGATAAAGAAAAAGCGCAAAATCGATTAAGTTTAGTATATAGTTTAATTGATAAAGGTTCTAAAAGAAATGTTTTTCATAAAAATACTGCGGCTCGAAAAAAGTCAAAATTAGCTTTACAATTAAAAATAGCTTAATTTTTAGTTTTTTAATAAGTAGTATTGAAAGAATTGTCGTTAAGAAAATTTTGACAAATAATTTTAAATTTTCTTAACATTAACCATAAAGTAACAAAAATAAAAAGTAAGTGATTGGTTTTTATAATATATTAATAAAGATTATGAAATAACATATGAATTATATTACAGCTCTTCCTGATTTTGTGGAAATGCAGCGATTAAGTTTTTGTTGGTTTATTGCTCAAGGGTTAAATGAAGAATTAACTCTATTTTCTCGCATCCACGATTTTAGTTATAATACTGAATATAGATTGTTTGGACAAGAATATAGTTTAGTAAAACCTGTTTATACGATTGTAAGGGCAAAAAAATTAGCTGCAAATTATTCAGCACAACTAGTTATACCACTTGAAGTTCGAAATAAAAAATTAAATAGTATTCGTTACTTTGGTCAATTTACAATTATAAATTTACCACTTATGACAACTACTGCAACATTTGTTATTAATGGGTGTGAACGAGTTATAGTAAGTCAAATTATTCGAAGTCCAGGGATTTACTTTGAGAAAAATAAAAATCAGCGAAAACGCAAACCCTTTAAATCAAAACTACTAGGTCATGCTTCAAAATTAGGTTCTTTTTTCCCCAGTGGATTACCATGGATAATTCCCGATGATCAAGCTTGGAAACCTTGGTTAATTGGGAATCGACTAAGATCTCAAAAGTATTTTGGCCCAAAAACAACTACGAATAAATTTTCTCCATATACTTTAAAAATATTTAAAGTTTATAGAAGTATTTTAGTAACATCTACTCCTCAACTTAAGTTAAAAAGAATAAAACTATTTTTACAATGGTTAAATATCGATCAACCTGAATCAAATTTAGACCATTCTTTAACTTTACCCGAAGCTTCTTTAGTGTTAAAGTACTGGAATTTTTTAGTAAAGTTTTTAATTAAATATCAACTTTTACAAGAGAAATTTTCTACTAAACCACTAAATACACAAAAACAATGGATCGATAAAATTGTTTCTTCGTGGACCCATAGTAATCACATAAATGCTAAAATTACCAATAAAATATCAATTTCCATTTATAGAAAAAAACTTCACTCTTATCAAAACATTATTCAGACACAATTTTTTGATAATCTTATTTTAGTTCCGTTTTTTTCTTACAAAAAAAAGATTTTAAATGTTGAAAATCTTTCAACTAAAAATGAAAATCGAAAAGTTTCAGAAATTCGTATAAACCATAATAAAGTTAAATTTGCTTTCTATTTTTCAACCAGTTTAAAAGAGATTTTTAAATATCGGTCTATAAAAAAAACAAAAATATTAAACCTTAGACGCTCTACGCTTTATTTTAAAAGTCCCAGTAAAATTGTTCAATTTAAAGACGATCATCCTATTACTGATTTCTATAAAGAAAAATATGACACAAAAGATTTTTATACTGCCACGTTAATACCTGAATCCGGTTCTTGGATTCGTTTTGGCTTTCAAAAAAACACAAAAATAAATCGTTATCAATATCCAATTCGTAATCAAGAAGATGAAATTATTATTCAAATTGATAAAATTACACAAAAACCTATCATTCATTTATTAAAAGAAATGGGTTTAACAGACTGGGAAATTTCAGCAAATTTAAAACATTCCGATTTTTTTTATTTTAGTAAACCCTTTTTAACCGGTTCAATTGGTTCAACTCAACCTTTACTACGATTTGATTTAACTGGTGATTATTATAAAAATATTTCTGAATTTTCTCGCATTTTTGATGCCCGCTATTATCGACTAGGTAAAATTGGTCGTTTCCGCGTAAATAATCATTTGAATTTAAAAATTAGTCATCGAACATATACGATAACTTATAATGATATTTTTGCTATTTTGGATTGTTTAATAACGTTATCGATTTCTAAAACTACTGGAGATGATATTGATCATTTGAAAAATCGAAGAGTTCGTTCAGTTGGAGAATTGTTACAAAATTTATTTCGTGTAGGTTTTCAACGTTTAGTTAGAAAATTAGGGAGTCAAATAAACAAAAGAGAATCAGGACAAATTTCTAGTTTTAATATAATTGGTGCAACAGTAAGAGAATTTTTTGGGTCAAGTCAACTTTCACAATATATGGATCAAACTAATCCTTTATCATCATTAACACATAGAAGACGAATTAGTAGTTTAGGTCCTGGAGGATTAGATCGAGATCGAATTAGTTTTGCAGTTCGTGATATTCATCCAAGTCATTATGGTAGAATTTGTCCTATTGAAACTCCAGAAGGTCAAAACGTTGGTTTAATTGCATCATTAACTACATGTGCTCGTATAAACAAATTAGGGTTTCTTGAAACCCCGTTTTGGAGAGTCATAAATGGGAAAGTTATTAAAACAGGAAGTCCAATTTATTTAACAGCAGATATTGAAGATTTCTATAAAATTGCACCTGCGGATATTTCAATAAATGATAAAAATTATTTAACACAAAATTTCATTCCAGTTCGTTATAAGCAAGATTTTATAAATGTAGCTCCTTTTGAAGTTGATTTTATTACAATTTCTCCAATTCAAGTTGTTTCTGTAGCAACTTCATTAATTCCATTTTTTGAACACGATGATGCTAATAGAGCATTAATGGGTTCAAACATGCAACGTCAGTCAGTTCCATTAATGTTACCTCAAAAACCAATTGTCGGAACAGGATTAGAGAATCAAATTGCAATTGATTCCGGTATGACTATAAATACTCAAGGTTCGGGAATTGTAAGTTCAGCAACAGCAGATTATGTAATTGTAAAAGAATATTCTGGTCGAAAATTAAAATATATTTTGCAAAAATATCAACGTTCAAATCAAGAAACTTGTATAAACCACCGACCTATTGTTTGGAAAGGTGAAAAAGTTAAATCTGGTCAAATGCTAACGGATGGACCGGGTATTACAAGTAATGAACTTTCATTGGGTCAGAATGTCTTAGTTGCTTATATGCCATGGCAAGGCTATAATTTTGAAGATGCTATTTTAATTAATGAAAGATTAGTCTATGAAGATGTGTTTACTTCCATTCATATTGAACGGTACGATATTGAAATTGAACAAGATGATGATGTGTGTGAGCAAATTACTAAAAACATTCCAAATCTAAGTTTTTCGGAAGTTCAAAATTTAAATGATGATGGAATTATCACGCTTGGGACTTTTGTTCGACCAGGAGATATTTTAGTAGGCAAAATAATTGCAAAAAATGATTCCGAACAATTACCTGAAGCAAAATTACTTCGCGCTATTTTTGGGGCAAAAGCAAAAGGTGTCCGAGATACTTCATTTAGAATGCCAAAAGGAAAATATGGTCGTGTTATAGATCGAGTAACATTTAATCGAAAAACGAAATTAGCTTATAAATTCGAAAAAATTCAAATTTTTATTGCTCAAATTCGAAAAATTAAAGTTGGAGATAAAATTGCTGGTCGACATGGAAATAAAGGAATTATTTCACGTATATTGCCTCGTCAAGATATGCCATTTTTACCTGATGGAACTCCAATTGATATTATTCTAAATCCCTTAGGAGTACCATCAAGAATGAATGTTGGACAATTATACGAATGTCTTTTAGGTTTGGCCGGACATAAATTAAATCGTCGATTTAAAATTCTTCCATTTGATGAAATGTATGGTCCAGAAGTATCTCGGATTTTAATTAATAAAAAATTAAGACAAGCGTCTATAGAAAAAGATGAAGCTTGGTTATTTAATCCTTATTCTCCAGGAAAAATGGTACTGATTGATGGCAGAACGGGAAAGGAATTTGAAAACCCAATTACTGTGGGAAATGCTTATATGTTAAAATTAATTCACTTAGTAGATGATAAAATGCATGCTCGTGCGACAGGTCCTTATTCTTTAATTACTCAACAACCTTTAGGTGGTAAAGCACAACAAGGCGGTCAAAGATTTGGAGAGATGGAAGTTTGGGCTTTAGAAGGTTTCGGTGCGGCTTTTACATTAAAAGAATTATTAACTATTAAATCTGATGATATGCAAGGGCGAAATGAAACATTAAATGCAATTGTTAAAGGCCAATTAATTCCAAAATCTGGGGTCCCGGAATCATTCAAAGTTTTATTGCAAGAATTACGATCAATTGGATTAGATATGAGTACATATCGTATTGAAAATTATAGTTTAGATCAGAAATATGAAGTTGAAGTTGATTTAATTGAAACCTATGATTCATTAGAAAAAACGTTCCCTCCAACCTCAAATATAGATGATATAACGTTCTAATATTTTTAATTAAAAAAAAAATGATACACTCTGAAAAAGAATTTGATTATATAAAAATAAAATTAGCATCTCCACTTCGAATATTACAGTGGTCTTATCGCCGATTACCAAATGGTCAATTTATTGGAGAAGTTCAAAAATCGGAAACAATAAATTACCGAACATTCAAACCGGAAATGGACGGTTTATTTTGTGAACGAATTTTTGGACCAAGTAGAAGTTTTGAATGTGCTTGTGGTAAATATAAGTTGATTCGTTATGAAGGTCTGATTTGTGAACGATGTGGCGTTGAATTAACGGAATCTCGCGTTCGTCGTCATAGGATGGGTCATATCAACTTAATCTATCCTGTAGCTCATGTTTGGTATATGAATAGTCGACCAAATTATATGGCGTTGTTATTAGAAATTGAACAATGTGAAAAAAATTTGAATACAAGTTGGCAAATTTTACGTTTTTCTTTACCAGGAATCTATGATCAGATTTTAAGACCATTACTTGTCTCAGATCGTTGGCCAGATGTTTCCGTAGATGAATATTTTAAAACCATCTGTAAAGATTTTGCAACTATCTCATTAGAATCCTCATGTCTTTGGGCTGGCAAATCAAAGGCTTGGTATCAAAAAATTTTTGAATTGTATAAAGAACTACTGTATGCAAAAGTAGAAACTATTTTTAAATTTATAGACTTTATTGAAAAAATTAATTTTACCACGCAATTGGATTCGATTGATTTTATATTTCATTATCTTGAAAATGAAAGAATATTAAACTCAATGGACCCTAATCTGACCGTCGCACATTTACAGGATTCGCAAGATCCCGGTCAAATAGACTTACTTGATCCATCTAGAGATATTTTTTTATTTTTAAATACATTTCCAAAAAAACAACACAAAGAATTATTTCGAAAATTAATTCGAAAATCAAATACGATAAAATCTCTTGATGATCGAATTAAGCGAATAAAATTATCTTCATTAGCTTATTTTATAGCTGAAGATGAAATTTCTTATTATGGTCTTCATTGGGACTTACAACAATATCGTCGTTGTCGTGAGTTAGGTTTTACAGCTTATCCCTTAAAACCAGAACCAAAACCAAAATTACAAAATCGTCGTTACAATACGCCAAAGTATCTCTTACGTATGACACCTACTTATTTAATTGGCGCTGTTTTAATAAAAAAAGAACTAGAAAACTTAAATATTGTTAAAGAAATACGGAAAACAAGAAAGTTTATTGTAATTTGTAGCAAAATCCTACATAGAGAAAAACCTATTTATCATTTCCTTAGATGGTTTCGTAAATGGGAATTACAACGTGCTTATAAATTGCGAGATCAATCAATTAAACGCATCCGTCTATTAGAAAATTTATTAGCTACTGGGTCTAATCCAGCCTGGATGATTCTTACAATTTTACCAGTTATTCCTCCTGCTTTAAGACCTATGATTCAACTTGAGGGTGGTCGATTTGCAACTTCCGATTTAAATGAATTGTATCGACGTATTATTACACGAAATAATCGACTTTTACGTCTTTTAGAAATTGATGCTCCCCAATTAATCATTCGTAATGAAAAACGAATGTTACAAGAGGCAGTTGATACCCTAATTGATAATGGAAAACGTGGAAAAATTGCTTTAAGTGCAAATAATCGACCACTAAAATCATTGTCAGATATCATTAAAGGAAAACATGGACGTTTTCGTCAAAATCTTCTGGGAAAACGTGTTGATTATTCTGGTCGTTCGGTAATTGTAGTTGGACCAAGTTTAAAATTAAACCAGTGTGGTTTACCTTATGAAATGGCTTTAGAATTATTTCAACCTTTTTTAATTCGCGAAATGATTAATCAAGGTTTGGCAAGCAACATGAAAATTGCACGGAATTTAATTGAACAGAATGAACCAATAATTGATCCAGTTTTAGAAAAAGTTTTATCCAATCATCCTATTTTCTTAAATCGTGCACCAACGTTACATAGATTGGGGATTCAGGCTTTTAAACCAATTTTAGTCCAGGGACGTGCGATTAAATTACATCCATTAGTTTGTTCTGCATTTAATGCCGATTTTGATGGTGATCAAATGGCTGTTCATATCCCCTTATCGTTAGAGTCACAGTCTGAATGTTATATGTTAATGCTTGCGCCATATAATTTTTTATCGCCAGCAAACGGTGAACCAATTATTCTCCCAAGTCAAGATATGGTTCTTGGGTGTTATTATTTAACTGTTCCAAATATTAAAGGATTATTAGGATCAAATCATTACTTTTTTAATTTAGAAGATGTCTTATTAGCCTATTATGAAGATGAAATTGAATTACATACTTCAATTTGGGTTCGGTATAATGATCAATTAATTCAACCAGTAAATTTTATTAAACAAATTGTTTTAAAAGATCAAAGTTACATTGAAATGTATGACAATATGCAAATTCGCAAAGATAAAAACGGTGATTTTATTGTTCAATACCTACAAACAACAACAGGTCGTGTTATTTTTAATTATACTGTCCAAAAAACATTGAATCTTTTGTCATAAATAAAGTATCTCAATTATTGTAAAAACTAGAACTTTTATGAAAAATTATATTTATCAAAATACATTAGTTAGTAAAAAACAGTTAAAACAATTATTAGCTTGGAGTTTTACAAAATATGATTCAATGCAAGCATGTTCATTAGCCGATGAATTAAAATATTTAGGTTTCAAATATGCTACTAAAGCAGGAATTTCAATTAGTATTGAGGATTTAAAAGTTCCTTTTAATAAAAATCTTTTGTTACAAATTGCTCGTCAAGAAATTAATAGTGCGGAAAAGATTTATTTAAAAGGAAAGTTGACAGATGTTGAACGATTTCAAAAGCTTATTGATACTTGGAATTTAACTAGTGAGTCTCTGAAAGATGAATTAGTTTCATATTTTAAAAATTATGATCCATTAAATTCGGTTTATATAATGGCGTTTTCTGGAGCCCGAGGAAATTTATCTCAAGTTCGACAACTTGTTGGTATGCGGGGATTAATGTCTGATCCAAGTGGTGAAATTCTAAAATTACCAATTAAGAAA